>Ga0268262_10000913_pt1 | contig 38263 bp, 39 predicted proteins | sample TergutNc150P3_FD_190354 | JGI IMG/M metagenome (GOLD analysis project Ga0268262, IMG submission 190354) | Nasutitermes corniger P3 segment gut microbial community from laboratory colony in Florida, USA - Nc150 P3 (SPAdes) (version 2) | ecosystem: Host-associated > Arthropoda: Insects >...
ATTACCAGGGAAGATCCCGAAAAAGCTGCCGAGGTCATCAGGCGATGGCTTTCTGAGGATCAAGACTATACTGGCTGTGAAAAGGCTGCCATTTTAATGGCTTCAGTCAATTTCGAGACTGTGAGTAAAATTTACAATTATCTGCGTAAAGATGAAATTGAAAAAATTGCTTTGAAAGTAGAGCAGCTTGAAAAAATTGATGGAGAAAAAAACAACAGTAAGCTTCAAAAACTCATTGACCTGAAAAAGACCAATAGTGTCCTTCGGGAATATAATGAAAAATTGAAGACAAGGCTGTCCGATAATAAAGACAGCGCTGATTACGCAAATAAACTTTTAGGAACAAGAAAACCTTAGACCTTAAAAACACAATAACGGAGCAAACTATGCCAGATGAAACAATCAAATCAAAGCGCCCTATAAAAGACAGCTTTGTAATCATTGGCGGCGTATTAATGGTAACTTTAGTATTGTTTATCCCCTTTCCCTCACTTTTGCTGGATATTTTTTGGATCCTGAACTTTATTTTTGTCTTATTGATTCTAATTATCGTGGTACATGTCAATAAAGCAAATGATTTTTCGTTGCTGCCCTCATGCCTTCTGATATTAACGATTTTTAGCCTATTGATACAAATTTCTTATGCCCGCCTTATTTTGACCAAAGGAGAAACTTTTGACGGCAGGATAATTCGTTTTCTTTTGATTACGAATCTTTGTGGAATTCAGGGCTTAATTGCAGAGTCAATTTCTTTTATTTCCCTTACAATATTTTCGATATTTGTTATTACCAGGGGTTGTACCCGTGTGTCAGAAGTGGCTGCCAGGTTTACCCTGGATTCTCTTCCGGGTAAGCAGATGGCTATTGACACTGAGTACGTATCCGGAACAATCACCGAAGAAGAAGCAATTGCCAGAAAAAACGATCTTCAACGTGAATCTGATTTTTATGGCGCGATGGACGGCGCGAGTAAATTTATTTCCAGTTACTTAAAAGGTTGCCTCTTTATCACGGCACTCAGTATTATTGGCAGAACGGTTATTGGGATACTGTATAAAGGTGAAACAATTTACAGCACAATGATGACCTATATGCCACTATCCCTCTGCAATGGTTTTCTTGCGTTGTTTATTTGCCTTATGGAATCAAATATCGCAGGTATTGTCGTTACGAAGGCAGTATTAACTAATGAATTTTATAAAGAGCCGATTCCGGAACCGCCCTCGCCTCCTGATCTTATAAGGATAGAACTGGGATTTGGCCTTATCCCACTTGCGGAAAAAGGTAGAGGAGCATATTTTTTAGAGTTGCTTAAAAAAACGCGCCTTCAGCTTATAGAGGAGTTGGAAATAAAAATTCCTAAAATAAGGATCGTTGATAATATGCTGCTTGAAACTAATGAATACTGTATTTTCATAAAGGGAACGGAAGCCGGTAGATGGATGCTTAAACCAGATTGCTTCCTTTGCATTGATTCTGGCGTGGTAAAGGAAGAACTTTCCGGTGAAAAGGTTTGTGAGCCGGTTGGCGGTTTGCCCGCTATATGGGTCAACGCCGATCAACGCGAAGAAGCTGAACGGTTGGGTTATACGGTGGCAGATCCAATATCGGTTATTGTTTCCCACTTAAGGGAAATTATTATACAACGCGCCGGGGAATTTCAGGAGTATTGCGTTACTGAGGATTAAGACATCAGTATAATTGCTTTCAATGGATCAAGTGAATACTTTTCTTGAAGATTATTCAGCAAAATTATCCCATGTGAATTTAATGATAAAAATGAGGCGGAATTGACTATCGAAGATGTGGCAACGGCAATGGTAAAGCGGGGCGGCTTTACCGGCTAGCACAATTCTTTTGTCACATGGAAGCAATTATTCCATGTCATCCTTTTGCACTACGCAAAATAAATTACCTTCGGGATCTTCTAAAACAATGTAATCGGCATCTTTCGGGTATCTCCATGGATACTTTTTAGCGCCAATTTCAATTAAGCGTTCTACCTCGTCCTTTTGATTATTGGTATAAAGATCAAAATGTTTCCAATCTCTTGCTGTCTTTTTATGCTTTCTTTGGTTAAAAGAAAGATTTGGCCCATTTCCTTTGGGATCAATCAGAACTCCCCACCCACCAGATATAGTTTCCCGTGGTTGATAATGCAGCGCTTCTCGCCAAAATGAAACCATTTTATCGAATTCAAAACAGTCAAAAACTATTAATCCTAACTTTATACCCATAAATAATCTCCAAAATAATCTTATGAAATATAATTCTAAACACACTGATAATTTATTCCTATTGAGTTTTGAGAACTTTCTTGCATATCACTATAAAGACAATTAAGATTAAATTCAATTATCTCCATATTTCCTTCTTCTTTAGTTATTGTTTCGCATTACTTACCATCTTTCGAACAAATATCTAAAAATATTGGAGCTTTAATTTTTCCTCTCTGTGGGTTATGACAGAAAAATAATTCTTGTTTTTTTTGGATTTCAAATACCCGCTATAAAGCCAAAATCCCTTTCTTTTTAGTATCTCAACAATCTTTCTAAAAAAACACTTCTGCATGATGATCATTCCATAATTTTTATGGCATAAACTATCGCCTTCCAGCACCCATTCACATAAAGTTAATTTTTGATTATCTGCTACTTCAAGAGTAAAATATCTATCACCAGAAAAAGCTATTTGAATACAATCGTATAGATTTTTGGCTTGAGGTATTGTTATTATTACTAACTCGCCTACTGTATGAGTATATACCCATAAAGATTCCAATTGCTCTAACTCAAATAGAGATTCAAAATCATCAGAATTATTTCTGGCAAATTTAGCTGCAATATAAATTGCATTATTAATGAATAGTTCCATATCTACAGATCTCACCATACAATTTTCGTAGAAATTGTCTAAATCCGATAACATCAATTGAGGAATAATTATTTGTGTAAGCAGGTAATTGAATGATTTTTTACCATGTTTTAAATCATTACGAGAAATATTTGGAACCTTATAATTTATTGGAAAATTTTTAAAAGTTTTGTATAATGGTCCAAATTCTACGGTAACAAATTTCGCCAATAAATTGACGAACCATGGTCGAATATTATTATAATTTTCTGTAAAGGGTTTGACTTCTTCATTTTCTTTTTTTATTATCTCCATGACCATACCAGTAAACTTTTTTCCTGTAATATAATGCCATAATTTCTGTGTATAAAATTACAATTACAGCCCGACGTCCATTCGCACAAAAAATGATAAAATTCACTTTCACTCCCGTCTAAATCCACACATAACTCCTCGGTAAAATACCGCGCACGATCGGCAGAAAGCACAAAAGCAATTTGACGGCAATCAAGTCTTTTGCTGGCGGAGGGTAGTATTATTAGTAATACGTTATTGTTTTCTTTTAAAGCTATACTAATATCCAATAATTGTATTTTATCAATTAAAATCATAATCCCTAAAATGTCGTATTCATCAAACAGATATACCGATACGCGGTCAGCGGTAGTCTCGGCGCCGTAAAAAACAAGAACTAAATGGTTACTGTCACCGGAATCATCCTGATTCTTTATCTTGCTATTTTTCGAGTTTTCATATCTTGCCCACGCTTCATCAAACCTGTTTTCCATGCCTAAATCATCGTATATGTCCAGAGTGATCTGCCTGGCTTTTTCTATATCCTGTTCAGTTACCTGATAAATATACTCCATATCTTCCTCAAGCATGCTTGACGCACGTTTTGACATATTACTGAAAAAAGCATCTTTCAGCGCGACTGCCAGTATTTGCGAATCCAATTCACTTAAAACGCATTGTATTGTTCTGTTGTCTATGTTAATAAAATCGTCAAAGCCAAATGGCTGGTACTTTTCCAGTGAATACTCGGCGCCAGTCATTATTTTTCTGGTAACAAGTTTATCACCGCCCGCAAGTGAAAGGCGGTTTACCAAATGGCAAAAATGGTTTGCTTCGCTGAAATTGCTGCAAAGAAATACCATAACATGAGTTACCTTCTCGCTATTTTCGCGGGTTATTAGCACGAGTGTCTGCATTTCTAGCCTCCGTACATTAATGTATCATGTTGATCTATCATAGGATGCTAGAGTAAAAAAATTTTAAAAAATTGATCCGGGGTTCCATGATAGATTAGGTGTGCTATATTTACGCCAAATTGGATAGGAAATTTAACCACATTTGAAGAACTTGACCTCACTGATACGCGAATTGAAACGGTTCCCGAGTCTTTTGGCAGCCTGTCATTTCTTGAGGAGTTGTACATAAGATGCAATATCACCGAATTGCCTGAATCGTTCGGTAATCTCCGGTCTTTGAAAAGGCTAAATTTGGACTTTTGGGTTTCAGAAAGGAAGGCGATTATTAGATAATTAAGAATTAATATCCTTTATGAATTCAATAACCGTTTCGATCCTGTCAAGATTATTATAATCATGTAAAATATTATCTGAATCAGAGATATTGTATTTTTTCATAATAGATTGAAGTTTTGTATTTATCACTGAATCTATTTTTTTTATTTCCAATCTCCACCCTTCGTTTTCGCAAAAAAGTTCTAGGCCGTTATTTAGAATCAGCGGACTTATATAGCCATATTGAGATTTACAATCATATTCGTCTTTACAATAATTTTGAACTTCTCTGTTATTACAGATAACTCTTACATAAGCGTTAATGTGATAGGCAACCAAAGGGTTTGGTCCTGTTGTACCCAACTTCCTTATATTGAAATCATCATAAAAGGCAAAATAATTTTCTTCGGTATCCAGTATTTCTGAATATTTTAGAAAATAATATTGCCAGTTGTTTTTTGTAAATTTATTTATAGCATTATATATAATATCAACCAATTTATCCCGCGCTGATAATTTATTATCTTTAGAAATAAAAGCATCAAGTAAATTAATAATATTTTCCGCAACATACACATCTTCATTTGTCAATATATAATACCAGTTGTTTTTCCCTCCAAAATATACCGCTTCCGCATTTCCATAGTCACACTCTTTAACCGTATGTCCGCAAAAGCCGGAAGCAATCATAGCTTGAATTATAAGTATGTCTTCATTATCCCAAATTTCCCGTACCGCTTTTAAATAATCATTTAATTTATCCTTGTTTTTATCGACACTTAAAACATGAATTAAGCTGTTAAAAAGATGAAAATCTTCCAGCATAAACAAAACATGTTGAAGCTCTTTTGCCGACGTGTTAATTAAAACGGCCTTTTTTATCTCTTCTTTGAGCTGTTCATAAATTTTATTTTTAGACTCAGAAAATTTTCTATAAGGTAATTTTTTATATATATCTTTTTCCAATAATTCGCCGATTAATTTCCAATAATTTGAAAAATCATTAATACTAAGATTGGCTTCAAAACTTATATTCTTTTCCTGCCTTTGAGCCTGAAGAAGATTCCTTATTACCCGGACGCAATGCGTAATATTTATATAATCTTCTCCGGAAAATTCTTTTAAATTAAATTTCAAACAATATGCAATTATCGAAAAAAGAATAATTCTGTCTTTGTTTTGGAATTCTTTAATGTTATGTTTAAGGCATCTTTCGAAAAGAAATATTTGGCCTTCATTATCAACTTTTATTTTATCATTTTCAGAACCGGAAGAATCAAACAATTCCTTGAAAAAATTATTCAGGCGTTTTTTATTAACTTTATCGTTTTCTAGGGAAATATTATAAAATAAATCCAGCGATTTAAACAAAAAGGCGATTCGGTCATTGTTTCCATCATTATTACAAATAAATGGTTCGTTATTTGAATAAATTTCTTTTATTTGGGTAAAGTTGTTAACGTCAAATTCATCGGCGCGGACTTTTGTTCCCGAATGATCCAAAAAATACAGAAGCTGGCTTATAAATTCAAAATAATTCATGAAATATTCATCTATTATATAAACATTATCGTCTCTATAAGCCCAAAATAAATCCACCCATTGTTTTTCTATTCTGAAGGAAAAATAATCGCTGTAAGACTCTTTAATATTTGAATTTTCGGGAACGTGGAAATATTTATCCTTATTATCCGTTTCAAGAAATTTAATGAAACTTGCCTTAAATTCCTCAAATTTAGACAATTCCTTTCCGCGTGCATTCATTTTAATATATAATTCATCATTTAATTTAAAACCTTTTTCATTCATATCCAGGATATGAAATGTTATTATTCTTTCTTCAGTAAGTTTAGGCCAAATTTCATCCGTATTAAAAAACATGGAATGTATCGCCTGAATCATTATTAACATTGCTTTTATTGTAGGGTCATTGTTCCATGAATCACGGAACCAATATGAGGATGTTATTATTTCTTCAATGTTTTCCTCCGTAGAGCGCGGTAAAATAATATTTTCTTCTACAAGCGCCTTACAAAAAGCTCTTGAGCTAAGGCGTGTATCATAAATAAAATTCTTTAATTTTTTAAAACTTTCCGGCTTTTTTTCCTTTATTTTCTCTTTTATTCCCGCATACCAATGAAGCAAATATAGGGTCGTTAATCGCTGTTGTCCGTCTATAGGGGAAAAAACAGGTATTTCTTTCCCATTTTCATCACTAATTTTTTCATCCTTAACCCTGCCATAAATAAATTCAAGATGAAGGGGGCGCGTCCCTTTAATACAGTCCAATAATTCCTGTAAAAACAAATCCCTTCTTTGTTTTTCACTTTTCCTGCCTTGCGCGTAATCCCTTTGTATTATGGGGATATCAATAATAAATTCTTCGTCTTTTTCTCCCTGCGGTATGGAATTAGGATACTCTCCGCTTATCAATTCCCAAAATGTTTTTAAAGGCTTCAATTATTGGCCCCCATATTAATTTTTTCAATAAAGCCTTCATATAAGTTTTTCATGGCTTCAAAGTATGCCTTTCTGTCTTTTATGTCCCATAGGATTATATTATCAGGCCGTAAAGTATAGTATTTTTGTAAAACACTCCTTGTGCAAACAGGAATGTATTTATTAAATGTTTCTCCTCTGCCGTCGGTTTCTTTTCCTTCTATAATGTTTATTATAATTTCCCTCTTAATTTGAAATGAATAAAAGTTTAACTTGGAATTTGTGTCTTTTCCAATCAAAGCATAATTAGATAATGTATCTGTTATATTTGTTTTATTTAATTTTTCAAATATTTTTTCTATATCACCGAAAAGAATATTATATTCTTTCTTAAATGCATCTTCATCAGATGAAGGTTTCAATAAGTCTTCTATTCTTTCACCAATAATTTTACATTCTTTTTTTATATCATCTGAATAGTCCGGATAATTATTTATCGATAACAGGGTTATCCTCTGGGAAGTTAAATATTTTATAATAAGTTCTTTATTCATTTCCTGCGGAGTTTGCGGGTAAATATGCTCTATGCTTGGCACTTCATTTTTATATAAATAAAACGGGAAATATGTATTTTCTTTTTCGAGCCTTATTGTCGATTCGATATTTAAAAAAAGAAGTATTTTCAATAATTTATCATAATCAAAATGGTAATTTAAGGTTTCAAGTTTTTGATTTGCCCCTAAGCTGATAATATCTTTTATTTTTATTCTAACATCATTAAGACATTCTTTCCTTGTATGCCCTTTTTTATAACGTTCTCCGTTTTGATTACATTTCCCCAAAAAATAATTATACAGCCCCTTAATTAATTCTACAGACTCCCCTTCTTCCTTGTGTTGGCATACAAGAAAACCTATATAGTGATACATTTTTCTGTCATTGTACCATTCATCAAGAACAGAAAATAAAGTTTTTATTTCATCAAATATATCCGCGACGGTTTTTATATCATTTTTCATACCCCGCTTCATGCCTATATACTTTTCAAATACATGGTATTCAAATTGTCTGTCTTTATCTTTAATCCGCATGTCTTTATTAAGAGCCGAATTCCAATCTTCGGCAAGAAGTTTGAATAAATAATCTATACGCGATTCGGGATTATAGCTTTTATTGTTAAGGAACTCCCACATCTCGTCTTTTTGCAGATGATATTCAATATTATCCCATTCTTTGGCTATTTCAAAAAGTCGCTGTTGTATATAATCGCTTTTTTGATATATGTCGCCTTGCAGCAGGAAAGCCTTTATCAATTCCGAATCTGTCAAAGGAATTTTTCCGATATTTAACCGTTTAAAAACATCAATCTGATTATCAATATTCTGATTATTACTATCCGTGGCAGCGTCAACCTCATACCAGATAACACTTACATTTTTTTGATCCGCCGAAATCAATATCAATTTAATAATATCCTCGGCTCCATGATGCTCTGAAAACCATTTTTCAACATAGATTGAACACATATCCATGTGGTAATAATCAATATTGTCGGTATTTGGATTTTTATCCGGGTTAAAAGTAATATCACTTAAAAAATCACAGCCTTGCCCTATATTTTCATTTTGATCATTATTTCTTGTTTCATAATTAATGGTAAATAAGGGGATTGGTGTTCTTGGAAACACGTATTGTAAATATTTAATTATAATAAAAATGGTAGTAAGACGCTGCTGCCCGTCAATGAGATCCCACAATATTTTACCGCTTTCATTTTTTTCATTACGCTTTACTACTATGGGTTGAAGGCAATAAAAATTTCCGGATTTATTCTTATCAGATTCTTGTCCGTAAGCTTTTTTCCCATATTCATAAATATCATCCAATAACTCAATTATTTGGGTTTTTCCCCATCTATAGCCGCGCTGATAACGCGGAATATTAAAATTCTCATTAAGAAGACTTTTAATCGATCTTATATTAATCGGGCTTTTTTCTTTGTTTTCTTCATTCATATTACTATTCTTAATGTACCATAGATGCAAGTTTAAGTCAAGCGTATATTTTTACCTTTCCTTTTACCTCTCCTTTTCATTTTTTCATCTTCGTACTCCTTAACAAAACCTGAACTAATTATCCCCGAGGGCAGACAATGAAAATGATACCCAATATTGAAATGATACCACTCAATAATTCCTCAAAAATCGTTACCGGATACACATATCCGTAGCCAACCGTAATTAGAGTTACAACTGCCCACCACAAGGTAGCAAGATTATTGGGAAACGCATCCGGTTGAACTAATTCCCATGAAAGAAAAAATGAAACTCACAATTGCAATAGAAAAACATTCAAAATTAATAAAAAGTCTGTTGTACCTATTATTGATGTTATCAAACGAACTTAAAATGACAGCGGCTATATTTTAACAAATTAAAATTATTATAAGCCAGTCGAAGACGGCGCTTGCCGTATCGCCGCCTTCAGCCTTTTCAATAATTCTATGAACTCGCCCAAGTATGGTCGCTTTCTTCCTGAAATTCATTACAGAGCCTATCTGCTGTATCTTTCTCCTGTTTTCTTACAGTTTTTATCATAAGATTTGATATATGAACCATCCTGAATATTAAAAGAAGAACCAGCAGCACTTTTAAATGACATACCTGAACTTGCATACAATTCTGCTATTTTTTTGCTGTCAGAACCATAAGTTTTGAAATATGAACCATCCTTTACAACATAAAAATCTGCGGCAATTCCCATTAGTTCCATACTCGAACTAACATATAATTCTGATATTTTTTTCCCCCCATCATCAAACACATTTAAATAGCTCCCTTTCTTCTGAACATCCGAAATCGCCATAATTGGCCTCCTTTGTTTTTTGCAGCCTAAAGGCTGTTTTTTCTGTCCAACGGACAGTTAAGCAGGGAAACCCAGTAAAACTTCATTATTAATTATACCAGACTACCCTGCCATCCAAATGCTTTAGTGAAATTCTTTTTTTACACTTCTTTCAACGCTTTCAAACGTACTTAAAACCTCCTTTATTTCATTTTGTCTTGATTCTGAAATTTCAAGTATTATCGTTTTTCTTCTCGATTTTCCGCCTGTTGTCGTTGTATTACTAATTAACAGGGGTATCTCTAATAAAGTATTATCTTCCTTGTTTAACATTAAACGAATATCTTTTATCCTCCTGCCTAAAAATGGTTCGATCTTTGAAATAATATTATCAAATAACAGTATGCTGGTATCATTTGCAATTTTTTCATTATCAAAAGCTATCTGGAAACCTATGATCTCTTTTATATGAAAAATAATTATTTTAGGAACATTAACAATACCGATAAAACCATCAGGAGAAATCGCAAAAGATTTATAACTATCAAATAGTTTTGCGTTTCTTAACCGCTCATCTGACATCATAAGTTTTACTTTCTTGCGTTGTATTATCAAATAAATAACTATTGCAACAACTACAACAGAAACAATAGAAATCATAATTATAGAAAAAACAGTTTTAAGCATATTATCCTCCTGGGAAATTCCTTTTACTTTTACAGAGGTTTTTACCCCTCTATTCTATACTCCTCACTGCTGCATTGTTTATTGAAATCAGTTATTACTTTTGATAGACCGTCGCCAAGGTCCAATGCAGTCCCATCGTCAAGTTTTCCTTTCCCTTGACTACGATCTCCAAAATAATTTTTTAACTCCTCATTGTCAAAAATACCGCTAAATCCTTTTAGCAAATAATTTATTGCACCCTCATCGTATATACGTTCTATAGTCCTGCGCCTAACTGTCAAATATCCTACACCTTCGCAATTGTATGCGATTGGCTTCACAATAATGTTAGATACTATAGTTGCTTCATTTACATTAAAGGCATTATAAATATCTTTCCCTTTCTTTGCTTCGTCATTGAGCTTATTCCAATCCTCTTTGGTAAATATTTCTTTTCCCTTTGCTTCAAATGCTCCGATATAACCATATCCGCCGCGCCTAAAAAGGAAAACGACATCGCCTTCATTTACCTGTCTTAACAGGTTTGATCGCCAGTCTTCTTCACATTCAAACAGGGATAGAATCCAATTTCTGTTTTTAAAGGCATCTATCTGAGCATCGCTCCACATGTTAAAATGCCAAAAAGTAATATACTTTGCTTCTTCAGTATTAACAGGCGCTTGAGATTCTTGCGGCTTTTGATATTGCTTTTTTTCTAATAAACTATAAAGATTTTTCAAATATTTTGCATTGGATAAAGCATTCTTCTTTTGCTTATTCCAAAGACTATCCTGTAAAATATTTGTAATTGTACTAATATTCAGTCTTAGCTCATCTTGTTCTTTTTCATTCTGGTACTTTTCGAAATCAATTTTTTCAATAGTTTTTGTTAAAACTTCTATTTCTTCTTTGTTTAGATAAAAAATAAGTTTGTCAAAACACATTGTTTTCAACTTTTTAAAGATTGCATCAGAAGTTATATTCCAATCATCAACCATTTTCCATAACTCTTTGCTAAATTTTGAAAAAACTTTTATTTTTTCTTTGTATATTTCCATATCCTTATCTTTTTGTGCTTCAGTATCAGATTGATTTTGTAATAAGATATGAGTTACCAAGACAGACAATAAAACGCCTATAATGGCGCTTATAATAGCTACAATCCCGCTGCTTGTAAGCATGGAAGGCACTTGTGTTTCTGTAAAAAACATTAATGCAAAACAAACGATGAACATTATGACAATTGCAAAAAACCAATAAAACAATTTGCTTAAGCTTATTGAAAATTTAGCCATTTCTATTCTCCTCCGTTCTCTCCAAGATTATCTTCCTTATCCCATGACATCCTTGTTATTTTACCCCGCTGATCTATCACCCAGCGCCTGATCAATACAAATTTTCTCAAAAATTGTATGCAAAATCATTAAAACTTTAGTATTATAATTCATTTGCATACATCTGTCAACAGAAAAATCATTCAATTGCGAACTGGTATGTCATAGTAGGACAGAATGAATGCCGAATTCTTCTGGAAAATGGTCAAAAATGAGGTGGAAAAACAGCAAACCAGCTTCGAATGGCTGTACCGGAAGACGCAAATCCCCAAAGGGACTTTTTCTTCGTGGAAAAACAGAAATATCATCCCCAGGGCGGACGAGGCGTTCCGCATCGCGGAAGCCCTGAAGGTGTCGGTGGAATACATCCTAACCGGAGCAGACTCACAAAAAAAGCCGTCATATCCCGCTATAAATGAAATCAGCGAAACTGTTCCATTTTTCGATGAATACGATTTACAGACTATTCTTGCGACGGTACGGGCCATAGCTGCAAGGTATCGGCAGTGAACCGCATACTATTTTCAATAATTCTCTTTCATTTCTAGAATATACTCAATTTTTATGTCTTTTGGTATTTCTGAAGTCGATAAAACAACAACATCCCTATTGAATTTGAATTGCTCAATAAAATTTTTTACCAATCGTCTGGTTTCAGGATTGCATATTATTATTGGGTTGATGCTTTTTTCTTCCAGTGTGTTAAAGGCATCTGAAAAAGTTTTAGATAAAATTCTAAAATATTTATCATTAATTATTCTTCCGCTTTCTGTATCTTTTGAATTTTTATTTATTAGCTTTTCAAATTCATATTCAAAACATATTCCCCTAAGTAAGTTGCCACTACATAAATACGGAAGACATATACTTCTTCCAATATTTTCCCTGACAGCTTCGATTATCGACTCAATATTGTGATTATTAGGTCCAAAATCAGCCATTGTTTCAAATATTGTAGTAAGATTGCGAACCGAAACATTTTCACGCAATAACCCCTGTATAACCTTTCGTATTTCTCCCATTGAATAGAATTTCATTATTTCTTCAATTAAAATAGGAGCTTCTTTTTTTAATTGGCTAATAAAATGTACTATTTCATCACGCCCGATTAATTCTTTTGTATAATTTTTTATTGCTTCAGAAAGATGTATAGTCAATTGGTCAAAGGGATCAATATTTGAATAGTTTATGATTCCATACTCAACAGGTAACCCGTTTATTACGATATTAAACCCGTCATACTTGAGGTTTGTGTCTTCTCTTATTTTGATATTATGTATACTCAAGCCATTTATATCTATTACAAAGCGCCTCTGCCCAATCATGTTAAAAACGCCATGGCTTAATTCCAGTTGAATTTTATCAGGCTGCTTAACAGACAGGGTTTCATACCTTTTATCCCGCTGAATCTCAAAAACGCTATTAAAGGAAAAGTTACGCTCATCGTTAGTGATCTTTTTATTTACATGGTTAGCATATATTAGCGCAACTTTTTCATAACTCTTGTCTGGTATTGTTTGACCTACCCTCACATTGGAATACAGATCATTGGCTAATTCTTTGTCTTCGACAATTGGAATGTTTTTCTCAGAACATAGGCGTGTTATTTTTTGCGTATAAGAATTCCTGCTTTTCTCCAGAACAACAGGGGCTATCATTTCTTCCGCATTGTATTTGAGAGCTACGACAATGTCCATCTTATCCGTTATGACAAAATCAGGCTTCCTTTTGTCGGAAAACAAATACTTTAGTTTTCCGCTTTCTATCCAGGTTATAATACGTTTATTCAAATTTTCATAAAACATGACTAATCCCCAAGCACGCTCATCTCCACTCCCGCAGCGATGAGCAATGGCTCAATGTTCGCGCAGCCGAATTTTTCGCCGGACATTAGCACAAGTTTCCCGCAAGTCTGGGCATCAGCGAGTGCGTTATGCGCATCGTAGACAATTCCGAAGTATCCCGCCAATGCTGTAAGGGCATGGGATTCAAGTTCAGGCCATGTATGCCGGGCCAGGCTGCAAGTGCAGAAGTACGACAGTGTAGGAATCTCCAGTTCATAGTGCTCCAGAACAGCCCAGAGTACGCCCATGTCGAATGGGGCGTTATGGGCCGCAAGGGGAAGGTCGCCGATAAAGGGTTTTATGGCGCTTTCCCATAAATCCGCAAATGTTGGAGCGTCTTTTACATCGTCCACGGTAAGGCCGTGAATCTCGGTGAAGTCCGGGCGGATGTATAGCACAGGCGGTCGGATCAGCGAATAATAGGTGTCGATCACCTTTCCGTCCTGATATTTTACCAGGCCCACGGAACAGGCGCTTTCCCGCGAGTATTTCGCGGTTTCAAAATCGATGCTTACAAAGTTCATTTTCCCCTCGCCATCTTTTGCATTTCTTCGATATTCGACTGCCAGGCATTGACAAGCAATTCAGGCTCCAACGGACGGGCGGTACAGCCGCGTGACAGCACCCATTCTACCACTTTCTCAAATTGGGTGCTGGTGAATGTGATAATAACGCCGTCTTCGGTTTCGGTGATTTTTTGATCGTCCGCCCATTGACGGTCTGTTACCCACATGACCGAGTAATCGTAAAATGCAATTTTAAAGCGGTGCTTTTTATGTCCATCGAAAATGCCAAAATGACTGCCGCCGATGCCGACGCGGTAATCGAAATCTTTTGGCAAAAGAAAATGATCTTTGGTAAGTACGACATTTTTGATTCGGCGCAGCGAAAAAATACGAATCCCCTTTCGTTCCTCTGCAAACCCGCGCAGATACCAGAGGCCGGTATCGAACAGCAGTTGGTAAGGCCGAACACGGCGGTGCTTATAGTCCTCGTCATAGGCGCCCTGGTACTCAAAAGTGAGGACGCGGTTCTCCTGTAGGGCCGTTGTAACGGGATTCCATACCTCAGGCGGTATGGGAGCGGACGGGACTTGCGGGACTACGATACGGCTTTCGTACCAGTCGGAATTGCTCTCGGCTGCCAGGGGCGCGATTATGCTGTCCAAAAGGTGATGGGCCGCGTCATAGATGGGCGTATCCTTATACAGCGTGAGAATATTTTTCGCCATACCCAAAGCCAAAAGCTCATCGGCCCCCGAAAAGCCGGTGGGGATACGATAAAGGGGTTCCGAATAATAATAGCCCCGGTGCAGGGCGTCGTATTCGATAGGGGCGTTCAAACTGTCCCTCATAAATTCGATGTCCCGGCTTATGGTAGATATGCTGATCCCCTCCCACTTTTTGGCCAGATAGCCAGTGTTCGGAAATTTACCTGAAGCTATTTCCTTGTCGATAAAATACAGCCTTGCCATGCCCGATCTTACCGGTATTGATGCCCGCGCGGGCTTTTTCTCGTTTGCCATAGTGTCCATCATGCCATATTTATACTACACCGGTCTGTCATGGGATGCCAGATCAATAAAAAAGATCAAAAAATTTGTTATCCAATCCTGAATATGTAATCTACCGCAAATCCGCTTAACAGGGCAAACAATATGACAAATAATATATAAAACAAAAAATGCTTCAACCCCAGAATAATCTTTACAGCCCCAAGGTTCGTTATTTTCATGGCTTGGCCGGTAATCATAAACGCGGAAGCCGCGCCCATCGTCATTCCGTTCGAAAGCCATACCTGTAAAAGCGGGATTGTTCCGCCGCCGCACGCGTACAGAGGTACTCCGACACTCGCGGCCATGAGGAGGCCAAAGCCCCGGTTTTTCCCGAAAAGGGTTGCAACTGTATTCTCAGGGATATAACGTTGAAACATTGCCGCAAGGCACAATCCGATGAGGAAGGCCGGGCCTGTTGTCTTAAAGTTTCGCCAAAGATTTTTAAGCAGCCGCAAGACGGGATTGGGATCGGTGTCGCGGCTTTCAGTTTCGCCAAACCCTTTAAAATCGAAAAACTTTTTGTCCCTGAAAAAGAAACGCAGTAAAAGCCCCGAAGCGATGCCACAGAAAAAGCAAGCTACAAAACGAATTATGAGCGCTGTACTGCCCAGAGCAGCGCTGTAAAAAAGAAGCTGCGGGTTAAGAAGTATCGAACTCATCATAAACGCCGCAAGCCAGTCATCGCGCATACCTTTCTGTGAAAATGAGGCGGCAATCGGTATCGTTCCGTACATACAAAGGGGAGATGCAATCCCGATAAAGCTTGATGGGATTAGGCCGAACACTCCAAGACGCTTGTTCTGCAATGAATCAAATAATTTGTGTATACGTTCCTTGCCAAATACCGATATAACAGAGCCAAGCGCAATTCCCAAAATCCAGTACGGCCCTATTTGCTCCAGTAAAACGGAGAAATAGTACCAGAGGTATATTGCCTCGCGCTTTACTATTTCAGCCATTAAAGCTTTATTAGTTCATACGTTTTGCTGCCGAGGCCGATTTCCGCTCCGTGGTCTATAGTCCGTACGCCGTTCATTGATTCCATGCGCTGTATCAATCTTCGTCCATCCGGAGCGGCATACACAAGGTCAACACAGGCTTGGTCAAGAGCCACAGGATCAAGGGAAGAGAGGATGCCGATGTCGTGCATATCCGGCTCGGCAGGGTTCCCGTTGCAATCACAATCTACTGAAAGGCGGTTCATCACGTTTATATAGAGGATTTTACCGTTCAAGCTGTCAACAACGGATTTTCCAGCCTCGGCCATGGAATCAAGAAACGCGTTTTGATCGCCGCCCCATATGCTGGTTTTGCTTCTGCCGGCGGAGTGTATCCATGCCTTGCCCTCTGATGACGCAATGCCGATTGATATATTTTTGATTGCCCCGCCCAATCCGGCCATTTGGTGGCCCTTGAAATGGGAAAGGACAATATAGTAATCATAATTTTTAAAGTGAGAGCCGACAAAATTTTCTTTCAGCCTTGTACCTCCCCGTACCGGCAGGCTTAACGATCCGTTTTCATCCAGTATGTCCACTGCCGCAATGTCGGTAAATCCGTGATCCTTCGCGACTTGTTTGTGCATCGCCGTATTTGACCGTCTTCCGCCGGAGACGGTATTCGATTCAACGATAGTGCCTTTTACGGACTGCACGAGGTCTTTTATCAGAGCGGGCCTGAGATAATTGCTGTTGGGCGGTTCGCCTGTACTCAGTTTAACCGCTACTTTGCCGCCCGGTTGCTGGCCGAGGGCGTTGTAAACCGCCATCAGTCCCGCCGGGCTTATGTCGGCGGTAAAATACACTTTGGAAGGATTAGCCGCCCACGGCGTTCCGGAACCGTCAAGCGGCTTTTGGGTAACCTGCTGCGCTTCAAGTTTTGTGTTACAGCTTGTGCAGAACAATGTGAAGGCAACAGAAAATCCTAATACTAACGATGCGATTAAAATTCGGTAATTTTTTTTCATATTAGCTCGTACTCAAATAAAGAGGGATGGAAGACAATTCCTTGTCATCAATATAGAGAATAAAGTTAATAACCCCCGGGACTTTAAAGTGAAGGTTGGAGATGGTGAAAACCAGATGTGAAACCGCGGTAGCGTTTCCTACTCCTTTTACTTCCACATTACCCTGGATTGTCTCCATAAGCGCTTCACCGTCCAGGGTTTTTGTCTCTATTCTGAACTTATGATTGGCAAATTCCCAAAGATCAAAACGGAGGCGTATAACCACCGAAAGATGAGGATGTATGCAGGGGTAATTACGCGCGATTATGGTATCAAAAGTACCGACAATGGTAAGTTTTCCCGCATTTTCCTGAGCGAAGTCACAAAAGGTAAAAAGTTCAATCTTCATGTTTATATGGTTAATTTTAGTTCATAATAGCCAAGGTTTCAATAATCAATTAAAATGTTTATATGAATGGTTCTATGGAAAAAAGGTATTCGTATACGTTTAGGCGCCTGTTTCTTGTAATTGCCGCCGGGGTGCTGATGTCGTTTAATTTAAACACCTTTGTCAAAGCAGGCGGGCTTCTTCCGGGAGGATTTACCGGACTGTCCCTGCTGCTCCAGGAAATATGCCTGCGCTACGGAAACTTTAATCTGCCATTCAGTGTGACGTATTATATTTTAAACGCGGTACCAGCCGCGGTGTGTTTTAAATATATTGGGAAGAAATTTACTCTCTATTCTGTGCTTGCCGTTGCCCTTACAGGCTTTCTCACCGACTGGATGCCTTCCATGTTTATTGAACATATCCAACTGCACGATACCCTGCTTTCGGCGGTCTTTGGCGGGGCGCTAAACGCGCTGTCCATCGCCCTCTGCCTTTACGCTGACGCCACATCCGGCGGTACGGATTTTATCGCGATTTTCATTTCCGAACGATACCACAGGGACTCCTGGAATTACATTTTTATCGGGAATTGCGTTATTCTGGCGGTGGCAGGGGCTCTTTTCGACCTTGACAAGGCTTTGTACTCCATAATTTTCCAGTTTGCAACCACTGCGGCCCTTGGGGCCCTTTACCGGAATTACCAGCAAAGAACCCTTTTCATTATTACAAACAAGCCGGATTTGGTTTACTCGGTGATCAAAGAAAAAGCACAGCACAGCGCTACCTGTTTTGAGGGATTTGGCAGTTATGAAAAGAAAAGCAGGACGCTGCTTTATTCTGTGGTAACCGCCAGCCAGATAAAGATCCTTATTCCCGCAATAAGACAAGTTGATGAAAATGCGTTCATCAATGTAATAAAAACCGACCAGCTTAACGGGCATTTTTATCAAAGGCCTTTTGACTAGACAATTTGGCAAAGCCAAAGTATACTAAATATAGCCGACTTTTGGTCGCTAATAATATGTCTGTTTATCAATAAGGGTTTATCATGAGAATTTTCATTGCCGGCCTTACAAGTAAAAAGCTATTGGTTTCTCTGTTTCTTCTGTTCCTGGCAGGGACGGTATTTGCGGTTGATGTAAAGCTCACGGCCCCACAATTTACCAGCGATAATCCGGAAATTGAGGTATGGCTTGATGCTTTAAATCAGGATTTGCTTAACTATTTCAAAGAGTTTGAAACAATAGAATCCGACATTAATAATGTCCTGCCAGATAATTTCAATAAACTTGCCGGGGGGTTTGCCAATGCTTCTGTATTCTCAAGTGACGGTGCAAGTCAGCGTGGTTATGAGGGCTATAAAGCGTTTTCCCTTACCTTTGGCCCTATTATAGCCGTTCAATTACCGCAATTAACTCTTTTTGATAAAATTACGGACGTAATCAATAACGGTGAAGAGGAAATAAGCCCTGATTTTATTAAAGACCTTGTGAATATTCCCTTTGGATTTAATTTCCAGGCACTTAACGCCCAACTTGGCATCAATACTTCCTTTCTGTTGAAAGGCCTTTATTTGGGGTTTAACTTCAGTATGTTCGATACAAACTGGATAAATGCTATTGCTATGAATTTACCAGGCTTTTCCTTTAAGACCATGTCCGTTGGAATTAACGCCAGTTACCAGTTGATAAGCCAAAAACGTTTGTTGGCGGGCCTGCTTGTTTGGCGCGGGCTTAACCTGGGAGCAGGGTTTATCTGGCATAAAACCAGTTTGGAATTGAAATCAGACTTGGGTGACATATTTGGTGAAGATTCGAAGAATATTCAAATCCCACTCCCGCTCCCAGCAGAACTCGGAGGAGAACGTACTATAGATATGCCGCTTGTTGGGTCTCTTCAATTGGGTTTTGACACAAACACTTATATCATACCTGTTAAAGCGATAACTTCAATACGGCTGCTCGGATTTCTGAACGTGGCCCTCGGCGCGGGTATTGACATAGCGTTACCCTTTGGAGGCTCCAGTATTGAAGCAAAAGGTTCCTTTACTGGCGATAAAGATAATGTAACTGGCCTGCCATATGGCATAATAGTGGATCAAGCGCCCAGTTTGACATTTAGCCTGGGAGGAAAGTCGGCCCCTAGTTTTTTCAATCCAAAAGTTATGGGTGCAGTGGGGTTCAATTTTGGGCCCCTAATAATTGATATTCCCCTTACATATTATTTTAAGGATAATGGGTATAGTCTGGGCTTTACTTTAGGGCTTTCCCTTTAGCCTCCAGCTGTTAACCCTGTGTTCAAATTTGAAAGGAGCGGGCCATGAAAACAGCGGTAATTTATTATTCCTATGAGGGAAGTTGCGCCCTGGTGGCGGATATTCTTAAAACAGAGTTAAGCGCGGACATTTTCAGGATCGAGACCCTGGACGACAAAAAAAGGAAAGGCATTTCCCTGATGTTTTGGGGCGGTGGTCAGGTTTTTAGGGGCATAAAACCGCCTTTAAAGCCGCTTTCTGTGGACATCAACGCCTACGACCTTATCGTTTTTGGAACTCCGGTATGGGCTGGTTCACCCACCCCCGCAATTGCCTCTTTCCTAAGCAAAAACAACATAACCGGTAAGAAAATCGCCCTTTTCTGCTGCCATGGCGGCGGCAAGGGTAAAGCTCTGGACAAACTTAAAGCCCTGCTTGGCGGAAACACCTTTATTGGGGAAATCGACTTTATAGCCCCCAAAAAGATGGATAGCGTCGCGCTGAAACAAAAAATAGGCGAGTGGGCAAAAACCTTAATTAATACGAATAAACCTAACTAAGTTCGAAGCCGTCGCGCAAGGCCTTGCCGCAAGCAAAAACCTTAATTTAACACTGAGCTTCACTGCAACAAATAGCCAAAACAAAAACTGGGAACGGGCGGGCGTATGCAGTGCCAGGCATTCTCTTTGCTCCAATTCTATATTGGACGCCTTCGTGCGCAAGCCTGCGGCTTGCTGGACACGAAGGCGGGGGTTTGTCCAACCCCCATTTTCTCGCCTGTCGCAAAAGGTCATGCCTAGCCCTGCCTACGCCCGTCCATAAGCAGTTTTATTTTGCCAATTTATACAGTAAAAACATGATAAATCAGGAAGGCGTGGGCGAGCGACGCAGACAAAACAATGTGGAATTCTCCGGCGGAGAAGACGAGCGAATAAGGGCTTGCCTATAAAATGGAATAGATGTCTGACCACTTGGTTTTGTTTCAGCATTTTATTCACTGCCCAAAATACCGAGTGGTATCGAACCTGCGGTTCGCGACGGCTTCGTAGCCGGATTCAACACGTGTTTTGGCTACGGCGCTCGCCCACGCCATTAATGAGTTTTATTCTGGTTAATGTGTTTGATAAACATAAAGATAAATTAATATATCTCGCTCCTTTTCTGCCTTGCCTTATTGTTTCGCGCTATTGACTTGTGAAATTCCTGCTTTTGCTTCAGGTAGGCGGAATGATTCATGACAAAAGCGTTCTCTTTACTCTGGGCTTTGTAATTCTTCCATTGCTCCGGTGAAAGCCTGCCGTCTTTCAGCGCTGCCAGAACCGCGCAGCCGGGTTCGGTCTGGTGGCTGCAATCAGAGAACCGGCACTGGGAAAAAAGCTCCTCCACTTCCGCGAAGGCAAGGCTTATGCCTTCTTTTGAATCCCAAAGTCCGAGTTCCCGCATTCCGGGGGTGTCTATTACGAGGGCTCCGGATTCAAGCCGGAAGAGCTGACGGAACGTAGTGGTATGACGGCCCTTACTGTCATCCTCGCGTATGGATTTGACCTCCATTAGTTCTTCACCTGCCAGCCGGTTTAAAAGGGAAGACTTCCCGACGCCGGAAGATCCCAAGAAGATCACTGTTTTAGCAGGTTCAAGAAAGGGCGAAAGCTCTTCAATGCCAACCCCTGTCTTGCTGCTTACGCAAATTACAGGCACCTCCCGGGCCAGCTTTCGCACTTCGGTAGCCAGGGCATTAAAGTCCTCTACAAGATCCGCTTTGGTCAAAACAAAAACAGGGAAGCCTCCGCTTTGCATTGTGGCGGTAAGATACCTAGCCATACGGCTGATGTTAAAATCATTATTCAGCGATGAGAGGATAAAAACATAATCGAAATTCGCCGCGCTTACCTGTTCCCTGACATTTTTCACGTAACCTTCCCCATGCCCCAAAAAATCTACCCTTGAAAAACGGGAACGCCGTGGCAGAACCGCGTCAATCAGTGAAGCGCCCTGGCTGTTATATTTCAGAAGAACAAAATCCCCTATTACCGGGAAGAGATCCCCCTCTTTGAGGTTATTGAAAAAACTGCCTTTAATTTCTGCGCTTACTTCACCGTATTCGCAAATAACCCTGTATCGTTCCCGCCTGCTCTCAATTATTCTTCCGGGAATAAATTCCTTTGGATTTCTGTTGCCCAAGAGAGACTCGAAAGCCAAAAAATCCGTCCGTGAAAAACCGTAATCTTTTAAATCTACAAACAAACCATTATTCAACATGCAATTCTCCTGTGTGCCGGCTAAACCGTAAATTAATGAGAAAATAAACGGACCCTAGTCCGCCGCATGTTGAATTAAACTATTACCTTATCATACTTAACAAGAAAAGGAGGAAAGTCCGCAACATGCGGTTTTAGTTAATGAGTACATCCCTTACAGTCATATCTACCCTCCTTCAAAAATTTTATACAAATTTTTTATCTGAATTATTTATGTATTTATAGATCGGCTTTTCTTTATTGTCAAGGAGGTAGAAAACATAATTTATCTTTGTGAACGCAAAAGAAACTTCGCAATAACAGCCGATGTGGGGATTTCCGGCTCAGACCGCGAGTGTCTTGGGCCTACTCCCTTTCCGCGCTCGCAATTTATAAAGCTCCCCAGCGCTATCACAAATACAAAGTTTCTATACTGGGCATTACGTTTTTTGTCGCGCGCCAATGCGGTCTGAGCCGGAAATCCCCACATCGGCAGGTAATAGCAGGTTTCAATGCGTACAGTAAGACAAGTTAAGGTTTCTTGTAAGAAAGAGACTCTGCATCACACCAAGCCAAATTATCTTGCCTGCTTTAGCAGGGTGTGATGCAGTGGTTCATTTCCCTGATAGCGCCAAAGCCCAATTTGCCATGCTTTCACCGCTCCAGCAAGCCACAGGCTTGCGCACGAAGGCGTCGCAAAAATGATTTGGAGCAAAGAGAATGCCCCGCCCTGCCCCGACAACCCTTATCCAGTTTTTGTTTAAGTTATTTGCTGCAGTGAACTCTGCGATAAATTATGGTTTATTGCCGGCGATGAGACTCGAACTCATACCCCCAAAACGGGGAGGGGATTTTAAGTCCCCAGTGTCTACCGTTCCACCACGCCGGCAAATACAACACGTCAAGAGGTGTTACTTAGACAATGTATCACGCGTAGGGGTTCAAGGTCAAGAAAGCGCGGTATACTTAATATGAAATGATAAATGGAGTTGACTTATACCTATTGGGAAGGCAAAACGGTCGGCTGCTGGGTTATATTGCGCATCCCAGCTTGAAGCGAAACCTTCTGCTTAAAGAGATTTGTAAATGTGGAGCTGTTTTTATCAGACATGGCGTAAAGCATGATATTGACAAAAATTCTAAAACTGGCACCATAGAGCAGATATCACAGTATCCCCTAATTCTGCGTATCCGTCAAATATTTAAAAGGAATGAGGCCGTTCTGCTTGGCCGTCTCTATAAGGGTAAACATGCCACACGAGCTTTTGGCCCCGTCTACGCTCTGGCAGGATAGCCAGTTTTTTCTTCCAATGACAAAAGGCCGTATCGCATTTTCGCAGGCGTTGTTGTCGGAGGTCAAATGAGGGCCTTCAATGTATGCCATCATTTTGTCCTATTGGGAAAGGCTGTTGTAGTTTATTGCTTTTCCCAAAAGCGAACTTTCAGGAACTTTATCTTTGCGTTTTAAAGGCCATGCCTTGAACTTTTCCAGTACAGGCCCTGCACGGGCCTTCCTTTCGGACAAGAACATGCCGCTGTCCATATTCTTATCCCGCAATTCATTTTCTATTGTGTATAGACTTGCGGATATATTTTATACCTTCCTCGGCAGACCGACTTTCCTTGTTTATTTTAGAAGCCTAGAAGAACTTCCGCCTTGCATGGGCGAAACATCCTGCCTGTAATACGGAAGGTGCATTTCAAACTTTTGCGTGAAGATGGCTGCCAGCAAGCTGGGGCTTGCTATGCTCTTGGGAATAAATGTCTTCTTGCGCTTCTTCATCCGTCTGGGGCCGGGGTACTTGTATTTTTCAAGCCCTCTCTGGCTCAGCCAAAACCCGTTCCTGTCGCACTACAGCGCTTCCAGCAGTTTCCGCTCCCGGTTGCAAAACAAATAGACATTCCAGCTAAAAGGTTCTCCTGCCATTTGTTGCTCTACCATTACTAAAGGCCCGTTCGCCGCTTTCCTTAGATCCGTGCAGCCGGGGCGGATAAAAATCCTTGCTTTACTGGGTTCGAATGTCATACCGCGCGCCCCAGCCATTCTATCACTGCCCGCAATTCCCTGCTGCCTGAAATCAGGGGTATGTGTATTTTTACTTCCCCTTTTTCAATAAGTATTTCAGGCTCGCCTGTGCGCCTGGCATTGCCGATACCGGAACCCCTACAAAGCACGGTTTCGCTTCCGCTTCTGTTTTTGTCCATTTGACAAATGTTTGCGGGTTAAGCCCGTTCGCCTTCGCGTACGCCCAAGCGCTCTTCCCGCCCCGCATCCAGTCCTCAAGCCACATGGCTTTTTCTTCTTCGCCGAATTTCATTTCTTCCATCCGGAAAAATTGATGTTTTCGGAAGTTTATCTCACTTTTTTATCCGGCGGTAGAATTACTTGTTTTGACGGATACAAAACCGCAATGATGTCCGCAAAAACTTATAGGGTTTTTCATAGATAACCTTTCTTCTTTAAGTAAATCAGCTATTAACGGTTTAGCTGGTTTCTTAGTTCCTTCATTCATCTTAAAGTCCCTCCTATCTGATAACTTTCAAATATCATCGGATATCCGATGGATAGAAGCAGAATAAAAAATGTGTCCCTTGCGTCTATCTCTACAATGTCATGGATTAATAACATTGTGATTACCTTCTCAATATTCACGGAAAAATTAGAATATTCCTATAATAATAATGCCATAATGCATACTGACCATGAATGTTCTGCGTCATTTTCAAAACGATTTCCGTCAGATAACTTTGTTTTTCTTAGTATGCTTTTTACTTTATCTATCTCAATAATAAAGTTCAATTGTCTTGCAAGTCTTTTGTTGTATTCAATGTCAGTGATATTCATGATGTCTCCTTAAACTATATAATTCTTAACTCACCTTACGCAAAGGAGTAAAAATGTGGTAGGATAGGAGAATGGAAGGGGAACCAATAGATTTATATAGCGATTACCTGCTGTGCAGTAAAACATTATGGCTAAAAGTAAAGAAATTGGTTAGAATTCATGAGAATGACAAAGCCTGCCTAATTTTTGACGATACAATTATAGAAAAACAGTACATGGATGAGAACGATATTGTATGTTGGCACTGGGATCATCAGGACAGCCGTAATGTAAAAGGAATAAACCTGCTGACAGCTTTTTACACGGCGGCAAATAAAGAGGCTGCTATAAGAATACCATTAGGATATGAGATTATAGCGAAAACGGAAAGATATTTTGACGGGAAAGAAGGAAAAGAGAAACGCAGGAGTCCAAAGACAAAGAATGAATTGATGCAGGGGTTTCAAATACGCCGGTACACTTGGAAAGGCCTTGCACATTATGGACAAAAAGTATTTTGGAGTGTCATTGGATATAACCTTCGGGTAATGACCGGCGCTATATTGCAAGCAATGACTTTATAGACAGACACTAATTAGGATGGAAGATGAATTTAAAGAGTTTAGTTCCGTTAGCCATGCTTGTAGCTTCAAATGTTTTTATGACGTTTGCATGGTATGGGCATTTGAGATTCAAAGAAAGTCCCTTGTGGATAGTAATTCCGGTTAGCTGGGGAATCGCGTTTTTTGAATACTGCCTCCAGGTTCCCGCTAATCGTTTGGGTTCTTCATATTTTTCTGTAGCACAGCTTAAAGTGGCGCAGGAAGTAATCACACTTACTGTATTTGCGGTGTTTTCGGTATTTTATTTGAAAGAGGAGTTAAAATGGAACTATTTCGTAGGGTTCGCATTAATTTTGCTGGCCGTCTTTTTCGTATTCAAAAAGTGGGAATAACGCATGACAAAATTATTTACGAGAAAATGGAATTAAATAATGCAGCAAAAATTTAAATCGTCCCCTCGTACACAAGCAGTTCCTTTCCGTCTATTGTCACCGTTAATCCCGATTCGATGTTTTTTGTCGCGTCTCGCATGTGGGTAAGCCAGACAAGATTGGGATTGATAAGGCGTAGTTTCTTTTCACTTATTTCCGAAACGCCTTCACAAATAATTCCGCTTACCATACTGATAACAGACAGGTAATCTTCGGTAAGCATTTTACAAACAAGAATTTCGTGACCCGAAGATGTGACTTTTTTGCAAGCCTCATTGGAAGTTTCGGCGTGGATTATCTTGCCCTGTGCCCGGGTAACGCCTGGATTTGCGTACCCACCGGCGCTTGAACGCGCCAGAACCGTCCCGATAATGACGACACGGATATTGTTTATCATATTTGGGCTTTCAAGCGGAAGACCCGCAATGAGTACTACTTTATCAGATATGTCGGCAACCCCGGTCTTCGAGACAACCTTCATGGTGTTGAGTATCATGCTTTCAGAATCGTCGACTTTCGAACTGATACAGGTATTAACGCCCCAGTATAACTGCATAATGCGTTCAGCGCGATCATTGGTCGTTACGGCAAAAATTGGTTCATCCGGCCTGAATACACTGAGGATTCGCGCGGTGTTGCCGCTGCGGGTCGGCGTAACAATTGCTTTTGCCTTTACCGCCGCCGCGATTTCAACCCCGGATCGCGACATGATGATGCCCAAATTATCTTTCGTGTTATGTACCTCAGAATGACATTCATCGTGGAAATTTCTCATGCGTTTGCGGAATTCATTCGACTGCTCAACGGTACATGCTATTTTGTCCATTGTTTTTACCGATTCTATAGGGTACGCCCCTGCCGACGTTTCGCCCGAAAGCATGATCGCGTCGGTCCCGTCGAATACCGCGTTTGCCACATCGGTCAGTTCCGCGCGGGTAGGACGCGGATTCACAATCATTGATTCCAGCATCTGCGTCGCGGTAATGACAGGTTTTCCGGCCCTTCTGCACACATTGATAATGTGTTTCTGCGCCAGGGGAATCTGCTCAATGGGGAGCTGTTGACCAAGGTCGCCCCTTGCTACCATTACGCCGTCCGCAAGCCGGGCAATTTCTATTATATTATCCAGGCCTTCGCCGCTTTCTATTTTGGCTATGATTTTAATGTGGGATGAGTAGCTTTCAAGAAATTTTCTTATTTCGGTTACCTCATGGGGAAAGCTCAAAAAACTTGCGGCTAAATAATCAACATCCATTGAAATGCCGAATTCTATGTCCTTCTTGTCCTGTTCGCCCATAATGGGAAGGTTGGCATGTATACCGATTAGGTTTACGTTTTTCTTGCTGCCAATCTCGGCGGTATTGTTCGCGCGGCACTTGATGCCTCCTGAGGTATCAATCACTTCAAGCTCAAGAAGCCCGTCCGCGACAAGAACGCGGTGTCCGCTTTGCAATTTTGTTTCCGCTTCTTTCCATGATAATGAAATATGCGCGGGCGCTCCGTTCCCCGCCGCCGTGGTAAAACAATCATCGGTAGAAATAATAACTTGGTCTCCATTTTTTATCGTTACCTTGCCGTCATTTTCAACCATGCCCGTCCTTATCTCCGGCCCTTTGGTATCCAGGAGGATTGCAACCGGAATTCCCAGTTCGGCGGAAAGACGCCTGACGCGTTCTATCGAAGTGCGGTGTTGATCGTGATTCCCGTGGGAAAAATTAAGCCGCGCGACATTCATTCCGGCAAGTATAAGGTCGCGCACAACCGAATCTTCGAATGATGCGGGCCCCAAAGAACATACAATTTTAGTTTTCCTGCTTTTCATAATTAAAGGGTATCTCCTTTATATAATTATAGCACAGATTAGGTTTCCGCGGGAAGCAGTACAGTGCAATGATAACACCGGAATCGCCAAACCCTAATTTATACGAATAAACCCGACCAAGCTAGAAGCCGCCGCGCAAGGCCCTGCCGCGGGCTAGACGGTCGTGGCCTTCATTTACGCACGTTTTGACGTGGCCATTTTTCTCGCACGCCGTGCGCCCTTGCAAGGCCTTGCGCGGCGGCTTCAGACAAGCCAAGATTTATTCGGATAAAAAAGGTTTTTACATTCGGTAATGCTTTGCATTTCACCCTGCTAAAGCAGGCAAAACCACTTTGCTCGGTGGGATGCAGAATTCTCCCCTTTATGATGCGAAATCCTAATTTGTCATGCGTCTATCGTAAAAATAGACAGAATAAAACTGCTTTTGGGCGGGCGTGGACAGGGTGGGGCATGACCTTTTGCGACAGGCTAGGGAATGGGGGTTGGACAACCCCCCGCCTTCGTGTCCAGCAAGCCGCAGGCTTGCGCACGAAGGCGTTGCAGAAATGATTCGGAGCAAAGAGAATGCCCCGCCCTGCCCCCGACCGCCCGTAGACTGGTTTTTGTTTAGGTTATTTGTGACGATGAACTCAGCGGTAAATTAGGGTTTATATAGGCAGCCGGAGCCTGAACACCGAACCCTCGCCAGCGTGGCTTTCCGCCTCGACAGTTCCTCCGTGAAGCAGGGCAATGTGCCGCACAATCGACAGGCCAAGGCCGGTACCTCCAGCTTCGCGGCTTCTTGAGCGATCCACGCGATAGAATCGCTCAAAGATGCGTTCCAGGTGTTCGGACGGAATTCCGATGCCGTTGTCTTTTACTTCGATAACAATTTGATCTTTTTCCTGAAAAGCGCGGACTTGAATGGAGGAGCCATTGTCGGAATATTTGATGCTGTTGTCCAGAAGATTGAAAAGGGCTTGTATAAAAAGCGAACTGTAGATCTGCACATTTAAATCGGAGGGACAATAAACGTCAATAGTGATATTTTTATTTTTTGCCGCGACCGAAACTGAGTCTAACGCCTCGCCAATAACAAAATCAAGATCAACGGTTTCCAACGGAGGGCGTTCGGCGTCTCCGCTTTCAAGACTCACCAAAGTTAATAAATCCCTAGTTATGTTGTCCATGGACTGGGCGTTTTTCTCTATGATCTCCGCAAAGTGATGAATCTGCTTTTGATCATCAAATGAAGAATCAAGGATGTTTTCAGCAAAGCCCTGTATCACATGGATGGGAGTACGCAGTTCATGGGCAACATTGGCGGCAAAGTCTTTACGGATCTGCTCAAGCTTGACCAGCCGGCTGATGTCCCCAAGCACCATTACAATGCCGGGAGGTTTTTGCAACAAACCCATATCCATTGGGGCGGCAAAAACCTGGAAACATTGTTGAACGCCGGAAATATAGCGCCTAAACGTAAACTCATAGGGCCTGCCTGTTGAAAGAACAATTTGCGCCGCTTCATCCAGTTCCGCCGATTGGCTGAATTCAAGAAGGGAAACGCCGCGTACATCCTTTTCTTTATCTATGCTAAACAGGGAACAAAGCCTGAGGTTCGCGAAAATAATATTTAGGTTGTTGTCCAGGGTTATTACCCCGTCGAACATGCTGTTCAAGATCACCTCGCGGTGGCGGCTCTCTGTTTCCGCTTCTTCGGCTTTTATATTCAATTCGATTGTCTTCTCGTTCAAATCCGAATTAAGCTTCGTCTCGATGGAAAGCGACTGACGGCGTGAAAAATAATAAAGGGCCATACATGTTCCAAGAATTATTGAAAAACCCAGGGACAAAAAAGGAAAGGTCGTATTTATAAGGCGGGTAAAAAACCCGGGTATCAAACGGGAAAGGCGAAGAACTCCGGCAAATCGTCCGGAAGAATCCTGAATGGCAATCGCGGCGTAAAGGTAATACTGCCCCAAAGTTGCGGAACGCCGGCGGGCGGTCCCGATGCCTTCATTAATAGCGTCCTGGAATTCTATACGATCCAAATGATTTTCCATAGCCGCGCTGTCAGCTTCCGTATCAAAAATTACCTGCCCGTTCCGACTGATAAAAGTGATACGGTATGAGCCTGAAATACTTGCAAAGGAAGCCCATTCCGCAACGAACCGAAGGTTCGACGCGTCCTTATCCGTAAAAATCTCGGCGGATGTAAAATTTTTTAAAGCCCTGGCCGCTTCTTTCATATTTTCAGTATTTATTTCGTAATACTGATTGTTTGCGAAGATGAGTACCCCAGCAATAAAATAGGCCGATACAATTAACGCCGCGCAGGCCACAAAAAGATAGCTTCTTTTAAAAATACTTTTCATTTAAAACCTCTGAATCGCAGCCTTAATCTGTTTTAAACCTGTAACCAATGCCCCGGATAGTTTCAATCATGTCGCCTGAAGTCCCAAGCTTTTTTCTCAATCCCATAATCTGTACGTCAATAGAACGATCCGTTACCGGGTAATCGTCGCCCCTGATTGCGGTGATAAGTTTCTGGCGGGAAAAAACAATATCGGGATTGCTCAAAAAATGGGCAAGAATTGCAAATTCCGTGGGAAAAAGCTCCAGCGGCGTTTCTTCCAGAAAAGCCGTATGCCGCTCAATGTCAATTTTAAGCTTTCCCTGCTGAAAGAACGTCCTGCTTTTGGAACCCACGGTTTCAGCGGAGACAGCTTCTTTCCGACGCAGAGCCGCGCGTATACGCGCGGCTAATACCCTGGGGCTGTAGGGCTTAACCACATAGTCGTCGGCTCCCAATTCCAGTCCTGTAACTATGTCGGCTTCCTCGCCACGGGCAGTACACATGATCACCGGCAAAGTTTGCATATCTTTATTTTCCCGGATTTTTTTAATGGTTTTAAAACCGTCCATGCCGGGAAGCATGATATCCAGAATAACGCAGTCCGCCCCGTTTTCGTTAATAACTTTAAGTCCTTCCTCTCCTCTTGAAGCCTGAATGAGTTTCCAACCCTCACGCGCAAAAGCGAATTTCAGCATTTCCTGAATTTCAGGATCATCTTCGATTATAAGAATTCGTTCCATATTCAATCGTTTAAATCCTCATGCTTGCCTTCGATCATATAAATAATTCCCTCGCAGATATTGGTGATGTGATCCCCAAGGCGTTCCATATATCCAGAAAGCTTCAGGAGCCTTGCGGCGGCCTTGATAAGCTGCGGTTCTTTTTTCATTAGAATAAGTACCTCTTCGGTAAGGGCTTTATGCTCTCTGTCTATTTTATCATCAAGCGCGGCTGCTTTTCTCGCGGACTTTGGATCCTGCGCAAGGTAAGCATAAACCGCTTCTTTTAGCATTTTCTGGGCCGTTTCAACCATTTGTTCAATTCGGGCAATGGAACGAAACGAAGGACGCTCTGACAATTTCACCGCCGCTTTTGCCAGATGAATCCCATAATCGCCAATACGCTCAAGGTTTGCGGTAATTTTAAAAACGGTTATGAGTTCCCGCAAATCCCGCGCCACCGGCTGCTGGGTGGCAATAAGAACCAGAGCCATCTCTTCTATTTTTAAATACTGGGCGTCTATAACCTTGCCGTTTTCTTTTACTTCTTCCGCAAGCTCCCTGTCGCCCGAACGCAATACGGCAAGCGCCTTTCCAATATCCTCTTCCACCCTCGCGGCCATGAGCGCCAGCTCCTGCCGCAATTGATTTAATTCTTCGCTTAATAAAGTCCGCGCCTGCATCCTGCTTCTCCTTAACCAAAGCGGCCCGTAATATAAGATTCGGTGCGATTATCCTGGGGCTTTGTAAACACCTTTGCCGTCTCGGCATATTCGATGAGCTCCCCCAATAAAAAGAAAGCCGTCCGGTCACTGATACGCGCGGCCTGATTCATGGAATGTGTAACAATGATGATACTGAAATCCCGTTTTAGTTCGCCAATCAGTTCCTCTATTCTTCCTGTGGCAATAGGATCCAGCGCGCTGGTCGGCTCGTCCATGAGAATAATCTCCGGGGCCATGGAGATGCTTCGCGCTATGCAGAGCCTTTGCTGCTGGCCGCCGGAAAGGCTGTACGCCGATTTTTTCAGGCGATCCTTTACTTCATCCCACAAGGCGGCTTTTATCAGGGACTGTTCAACAAGTTCCGCCAACTTCTTCTTGTCCTTCATGCCCTGCATTCGCCTGCCGTAAGCAACGTTGTCAAAGACGCTCATGTTAAATGGGTTCGGTTTTTGGAATACCATGCCGACTCGCGTCCGCAGTTCGCTTACGTCGATGTCGCCGTAAATGTTCTCGCCGTCGAGAATCACTTTCCCGGTAATCCGGCAGGAAGGGATGAGATCGTTCATCCGGTTTATGACTCTAACGAAGGTTGATTTCCCGCAGCCGGACGGGCCGATAAGAGCCGCCGCCTCGTTGTTGCCTATATCAAAATTAATATTGAGTAGCGCCTGAAAATCGCCGTAAAAGAGATTCAAATTGCTGACCTTTAATTTTTCGCCTGCCATATTAATCCGCATTCCCCGCAATGCCGCTTCCGGCAACGCCTCTGTACAATAACTTTACCGCCGTATTAATGACAAGCACCACCACGATCAGCACTGCGGCGGCGGTAAAAGCGTGGGCAAAATCGTCCGCTTCAATTGCTTCTTTTGTAAGATAATAAAGATGAATCGTCAAAGTGCGGCCTGACTCAAAGATTGTTTTTGGCAGGTTACGCGCAATCCCGACGGTAAGCAGCACCGGCGCGGATTCGCCCACCACACGTCCAGCGCCAAGTATCGCGGCGGTGAGAATTCCCGGCATTGCCGGCGGCAGAACCACATGGAATATGGTTTGAAACTTGGTAGCCCCAAGGGAAAGGGAACCTTCCCGAAAAGAATCCGGCACGGTCTTAAGCGCCTCTTCTGTAGTTCTGATGATCACCGGAAGGATCATGATGCTCAGGGTAAGCCCGCCTGCGATAATGGACTGGCCCAGATGCAGGAAGCGGCAAAAAAATAACAACCCGAAAAGACCGTAGATAATAGAAGGGATGCCGGCAAGGGTATCAATGGCAAGCCCCAGGAAGCGGCTAATACTTGATTTGGATGCGTATTCGTGCAGGTAAATGGCGGTCATGATCCCAAGCGGCACGGCAATAGCCAGAGACACAACCACCGTCCAGGCGGTAGCCACAATCATTGGAAGAAGGCTTTCAGTTACAGGGCCTATAATAATAGAAAGTTTTATCATTCCCGCGGACTGGACAAGTATGTAGGCAATGATTCCGACAAGAGCCGCCCCCACTGCCAAGGAAGCAACGGCCATCAGGACATACCAGAGACTGTCGGTAATTTTTCTTGTTTTAAGATAATTCAAGCGTCTGCCTCTCCCCGGCGGCGTATCAAGAGAATAAGGCCATTAAGAAGAAGGATCATTACAAGCAGGACTATACCTATGGCAAAAAGCATGTGCGAATGTCTGCCTTCGGCGTAACCCATTTCCAGGGCGATAGTCGCGGTTAAAGTCCTTACCCCTTCCAGCGGGCTTTTGATTAGCTGCGCCGAGTTTCCCGCGACAAGGATAACCGCCATCGTTTCGCCTACGGCGCGGGAAAAGCCAAGGATGATCCCTGCCAGCACCCCGGATTTTGCGTGCGGCAAAACCACATGCAGGGCGGTCTGCATCTTGCTTGCGCCTAACGCCAGGGACGCCTCGCGCCGGGACAGAGGCACCGCCTGCAGGCATTTTTCGGACACGGTTATGATCGTCGGAAGGATCATTATCGCAAGGACAATCACAGCGGAAAGCAGGCTGTTTCCCGACGGGGTTTTAAAAGTCTGCTTGACCAGCGGCACGATTACCATGAGGCCGAAAAATCCGTAGACCACCGAAGGGATACCTGCCAAAAGCTCTACGCCGCTTCGAAAAATGTTAGCAATTTTTTTCGGGAGGAACTCTGCCATAAAAAGGGCGCACAGCAGGGCTATCGGCACACCAATAAGAAGCGCTCCGAAGCAGACCAGGATGCTGCCCAGGATCATGGGAAAAATGCCGTAGACTTTTCTGTACGCGGGGAGCCATTCCATACCGGCGATAAACTTGAACAAATTATAAGGCTGTTCCGGCAGAATGATGTGTATTTTTTGGTTGAGGCCGGGTAACGCCCCAGGAAAGCTCACCGAGCAAGTGTTTGCGTCGGGAAAACTTACATTGGCGTCCCCTGCCTCAATCGGCTGAAGCAATCTTGTACGGTAATTTTTTTCTGGCGAAAGACGGAAGGTCAGCTCCCGTTCTTCACCCTTGTTTATAAATTGAAGGGAAACGCTTTTAACGTCCCAGGGAAACTCAATAAAGCCTTCGGGGTTTTCGTATAACGTTCCGTTAATCGTAACCCTGTCTACTCTTTCGGTTACGATACGCACGGTTTTGGCGGTGGGGACAAGAAAAGGCTCCGCCCCCTGGATTAGTATAAAAACAACAATGGCTCCCAGGGCGGCAACTCCTGTAAAGGAGAACGCCCTGAAAAGCCATGTAAAAATATTATCTATAAGACGACGAGGTCTTAAAACCGATAACATCGCTTCCTTTTTTAAATGATTTTTACCTTACGCTGATCCAGCTTGTTTTTACAATGTTTTGTCCGATAGGACCCATGACCCAGTCAAGGAACGCCTTGGTTTCGGCGTTTAGAGCAACTCCTTTTTTCGTCAATAAAATAAAGGGCCGGGCGATTTTATAGGAACCGGCAACCACATTGGCTGTAGTAGCGGCGATTCCGTCAACGCTTAAAGCCTTGATTGAATTATCCACTGAGCCAAGGGAGATGTAGCCGATTGCGTCGGCGTTGCGGGACACTTCGGCCTTGATTGCGCCAGTCCCATCGAACTCTATCGCGCCCCTGACCAGCTTGTCCTGGAACTTGAGGATCTCTTCAAAGGCGCCGCGTGTTCCCGATCCCGGTTCCCTGGAAACCACAGCGATACGTCCGGTCTTGCCCTGAGCAGCCGTACCAAGCTGTTCCCAGTTGATAATCCCTCCGGTGTAAATATCCTTTATCTGCGTCATGGTCAGACTTGTAATCGGGTTTGTGTTATTGAGTATAACCGCGATACCGTCGATAGCGATAACAAGCTCGTCAATTCCGGTTCCGATTTCGGCGGGAGTCAGTTCCCGGCTGGACATACCGATTTCGCAGGTGCCGGCGGGCACGCCTTTGATTCCATCGCCGGAGCCGGTTGCGCTGACGGTAAATTTGACATTACCGCGAACCTTGGCGTATTCGGCGATAAACAGTTCCATCAGGGGATTAACCGAAGTCGATCCGCCTACCGCAATAGTGTACTGTTGAGCCGCAGGCGCGGTTCGCTGGGCCTGGGAAGACTGCTCGGAACCGCCACCGGCTTGCCGGCCAGCCGCAAAGGCCAATGCCGTGGTTAAGGCAAAAGCCATAAAAACAAAAAGTGATTTTTTCATTGTAAAACTCCTTGTTAAAAAAGTTGCTTGATAATGTCCTTATTATTGTTCAGGAATGGTGATGCTTTTGTTAAAAATTTGTTAAAATTTGTGATTTCTTAAAATATTTTCCCCTCTCATTCGTCTTCAGTATTAAGGAGATAAAACAATGAAAAACACAATTAAATCTGGTTTTATGGGTATTCTTGCGATGCTTGTAACATGCGCCGCGTTCGCTGTGGCCGTTATGCTGCTGTGGAACGCCCTCTTGCCGCAGATTTTCGCTTTACCGCAAATAAGCTACCTGCAAGCGGCAGGGCTGCTAATTCTGGCGCGGCTCTTGTTCGGCGGTATAGGCGGCGATTTGCGAGGCCATGGCGCGCATCGGGGAATGAGAAGAGACGGGCATCCGTTTAATCACGGCAACAAATTTCGCGAAAAATGGATGAACATGAGCGAGGAAGAGCGCAGAGAATTCATGGAAAAGGAAAAAGGCTTTTTTAGTTTTAACCGAGGTTTTTCTCGTGATCCTTTTCATAATGATGAAAGAGAAAAGAAGGACGAAGGCAATGAATAAACCAGTCATAGCCGTACAAAACCTGACCAAGCGGTACAAGGGCGCGGGAAAACCCGCGGTGGACAGCATCAGTTTTTCCGTGGGCGAAGGGGAGTTCTTTGCCTTTCTCGGGCCTAATGGCGCTGGGAAAACAACGACGATTTCAATCCTGACCACAACGCTTTCCAAAACTTCCGGGGAACTGCACATCGCCGGGTTCGATGTGGACACCCAGTCGCGGCAGGTACGCGAAGAAATCGGGATTATCTTCCAGCAGCCAAGCCTTGACGAGAACCTCAGCGCCGAAGAAAACATCCGCTTCCACGCCTGCCTTTACGGTATGTGCGGCTACCGCCCCGCTTTTAAAATGATGCCTCAGGCGTACCGTAAAAAGGTGCTGGAACTGGCCGATATGGTCGGCCTCGCCGATGTGTTGGGGAAGCCCGTCAAAAAACTTTCAGGCGGCATGCAGCGCAAACTGGAAATTATCCGTAGCCTTATTCACACGCCGCGGGTACTCTTCCTTGACGAGCCGACCCAGGGCCTTGACGCGGTAAGCCGCCGTGGGCTGTGGGACTACATCAACACCGTACGCCGCCAGTACGGAACCACGGTATTTCTCACCACCCACTATATTGACGAGGCGGAAAACACCGACACAGTATGCGTAATTAACCACGGGAAAATCGTCTTCATGAATTCGCCTGACGAGATGAAGCGGAACTTGCTAAAGCAGGAGCTTATCATTGACGCGGATGACCGTAACGCGCTTAAAGCGGAATTATCAGCGCTGAATCTGAGCATAAGCGCAAACGGCAAGGTTATTGTTCCCTTTCAGGGGCGCACGGCGCAGGAATTGATTGCGCAGATCAAAACGCCCCTTTCGGTTTTGAAAATCCACGAGCCTTCACTGGAAGACGCCTATGTGGAATTACTACAGAAGACAGAATCAGAAACACAACAGGAAACGCAAAATGTCAGATATAATTAATTCAACGATTTTGATACGCATAAAGTCCCGTATTTTTCGGGAACTAAACACCATCCTCACCGTAATGGCGCGTGACATTACGCTCTTTTTTAAATCCATAGCCACGCCGGTTATGAGCATTGTTATGCCCCTTGTTATGATGGGCATGATTGGCGGCAACCTTTCGCAGAACATGGCAGGCTCATTGAACTTTCAATTCGGGACATTTATGATAGTGGGGATGATGGTCAATATGTTGTTTATGATGACATCGATGAACATGACAAGTTTCGTTGACGATCATCAAACCGACTTCATACAGGAAATGCTTGTTTCGCCGGTATCACGCTATTCCCTCGTTATCGGCAAAATTTTCGGCTCCATGTTCGGGGCGATCTTAAGCCTTACGGGAACGCTCATTGTTGGCCTGATTATGGGCATTACCCTGAGCGCTGCCCAGCTTCTTTTGATCCTTGCGCTGTCGCCGCTAATGTGCCTTTCAGGCGGCGCTTTGGCGATGATACTTATCGGCCTTATCAGGAACAAAACTGCCGCGAATATGGCGGTGTCGCTCATCACCCTGCCGCAAATGTTTCTGTCAGGCGCGATTATTCCCATTAACAATTCATCGGGGGCGCTCTTTGTTATAAGCCGCATGCTGCCGATGACCTATTGTCTGGATTTGGTGCGGGCGGTGGTTTATGCCGGAACGCCGGAGTACGATCGTGTGGTGATGTTCAACCCTTTCATCAACTTCGCCGTTATCGCCGCGCTGACTGTATTGTGCCTAATCATCGGGACATTTTTCTTCGCACGAGCTGAAAAAAACAGGTGAAGCAGAAACGCATGGCGGGTAAAACAGCGGAAACATTTTTAAGTTTCAGGCAGAGGCTGCTGAATTTCATACGCTCACGGGTAAATCGGATTGAAGACGCGGAAGATATTCTTCAAGATGTGTTCTATCAGTTTACCCGTGTGAATGATCTGATTAACCCGATAGAGAACATTTCTGCGTGGCTTTACCGCGCTGCCAATAACAGGATTATCGATCACTATAAAAAAAAGACTGATGAACCACTGCCCGCGTCCTACGATGAAGACGATGACGAATACATCTTTGACGAGATAACGGACATCATCTACGGCGAAGAGGCAACGCCGGAAATAGAAATGCTGCGCTCATTGGTCTTTGAAGAGATACAAACCGCCCTTGCCGATTTACCAAAGGAACAGCGCGAAGTCTTTGAACTGACCGAGTTACTGGATTATTCCGTAAAAAAGGTAGCGGAAAAAACCAATACGCCTGTAAATACAGTTCTTTCCCGCAAGCATTACGCTGTAAAATTTTTGCGAGAGAGATTACAGGAATTGTACGGCGATGTTATCGGGCTTGCCGTAAAACCTGGAAGAAATGGATCTTATGGTCCACCCCAATAAACATGAGTTGGCCGGAGCACATGGTGACGCCATTGAATATATGGCGTATTAAGCGATCACCGTTTTTCCGTAGTCACGGAAATCAATTTTCAAAATTGCCCCTAATTCGTAGAATAAGGGTATGGAAAAAACCAACAGAATCACAGAGTATTTTTCGGATGCTGAGACTATCAAAGAACACAACGGCTATTTTTGCAGCGTGGGGGAGGCGCTGACGGTCGTGATAGCCGGTTCTTTGTGCGGTCTAAGAAACGCCAGCCAAATCAGCCAATGGGCAGCCAACGAGCGGGTTAAGGGCCTTTTAGCCGAGCGCTTTCTCATAGAAAGAATACCGTGTTA
>Ga0268262_10000914_pt1 | contig 38205 bp, 17 predicted proteins | sample TergutNc150P3_FD_190354 | JGI IMG/M metagenome (GOLD analysis project Ga0268262, IMG submission 190354) | Nasutitermes corniger P3 segment gut microbial community from laboratory colony in Florida, USA - Nc150 P3 (SPAdes) (version 2) | ecosystem: Host-associated > Arthropoda: Insects >...
ATCGGCAAGGGGATCGGTTCCCGGGGCAAGCGATGAAAGCGGCTGGGAAAGTTTTGATCCGTCACGGTACAGGGCTACCGCTTTCAGGGCATTTTTCCATGAAAGCATATAGGCGCCTTTGACATCCTCGTAATTCGCCCCATTGGGCATATTAATCGTTTTGGAAATTGCCCCGGAAATAAAGGGCTGTACCGCCGCCATCATACCGATATGGGCAGTCCATGAAATGGAACGCCTGCCGTTTTTACCGGACGGCGTAGCGGTATCAAAAACCACGTAATGTTCCGTGTTCAGGCCCGGCGCGCCTTCAAGACCCATCGTTCCGCAGGCATAGAGTTCCGCCTCGGCAATGTCTTCGGAGCTGAAATCAATATGTCTGAGCAGACTGAATCCCTGCAATGACCAGGTTGATTCGGGGATATGGAGAATTTTCTCAACAAAATCCCTGCCCAGTATCCAGGGATTAAAAACCCCTTCCAGGCCGAGGGCCGTTTTAACCGCTTCCTCGGCGGCGGCTATCGCCTCCTGAGTAAAGCCTCTTGCCTTAAGAGTATCGGGGTTAATCGCCGGCGCGCCGTTCAGCGTTTTACGGCCGGTGGCGTAGGCGGTAATTTCTTCGATTGCCTGCGGCGTATAACCAAGGGCCTCCAGCGCGGGAGGCACCGATTGATTGATGATTTTGAAATAGCCGCCGCCGGCGAGTTTTTTGAATTTAACCAGAGCAAAATCCGGCTCGACGCCGGTGGTGTCGCAGTCCATCAAAAGGCCGATGGTGCCGGTGGGGGCAATAGCGCTGACCTGGGCGTTGCGGTAACCGTGGGCCTTACCGAGTTCCAGAGCACGGTCCCAGGCGGCCTTTGCCGCATCCAGAAGATACGGCGGGCAATAGGCGGGGTCTATCCCGCAGGGAATAGTATGCAGTCCCTCATATTCGGATTCACCGGCGTTATACGCTGCCCGCCGGTGGTTGCGTATGACACGCAGCATATTGTCCGCGTTTTCGCGGTAACGGAAGAAGGGCCCCATTGCGGCGGCCATGCGGGCGGACTGGGCATAAGCCTCGCCGGAAAGCAGGGCCGAAAGCGCCGCCGCCACCGCCCGGCCTTCGCCGGAATCGTAGGCCAGTCCCATGAGCATCAGCAGGGTTCCCAGATTGGCGTAACCCAGGCCCAAAGTGCGGTACTGGTAGGACAGTTCCGCAATGCGGGGCGCGGGAAATTGGGCCATAACCACTGAAATTTCAAGAATAGTCGTCCAGATTCCAATGGCATGGAGGTAGCCCTGAACGTCAAATGTTTTTAATTTTTGGTCATACAGCGCCGCCAGGTTTATTGACGCAAGGTTGCAGGCGGTGTCGTCCAGAAACATATATTCGGAACAGGGGTTCGACGCGCGGATTTCTCCGCCCGCCGGGCAGGTATGCCAATCGTTGATGGTGGTATGGTATTGCAGGCCCGGATCGGCGCACTGCCAGCTGCTGCGGGCAATTTCTGTCCACAGTTTGCGGGCTTTAACCGTTTTGACCGCTTTACCACTGGTACGATTGGTCAGATTCCAGTCCGCATCGTTCAGCACTGCCCGCATAAATTCATCGCTGATCCGCAGGCTGTTGTTGGAACTTTGGCCGGAAACGGTATTGTACGCCTCATCATCCCAGGCGGTGGAAAAAACCTGCGCGTTTATTTCATCATCCCCCTGCTCAATCCGTCGCAGCTGCTGATACAGGTAAGACGCGGGAATTTTATCGCCCAACGCGGCGCGGAGAACTGCGGCCAGTTCATGATTTTTTTCAACATTAAATTTATCGCCTTCCGGCCCCCGGAAACCGGCCAGCGCCTTTTTGATTCCCTCAAGGTGTTTTCTTACAATTGACGAACCGGTTACCATAGAGGCGACTTTATGCTCCTCGCCGGCTTTCCAGGAAATATATTTTTCTACATCGGGGTGATCCACGTCCAGTGTGACCATTTTGGCGGCGCGGCGGGTAGTGCCGCCGGATTTTATCGCCGAGGCGGAACGATCCCCGATTTTCAGAAATGAAAGCAGGCCGGAAGAAACGCCGCCGCCGGAAAGCGGTTCGTTCACACTGCGGATATTGGAAAAATTGGAACCCGTGCCGGAACCGTATTTGAACAGCCGCGCCTCCCGCGTCACCAAATCCATGATGCCGCCCTCGTTTACCAGATTGTCTTCTATAGAAAGAATGAAACAGGCGTGGGGCTGGGGCCGTTTGTAGGCGCTGTCCGATTTTACCAACTGATTTTTTTCAGGATCAAAATAGTAATGCCCCTGGGCCGGGCCGTCGATGCCGTACACCGCGTACAGTCCCGTGTTAAACCATTGGGGGCTGTTGGGCGCGGCAAGCTGGTGGGCAAGCATATAGCAGGTCTCATCATAAAAAGCCTTCGCGTCTTCCTCACTGTCAAAGTACTTGTTTTGCCGCCCCCAGTCCATCCAGGTAAAGGCCAGCCGGTGAAACACTTGCCGGGCGTCATGTTCCGCGCCATCTTCGGGCAAAATACCGACATCTTCCCCGCCCGTTGAGGGCGCGTCTGAAGACGTGTCCGAAGCTACGGCCCATTTTTTCCATTCGTACATTTTGTCCGCCGGAACCCCGGCTTTGCGGAAATACTTCTGGGCGATAATATCCGCGGCAATTTGGCTCCAAAAAGAGGGTACAATAACGGTATTTTCGGAAAAAATCGCCTTGCCATCGGGGTTGCGGATTTCACTTTTTCGCTTTTCCCATACTATATCATGATACGGCCCGGTTTTCCGGTCCGTAAAAAACCGATTAATTTTCATTGTCTGTCTCCCACCCCCATATGTAGTGTCGGTTTAGGGAGTATACACCATATAGAGCGGGATTGCAATAGTTTCTCTTTAACAGAACGGCGGCCCGAAATTAGGGTAATTTGCTGAACAGGCAGGAAAAATTACCGCCAAAACCGCAGAAAATGCCTGTATTTGCGGAATTTCCGGTTGATTTTTGAGGTTGGGAAACAACCTGTATTTAATGGTATGTCACCCCAGAGAATTATTTTTTATTTTTTTCTCAAAACACTAATGCTTTTTTCAACTATTCACCCTATATAGGTATAACTTTTTTACAAACAACATGCTTATCAACATGGTTAATACAAGACAAAAGAGAGGCAAAAAATGGCGGTACAGAACATTTTTAACAAATTCGCGGGAAAACCCCGGGTGGCGGAACTGATAAACGCGTTACCCTGGGCCTACTGCGTAAAACGTGACGAATATGTCACCGATACCCTCAAAATAGAAAACTGCGTGGTAGTACACAAGGATGGCTGCGTCCAGCAGAGTTACGGCTTCCGCGGGAATGACCTTGACAGCTTCAGCGCTTCGTACATCAACTCGGTCAGCGCCTATTTTAACGAAGCGGTTAAAAGGCTGGGTGACGGCTGGATGGTCTCGGTTGAGGCCCAGCGTTATATAACCAGTGATTATCCTGAAAGCGATTTTGAAATTGAAGCCGGTTATCTGGTTGAACAGGAACGGAAAGAGAGTTTTCAGAATTACGGCGAGCATTTTGATTCTTCATATTATTTGACCTTTGTATTCAAACCGGAAATGGAACTTAAGCGCACAATGACCAAGGTGTTTTTTACCGAGATGGAATATGAGAAAGCCCAGGATGAGATAATAACGGATTTTTTGAAGGAAACCAAACGGTTGACCGGCGTACTGGAAACAAAACTCCTGATCAGGCCGCTCAATTACCGCGAAACCGTTGAATACCTTCATTCAACGGTTTCACTGCGCAGGCATGAATGTATTCTGCCGGAACACTTTTTGTTTCTTGACACGTTTATATCGGATATGACCCTGCACATAGGCCAGACGCTCAAACTGGATGACATTTATATCCCCATACTGGGCGTGAACGATTTTCCGATGGAAACCTATCCGTCCATTTTGCATGAACTTAACAAAAGTTATGTTGAATACCGCTGGGTTTCGCGGTTTTTCCCCCTGGAGAAAACGGAGGCCATGAAAGAACTGGATAAATGGCAGGGCAAACACCACGGTGCGCGGAAAAGCACCAAACAGTTAATGGCCGAAATGGCAATGAACGTGGAAACCCACAAGGAAAATATCGGGGCGGGCGAGCTTGAACGGGATGTGGGTGAAGCAATGAAGGAACTGACCATGGATTTTGTGGGGCTTGGTTATTACAACTCCTGCATTATGGTCTGGGACATGGATTATGAAAAGGCAATGGCAAAACTCATGATCCTGCGGGCAGTTATTGAGAGCGCCGGTTTTACCTGCAAGGAAGAGACATTTAATGCGTATAACGCATTTTTGGGCATGAGCGCCGGGGATGTGTACCGGAATATACGCAGGCCGATGGTTTCTTCGGGGAACTACGCCCATGTACTGCCGCTTTCGGCGGTTTGGGCGGGAATGATTCAAAACCGGTTTACCAATGAGGTATGCGGGATAGACGCCCCGCTGGTAACCTGTTCTACCAATTACGGAACGCCGTTCTTTTTGAATCTGAATGACGGCGATGTGGGCCATTCGCTGATATTCGGACCGACCGGCGCGGGAAAATCAACGCTGTTGGGCCTGCTGGCAATAAGCCACTTAAAGTATCCGCTGGGGCAGGTGTTCATTATTGACAAGGGTTCCAGCGCGCTGACCATGACTCTGGCGGTAGGGGGAGAATACATTGATCCGGCGCTGACGGGTAAATGTTTTCAACCATTGGGAGACCTGGATACTTCCGGTGACAAGGCCTGGGCCTGTGAATTTATAGAAACCCTGCTTGAGTTACAGGGGATACCGGTACTGCCCAAAATGCTGGTACAGATACGGGTGACAATTGACCTTATGTCTACCATGGAAAAAAAGCGCAGGACACTGACGACATTCAGGCAGACCTGTATGTACCGTGACGATATAACCGGCGGAAACCCGATTGATGACGCGGTACAGCCCTATACGCTTGACGGACCTTACGGCGCTATTTTTGACGGAGATGAAACAAAAATAAACGACAGCCCCTGGGTGCTGTTTGAAATGAGCGAGTTAATGGAACTCAAGGAAAAGGTAGTCGCGCCGGCGATAATGTTTATCTTTCATTTTCTGGAGAAAAAATTTAACGGACAGATGACCCTGCTGATTATTGATGAAGCGTGGCGGTTTTTGGATCATGAGGTTTTCAGAAATAAAATGCGGCAATGGCTGAAAGAACTGCGGAAAAAACACGTTTTCTGCGTCTTTGCGACGCAGGAAGTGGCCGACGGGGCAAACAGCGTCATTGCTTCAACATTGATTCAAAACTGTCCGACCAAGATATATCTTGCAGACCCCGAAGCGTTCAGTAATCATGATGCTTACCGGAAATTCGGACTCACTGAGGAGGAAATTCAAATGCTCTCACTTGCAAGAAAGAAGCAGGATTACTATTACAAAAGTCCGTCAGGGACAAGACTGTTTCAGCTTTCATTGGGGCCGCTGACCCTGGCGCTGATGCGGCAGCAGGATCAAATGGTAAAAACCGCAAAAGGGGAACAGATACGCTGGAATGAGTACTGCCGGTATCTGCTTGATTTGAAAAAAGATCAGGAAGTTCAAAAAGGGTTCGTTGAGGAAATCCTGAATATACAGGGCATAAAGTATAAAAACTACCTTGCGGGAACGCGGGTTGATGCAGTGGAGGCAGTATGAGCGCGAAAAATACGTTATTGGCAATTGTTCTGGGGGTTATGGCAAACATGGGTTTATCGGCCCAGGGGTATCCGGTTATAGACATGACCAATTTGATTACCGCCATAGAGACCGGGTACACCACGGTACAACAGCTTCACACCATGTACGACAATCTCAAAACATCCTGCGACCAGTTGCAGCAGCAGATAAAGAATTTTGAATCGTTTGATTTCAACAGCCTGAATGTAAAAGACCCTATGGGTTCATGGAAATCAATAACTACCTACGCAGACAGGATGAAGACTTATGAACAGAATATCGAATCAATCATCAACAAGAAGGATATCAAGATAGGAAACGGCGTATACTCATTGGGAGATATATTCATAACGCCTCTGACAGAAACCATGCAAAACATGGGAATGGACAAATTGGGTTTTTCGATTATGGACCCATTTGAAAAAATGTTAACACAGAAGGAAAAATTAATATTTCAACAGAAATTCGGCATAAGTTTCGGTTACCACATGAGACTTGATCACATGAAAGAGTTATTGCAAAAAAAATCCGCTGAAATAATAGGGTACAGCACTATTTTGCAGAAAAATCTGGCGGAAGACCGGTTAAGGCTTGAAAATATTTCCAAGGATTTATTTGGGAGTGGAAGTACAGTACAACAACAGCAGATAAATAATGCGATATTGTCGATTATGGCGCAGGATGTGAAAACGCAGGCAAATCTGCTGGGAAATATTGCCGAGCAGCTTGCGGTTAATTCATCGCAGACTCTGCTGCAGAAACAGGCAATGCTGGATGAAAAAAATATAAACAGTCTGAATATTGCGGAAGGGTTTATGAAGATGCTCAATGAAATGCAGTCATCAAGCGCTTACCGGTAAGAATATGTTTGGTAATATCAGCGGATCATGGCTTGACGGGGCATTCTTTAATGTACTCCGGTATGTAGACGGTATGCATCTGTTTTTTATGGGGCAGGTGCGTATTCTCGCCATGATATGTTTTGCCCTTTCTTTTGGAATCTCATGCGTAAAAATGCTCATGGGGGCGACGGAGATTAACAAGGTGCTGACACAGGCGTTTATGTCAATAGCCACTTATTTTATCATGATATTCCTGTTTCCCCATATTATGATCACCATGCAAAAAATAATATCTGAATTGGCCTATGGGGCGGTATTTTCACAGGGTTTTAGCGTAAAGCTGGAAAGCAAATACGGAAAAGAAGAAGATTATTACAGGTATTTAAATGAAATCGGAACCGACAAGGACGGCAGTACGATATGGACGGTAAAAGGAGAGGGGAATGACGCCAAGAAAGGATTAAATTTGCAGATAACGCACAGGGAAACAGGAATCATTTCATTGAACAAGGTTTTTCAGATGATAATTGCGACATTCAGGGCTTTATGGAAATCACTTAATGTTAATAATATTTTTGATTTTTTCAAGCACTTTCCCGATTTTTTAATGGTAATAGTCATTGGTTTGGCGTATTTATGGGCGCTTTCCGTTGCGATTGTACAGTATGCAATGGTAATAGTACAATACGCATTTTTATACGGGATGGGAGTTCTGTTTATTCCGCTGATGTTATGGGAAGGAACCAAACACGCTTTTGAAAAATTATGCGGCTCGATTTTTAATATCGGGGTAAAGCTGCTGGTAGTACAAACCACATTGTATCTGGCGGTTATGGCAAATATAGACATATTAAAAAATATGTACATTTTATCCTCCGGAGAAATTGATTTTGTGCAGGGACTGGAATTTTATCTTTCCGTTGCATTTATGGTGATATTCATAAAGTTATTTGTCGATCAGGCGTCTGCAATAGCGGACTTTTTGTGCGGCGGCCAGCCGAGTCTTGGTTTTGGAGAATTTGCGCGGGCGGCGGCTTCCGGCGCGGCTGCGGGAAGAGCGGCATTAAACACCGGCGGATCAATGATCAAGGGAGCGGCGACAACGGGGGCGGCTGTTGCAGGCGCGGTTGGCGCCGCCGGCGGCGCCGCGCGATCAGCGGCTGCCGAAGAAAGAGCGCAGGGAGGAAGCGCCGGTGACAGTTTCAGGGCGGGACTGGCCAGTTTCGGAAAAAGTGTCGGACAAAGCGCCCGGCAGGGAGGGGCGAATATTCTGGACAAGGGTATAGATGCAGCGGCAAACGCGCCGCAATCGGTAAAAAACCTGGGACAACTGATGAAACACGGTATCGATCCTTCGATTCCGTTACCGCAGGGAGGGGAAGGGGGACGGTTTGCGCCGGAGATAACGGGAAGCAGAGGCGGGACAGGCGGCGGTACCGGAACAGGTCAAAATGATCTTACCGAAGGCGATCGTCTTATGCAGTCAAAAAATATGTCTGAAAGGGTAAAAGGCATGGGAGAACTGTACCGTGAAAAAAGAGGGCAGGGCGGCGAATATTCCGGGTTGAGCGGAAGGTTTAAAGCATTAAAAAGTTCGGTTGGGGAATTCCATGAAGCAAATAAACGGGCCGCTCCCGGCACTGTAAAACAGGCTGGACCGCCCGAAACAGATGAATCGCTTACCTTGCTTGTCATTCAGGGAGGAAAAAAATGAGAATACAACCAAAAGAAATTTACAAGAACGCGTCCGGTCCGGTTGAGACAAGGTTTAACCGTGTAATAGGCCAATACGATCAATATATTAATAAAGTTATCAAGGAAAACCGGACATGGCAGTTAGTAGGACTTTGTTCGGTAATCATGATTCTGGGTACCATAATCGGCTGGTTCCGCATACTCGGTATACAAAAAGAAATTCCCATAGTGATTGAAGTTAATGAATTGGGAAGGGCAAAGTACATCGGCGACATCGGAAGCGCCGCATACCTGCATGGCTATACGGTAAAAGACTACATGATAGAGTCGGTTCTGCGCGATTTTATTGCCTATTCAAGGAATATTTACGTTGATCAGGAAGTAATGTCTCAAAATTACCAGCAGGCGGCGGCTTGGTGCAGTAATGAACTCAAGTTAAAACTCCGCGATGATCTGGTGGCGGAAGACCCTTTTGCCATGATTGGCAGAATAAAAAGAACCGTTTCAATAGAAAGCGGCATAAAAACAACCAACGCTACATGGCAGTATGACTGGTTTGATGTTACCAGCGATATTTACGGAAAGGAAATATCAAAACTGCGTTACCGGGGAATGTTTACCGTTGCGATAAAAGAACCGCAGACCGAAAACGAAAGATTTAACAATCCGCTGGGGATTTACATTATTGACTACAATATATCGAAAATAAACGAGGTATTAAGATGAAGAAAAACATAATTTTGTTATGTGCAATCTATTTAACATTATTCGCATCATGCGGGACAGTTGATGTACAGTCAAGGAAAATAAGGGAAATTCGGGAAGACAATAAAAAAATGGGAAAGTCTACTCCCGCGGTTTATGTGAGTAGTGAGGAAGCGGAAAAAAGGGAAATGGAACGGCGTGAGGCCGACACGAATGTCATTGTCATGAAAGATGAAGTATTCGTACCGGTTGACGTTCAGAGTCAGAAGCCGCTGTCCAGGGATCAAGTGGTACAGAGGTCAATGCAGGAGGCGATGGTAACGCCGCAAAATTTTATCGGCGGAACGCAATTTTATGACTACAATGAATACAAACAATACCCTGTGGTGTGTAAAGTGTTAAGCCTGACGGTGATTCAGCTTGAAAACGGCGAAGTGCCGATAGGGGTGCCGTATCTCTCCGATACCATGCGCTGGGAGTTAACCGGTGACGTATGGAGAACGGTTGACGGCCTGTCGGTGCAGTTAATAATGATAAAACCGCTTGAACCGGGACTGACGACTAACATGATTTTGGTGACAAATCAGAGAATTTATCAGTTTGTGCTGACCAGTACGCGGGACAGCTATATGCCGATGATAAAATTCCGCTACCCGCTGTCACAAAAAAAGTTTATAACGGCTGAAACATTGCGGCAGGAACCGGAACAGGGGAGAAAGGAAGAAGAAGGATATTATCTGTCGTATAACTACAAAATAAAATCCGGCTGGGCGTTAACGGGATGGTTCAAACCTGACTGGCAGCCCATAGAAGCATGGGATGACGGGCACAAGACCTATATTCAGCTGCCACGGAACGTACTGCAAAGAGAATATCCCACGGTATTTGAGAAATCAAATTATATCATCAATTACCGGGTAAATGAAAATATTATGATTTTGGACAAACTCATAACCGATATTACCCTGCGGCTGAACGGCAAACGGGTCAGAATCATAAAGAAAAAAGGAGAAGCGGAAGATTTACGGCGTTATGTGAAACGTGAAGCTGAGGTAATTGGCGACAGGCCGCCTATGAAAAACGGAGTTCGTTTTGAAATACAGGGAGATGTTTACTGGGTACCGGAAAAAGTTATTGAATATGACGGGGAAACCCACATTTTCTTCAATGAAACGGTATTTAATGACGGTGTTTTGCAGATAATCGATGAAAAACGCAATGCAGTGGAATACCGCAGAAAGGGAAATATAATTACCATTCCCCGGGTAATAAAAAAGATTCAGCTTGCGTATAACAATCAGATTCTGGTCATAACAAGAAAGTAGGCGGTGTATATGTCAGGTAACTTTAATGATCAATTTGACGAAAGGAAAAATAATATGGGAGTTGAACAGGTATCAAAAGATATGTTTGGTTTTACGGAACAACAGGAAGAACCGGAACATAAAACGGAAAAAACTGAAAATCAGGAGAAAAAAGTTTCATTTACCGAACTGCGGCAGGGGAAAAAGATTCCCAGGCTCAGGAAATCAATGGTTTTAACCATAATAACCGCGGGAATATTCCTTTTTTTGATGACGGTAAATTTACTCGTAAAAAGAAGAGAAGAACAAAGAAAATATTTTAATGAACAAAAAAATGCCGTCGCTATAGGAAATGATTTTTCCCTCGGAGATTTGGAGAAAAGGCCGCGGCAAAGTGAAATTGAAAAAGTTGAAATAACGGAAGGCGGTGAATTTTATTTTAAATCGCCTCCTCCGTATACGCCGACTCCGGCGCAGAAGGTTACATCAACGCCGTCGGGAGGAGGCACCGGTTCCCGTTCATCCGGCGGTTATTATTCCGACAGTGATCTTCTGGCCATAAAAGCGCAGATAGGAAAGGAGGGCGGATACGGGCTGACGGTCAGAACCGTTAGTTATAATTCCCCCGATCCGACTGTATTGGAACCGACAGGGTATTTTAACGGCCAACCGGGAATAATAGGACAGATTCCATCGCGGGAAGAATACACCAGGCAAAGGGTGGACGACATTGTAAGGCTTGCGCAAATGACCGGCGGCGCAGACCCAACCGTCAGTCAAAGGCAGAACAGTATGCGATATACGGAAGCGGGGAAATATAACCCGAATAATCCGCGGCAGGGTTCGGATTTATATTATTTGAATGATGATTGCCTGTTTCCGGGAACAATTATCCATGCGATTCTGGTCAGCAGAATTGATACGGATTACCCCGGCCCCATTCACGCGCGGGTTACTGAAAATATCTATGATTCAATGACCGGGAAAAATCTGCTCATACCGCAGGGAACCATTTTACAGGGAAATTATTCAAGTTCTTCCATTGGAGTTTCAAAAGTTCAAATCGCATGGGAATCAATGGTGGTGAATTACGGGGGAGTGGCCTACCAGGTATCGCTGGGCGGAATGGCAGGGGTGGACAAGCGGGGAAGAACCGGAATAGCCGGGACATTGGATGATCATTATTTTGAATGGCTCAAGGCGGCGGGGATAGTCAGTTTATTTACCATGCTGAATTCCGAAGTTGCCTATCAGACAAAGAATCAAAACAACCCGCAGCTCCGGGAATTAATGGAAATTAATCAGGGGATTGTAAACAGATTCGGAAACAGACTCATGGAGCGCGCGCTGGATATTCAGCCCACGGTACGGGTGGCAAACGGTACTGCGGTAAGCGTTGCGGTAAATACTGTCGTAAATTTAAGGCCGTTTCCGGGAATAAGAACGGAGGAAAAATGGATACGAAAATAATAGCATTATTGGTAATAATATTTGCAATATTTTCAGGATCATGTCATTTATTTGAGACTGTTGATGAAACGGAAAATGTTGCGGTGTATTTTAATGAAAGCAATGTATCGGTATATGAGGGAGGGCTCGCCTCCCTTTCTCTGCAGATAGTACCGCCGGATAGATTACCGTATTACACGGTTGATTATAAAATTTTGAATGAAGAAATCGCAATGATATTCCGGGCGGACAGGCGGGGCGTGGTGTTTACGGGTTTGAAGGCAGGATCAACGGTAATAACAGCAAAAATCGGAAATGCGGAAGCAAAGGCGGTGATAAATGTTTTTGAATAAAATGCGTATGAGTTATACAGGCAGTATCAAAAACAGAGCGATCCGGTTAACGGCGCCTGCAGGAATAGTGCTTGCAATCATTCTGGCGTGGACAGGCTGCCGCGGCGATGAAGAACAGGTAACCATTCCGTTTATACAGAGTTTTGCGTTTACGCAGCCTCACATCAGTATGAAGGTAGGGGAGCGTCAGGCGGTAAAAGTTGAAATGATGCCGGCTGTGGCGCGTAATTATTATCCGGTGACATACACCCCTTCGGATGAAGGGTATGTGGCGATTTCGGAAACGAGCAATGACGGGTGTGTACTGACGGCTGAGAAGGGCGGCACGGTGGTTGTGGTCGCCACGGCGGGCGGGTATACCGCTTATCTTGAAGTCAGCGTGGATTCGCAGGAAATCCTTCAGGTGCCCTATATCATGGTGCCGACGCAGGTTATTGAAGTCAACGAAGGTTCGCGCAAGTCGGTGCAGGTAAGTTTGTTTAACGGAAATGCTTTAGACAACCAGCAGTTTAAGTGGGCTGTGGAACCGGGCAAAGATAATATTTCCATTAACCCGACCGGCAACACGGTAGTGGTGCAGGGTGAGAAGCGGGGCAGCCAAAAAATTATCGTCAGCCATGATAAAAGCGAATATATCGCTGAAATTTTAGTATTTGTATTGGGCGTTGACGAAACAGTCAAGTATATAACAACGAAAGACAACGTTATTACGATGACGGCGGGCGGCGTGAACGTGCTGTTTTCAGCGATATTAATGAACGGCAGGGAAGCGGATATTGCCGGATTTACGTTCAGGGTTATGGAAGAAGACCCATGTATCAGCATATTGTCGGGCAATAATAGCTGCAATATTATGGCCCACCGGCGCGGGACGGCGATTATCCGCATAGAACATCCGCTGGCGGAATATGCGCTGGATGTGCGGGTGATAGTATTGGGCGGTGAAGAAAGTTATATAGAACTGGATAAAACGTTTGTGATGCTGGACATTGGGCAGGGGACATTTATCAACGCTTCAATGGGCGGCAGTTACCGGGAGAACTGGAACGGTGATTTTTCCTATAAAACGCGCGGCGATACCGATTGCGTGGACATTAACCAGACGAATTTTTCTTTTTACGTGACCGCGATCAAAAGCGGTAAATGTGTCATTGAAATTGCCAATAAAAACATTAATTACAGCCGTGAAGCGTTGATAGTGGTCAGAGACGCGGCTATGGTTCCGGCTGACGAATATTACATTACAACCAGCCAAAACGTGATGCAGTTGGAAATCGGACAATCGTTAGCCGCTGAATTAAATATACAGTTAATTAACGGGAATGAAGGGGACAAGGCGGGTTTTGAATGGACGGTGGAGGACGGTCGCATTATTGAAGTTGAGGCGCTGGATTTGCCATTGGGCAAAAATGTTACTTATTTAGCACGCTCTGTGCGGAACCGTTCTATGGCGGAGATTAAGTCGGTGGCTAACACGCTGGCGCTGGTAACGCCGAAAAAAACAGGCATGACCAAAATTGTCATATCGCATCCGAAGAGCGCGGCGGCGGCGACGGTGATATGCAAAGTATATCCGCGCGGCACATTTGCGAACGTGCCGTTTATTCTCGACAACCCACAAGGGGGATTAATCAGGGTTGACACGACTCTGCCCGATACTAAAGTGCAGTTAAAAATGGTATCCGGCGATGCCGGTGCGGTCGGCAATTTGACATGGACAATAGCAAATACCGATTTGGCGACTGTGCATGACACCAAACGGCTGGACAATGAAATTCACGGCATAAAAGAAAATGCTCCCGGCGTAACCAGGCTGGTTGTTGATAATATGAATTTGCAGAATCCGTATGAGGCGGCCGTCATGGTCGGCACAACCGAACAGTTAAAGATGATGAGCGTACTCTATGTGGATCAGGTGTACCAGACGGTGGCCGTGGGACAGAGCGTATCGGTAGTTATACTCAATTCAAATATGGAATCGAACGTCAACGGAATATTGCAGCCCAATGCGCTGACCAATTCCGACAAGTATACGCTGGAACCGTACGACAAAACCAAACTGGCGGCCACGATGATTAAGAACCGCTTGCTGCTGCAAGGTTTGGCCGAAACGACCACGGGACCCATAGAAATTATTGTGGGCAATTCTTCCGGAATCATTACGCCGACTGTCATAAAGGTGAAGGTGGTGCCGAGCGACATTACTATAAGCCAGCCGTATACGCTGGTAGGGCCGAATTTTATCGGAATGAATTACGGTCAGGAAAAAATGGTGCAGGTGGGTCTGACCGACGCGGGGGCGGTGGAACGGGGCAGGATAGCGTGGAAGAGTGATAACGCGCAGGTTGTACAGGTGACAGGAAACGGCGACGAGGCGAAGTTTACGGCAGGTTATTCCACCAGCCAGACGAACATAACGGTAAGCCACAGCAAGAGCGTTAATGAAAAGATAATAGTGGCGTATGTAGTGCCGCCCGGCGTTGACCCGGAAAAAGTGGTGGTATTGGGCATTGAGCGGGATCACTGGCTGTTGCGGCCCGGTGATGAAATGATGATGCAGCTTATCACCAATGCGGATGAATCGGCTGATAAAAACATCAGAGACATAACGTGGAGCGGCTATGATGAATCCATTTTGGAGGTTGATTACAACGGCAGCCGCGCGCTGGTAAAGGCGAAGAGAACGGGCAGCGCGGTGATCACGGTGGCTCATCCGAAAAAACTTATTGATCTGAAGATTTACATTTCGGTGTCGGATATGACCTTTGATAAATCAATTACTTTACCAAGTATTGTGGAAATGATTATTGGTGAAAACAAGGTAATTACGGCGGTGACACAGGGTTTGTCCGTAGGAGAAATTGACAATATTACATGGACAATAGATGACTCAAGCGTAGCGGGCATATCCGGCGAAAAGGCTGATCTGAAAGGCGGCAGGCTGTTTATACAGGGCAAAGAGCGGGGGCAGGCGTGGCTGACGGCCCGGCAGGACGATTTGGGCTACATGAAAAAGATACTGGTCGTCTGTACGCGCACATATGAAGAATTAATGAACACGTTCGTGCTGGCGAGTGAAGAAAACTACTACCGGCTTAAAGTCGGGGAGAGCCGGGACATTAGGCTGGTATCCGGTTCGGCGGGGTTTCCGGAGAGCGAGAGACCGTTTATTACGTGGACAGACGAAGGCAACAAAGTGGTAAAGATATACGCTGACGGTAATCACGCCACAATAGAAGCGGCTGCGCTTGGCATTACTACGGTGACGGTTAACCACAGTTTGATATTGAAACCGGTAACGATAACGTTTGAGACATATAACGAAACAACCGGAATGTTTGTGTTTAACAGCAATACGCTGATGATGGGATTGGTGATCCGCAAAGAGAACGAAGCAGAGAACGATGACAACGCCAAAAATCTGACGGTGGGTATCAATCCGGCGGGGCCTTCCTATGCGCTGCTTGCGGCGGCGGATGAAGCGCCGCAAAAACATATATTTGATTGTACGCCGGTAAGTAACCAGTTCAGAATAACGGGCAGGACGAAGGGGCAGAGTTATTTGCGGATAAGCCATCCGCAGGTGGCGGAAGATTTGCGGGTATTGGTTTACACGGCGGATACGAAAGCGGAATTAGACGCGATGTTTCCGGCAGCGTTAAGCAAAACCAATTATTTATTAAAAATCGGAGAAAAGCAGCATATTACAATAACCACTCCGCCGGATTTAGGCATAGCGCAGCAGGCGACATCAACCAATCCCGAAGGTTATTCCGTTGAGTATGTTAACAAGCTGAAAAAAATAAGCTGGGTGGTGACCGGGGACACGGCGGTAATAAGCCGTACTTATGACATATATAACCGGGATGTGGAAATAGAGGGCAGGAATGCCGGCAACTGCGCGTTGGAAATCAGGTATGACGGAGCGTTAGTGGAAAAGGCATATGTGTCGGTAAAATCGCAGGCGGCGATGGACATGAGCAAACGTATTGTGACGGAAAGCATTATCGGATTATCGCCGGGAACCACCAATCGCAAAACAAGCATCGGCAGTAATTTAACGCCGGATGAGATCAACGAATTGGAATGGCGGGTGGTCAATCCGGGCGTTGTTTCGATAGCGCCGGTTATTGGGGATAAATCAAGCCAATATTTGACGGCGGTTGCGCCGGGTGAAACGGAAGTGGTGGTAAATTTCGGCCAAATTGAGCGGTATATCAAAGTGTACGTCAATGCCGCGCCGGATACCTATAAAACCCTGAATTTGGACAACAGGTATTACCAGTTGAGACGCAATGACGAAATAACGCTGACGGCATTTCATGCGGCTTTGAATGCGGCAACTAACGATAACTGGGTGTTTTATCCGAAAGATAATTCGTTTGACAACAAAGTAACGGAACTGTCGCCGGCGGGAAAAGATTCGGTAAAAATCAAAGGCGTTAACGAAGGAATAGCGGCCATAGTTTTGTTCAATACGGAGTGTCGGACCGACGTGGTTTTTTATGTGGAAGTGAACAATACCGCGCCGCTGGTGGAAACGGCGACGGACGACTGGTACCTGACGGCGGTGAAAACGGTGTACGCTCTTGATCCGGCCGGAGTAATGGACGTGACCCGTATCACGGTTAGCGGCATACGGTTCCCCGCCGAAGAATTGGCAAAGATTGAATGGCGGGTAGTTTCCGAAGAAATTGACGGTGTTAAAAAGGAGATCAAGGAAGGCGAGAACGGGGTACTGTTGGATTTATATAATAAGAAAGGCGTTACGGTTAATATAGCGCCGAGAAATAAAATTGGCACGGCAGTCGTGCGGGCGTATCATCCGCGCAGCGTGAATTATCTGGACATAATGGTGATATGCAATGCGGCGATGGTTCAGGCGAATCCGGTACCGCATATCACGGTAGACAAAGAAATAGTCAAGTTACAGCTTAATGAGTCGGCGGACATAACCGCGGCGATAGAAGATATCGCGGGCGGTTATGACATCGCGCAATTTACGGCGGAGAGCGACAACGCGCAGCGGGTACAAGTGACGCGTACCGGCAACCGTATTACGGTAAAGGGCGTGCAATTCGGACAGGCGCTGGTGACGATCAGTCATCCGAAAGCGGAAATACAGAAAAAGATAGTAGTCATGGTTATGGCCGGTAACAATATGCTCGTATATTTGACGACCAGACAGAATTTCGTGGTATTGGAAAAAAATAATTACCAGATGGTTGAGGTGGAATTGACAGGCTTTACGGATGTGAACAACCGTAATTACATCTGGAGTACCGATGACAGCGACATTATCAACATTAACGATTCAGGCAAATCAGCGGTTATTACGGCAAAAAATGTGACCAAAACCGCCAAGATAACGGTGCAGCATATTGCGTGCATGGAATACCCGTTATTCATTTATGTACGGGTGACGGAAAAAACGTCGGGGCCGCCGGTGTATATTACCACGAACAATAATATTGTCTCGGTCAAAGAGGGCAACAGTCTGCAAATCAAGGCCAATTTGGTCAACGCGGGAGCGTATGAAAATGCCAATCTGGAATGGAAAACTGTTGATGTGGGCCTTATAGAACTTAATTATTCCGGCGATACCGCGCTGGTAAAGGGCTTGAAGGCGGGAACCGGAGCGGTGCATATCAGCCACAGGCAGGGATTGAGTTTAAATACCGTGACGGTGTTGGTGGTGGTAGAGCCGGTTGCGCCGAACAACGGCATTTACATTACTACCGACACATTATTGGTTGAGATGGGGACAACGGAAAGCCAGCGGAAAATTACGGCGCGGCTGGTGGGCGGCAACGCAGAGGACATATACGGTTTCCAGTGGAGTATTGCCAATTACGTTTCGATTGTGAAGCAGGGGTCGAGCGGAGTCAGTTATCAGGTAATTGACATAAATGCCAATGCGGACACTTGTTATGTGTCACCAAAACGCAATACGGCGCTTGGATATATTGAAGGGGAAGCGATTATTACGATAAGCCATCCAAAGACAAACTACAAACTGGACATAAAAGTTGTCGTATCCGATCAGACGGACATTGAATTCGGCCAAAATTACGTGACAATGGATCAATATTCGCAGGTTGTGATACCGGTCAAAGCGCCGTCCAACGGCCTGTTGCAGTACGCGTGTACGAATAGCAGTATTGTACAGGTCAGCGGCACCAACAGCGTATGCGTAGTGGACGCGCTGGCGGAAGGGACGGTTATCGTTACCGCGTACAACATGAGCGGCACCAAGAGCAGCGAGATGGTGGTGCGGGTAAACAAGGTTGATTTGAACAATTATTTCTGGTTGAAGACATCAAGTTCGATTGTTACCATGACTACCAATCAAAACGCGGTGATAGTCAATGTCGAAGTGATTGATTCAAAGACCAATATAAAAAACAACGAATTAACCAACAAGCTGCGCTGGAAAATTAAAGAGAGTGACCGTGCTAACGATATTGTGCGCTTAAACGGGTCAACGAATACCGCCATAGTGGTACAGAACAAGGAAGTGCTGTTACAACCGCATAATTCAGGAACGGCGGAAGTAATAGTCGGCTTCTTTGATAACTTTGATGATTCTATATTCAATGCATATCCTGCCTTGAAAGGATTAACTAAAACCATATATGTGAAAGTGGCGGTGGCCGATTATCTGTTCGTATTAAGCGATATGGTTGTACGCATGAATGAAGCGGCGACCAAAGACGGCATATGGGCGCGCGTTGACGGCGTGGGGGATATTAATTACCGATGGGACACGGATATTACGTGGAAAAGCGATGATCCGAATATTGTGGAAGTCGTACAGGTGCCGGGATATGAAATGATAGAAAACAACTTCGGCGTCAAATTGACGCAGAGCAACGTAAGATTTCAGGCGAGGGCGCCCGGCAGTGCGATGGTAAAGGTATGGTACAAGGGGAATTATCAAGTTATTAGCGTGGTGGTGGAAGCCAACAGTAATATTGAAGCAAGGCCGACCAGTGTTCCGGTAATGCCGGACACGGATGGATATTTTACCGTTACCGGCGTACCGGCTGACGAACCTATCAGCCTTACGATTGACTCAAGCGGATATTGTGAAATTTGGTGCAGGAAAAAAACCTTTGATAGTGATTATGAAGACGATAAAAATAATACGAATCCGTGGGTATCTGTTTCCGGTTTGCCTAATTTTACGGCCGGCAGTTTTGGTTATCGATTCAAGGTAAAAGGCACTCAAACTGAGGGGGCTGCGTTAATAACATTAGAAATGAAGGGCAAGGGCCGTAAAACGCAAGTGACGGTTACCAACCTCAAAAACTATTACATAAAGCCGGCCAAATTACAGATGCGTTTTGCGCCGAACGGGAGAAAAACGGATAATACGCCTAATTTGCCTGTTAATCCCAAGGATAATATTTTAAGAAACTATTATACCATTTCGCCTGACGATGACGAATTGGTATGGGATGATTCAGATTTACAAGGAAGTTTTGTAATAAGATCCATAACGGAAAACGGCGAAAAATACCTGCAATTTTCATTGCCGGCGGGGAAACAGTATTACGAGGCTGGTTATTATCCTGTTCATTTAAGAAGCAAAAAAGGCATCGGAAATGAAATTATCCTACAAGTATATATTTATTATGACAAGGTTAAAGTGGGGTGGAAACAGGATACTATTAACGGATCATCAGGTTATACCGATTTTGATACTGTTAATTACGCGGTAACGGTCGCTGATAAAGAAAGCATTGATATTAAAATGGTGCTTGATGATATAAATGAACCGAACAGCGGTGTCGAAATAATAAATGGTAAAGTAAAATTTGCGGCTAGTCCGGACCCTGTTAATTTTCAGGCAAGTAATAGAGATAAATATACGGTATGGGTGACTAATAATAATAATCCTGTATCAACAACGATCGTAAACACCTTGTTGAACGTTGATTATGTGGGATTGCTGCAGGTTCACTATCAATATTACAACGGCAAAGCTGATACAAATTTATCAACAAATAAAACTGCATTTATCCGCAACATACTGGTGTATAAGGCGCATTGGAGCGCAGGCAATAACTAAAACTATGGAGGAAAAAATCATGCAGAACAGAGGAAGGATCATGAGAAAATTAACGGGAATAACGGTAATCGTTATGGTAATGGCGGCGTGCAACAACGGCATGGGTAATTCAGGCGGTATGAACGTATGGGGAAAGAACGACCGTACCGACCACAGTCAAAAAACGGTTCTTGACGCGGCGAAGTACGTTGATTTTACGGTCAGGGAAAATAACGCGGCACAATTTACCAAACTGGACGTAATGAACGAGTTAAACGGCACATACAAAATAGCGGGCGGCAATTCGTATATTACGATTGACCGGATGGACGGTACGGTGACGTTATCAAGCGATGACGCGTGGCATAACGGGACGGGCGGCCATAATATGTACGCCAGGTATGTTTTTGACGTACAGGCGGCCAACGGAGACTGTCTGTATATCAAGATGGATAAAGGGAAGAAGGCGCAGTTTCTTTTGGACGGCGAGTCAATGGCAAATCAGGCGGTGCCTGACGTGGCCGTCTGTGTGCCGTTATACGGGTACAGCCGCAACCGGATTGAGGTCAGTCCGGTTATGAACGGGTTTATTGCTATGCCGTCCGGCACATATTGGACGCAGAAGAAATAAGAGAGCGGAGAGGAACGCAGGAGGAAGGAATGAACAGTCGGATAAAGGCGGTAATCGCAAGTCTCATACTATTGGCGGGTTTTACCGTATCGTGCCGTCAGGAAGAACCGGCTGCGCCCATCTTCATGACAAAAATACAATTTGCCGAATCAAAAAAGACGCTGATGACGGGCCAGCGTGCCACGGTTGCCTTGATGATAGAGCCGCCTATCGCGCGGATGAGCGTACCGGTGGCATACAGCGTGAGCGAGGGCGGCATTGTGGTCATAGACATGGAACATTCCAGCAATGAGGGGGTGGTGTTTGAGGCGGTCAGTCCCGGCAGCACGGTTATTATAGCCAGAGCGGGTATGCTGATTGATTATTGCAGCGTCACGGTGGAAGGGGATAATGAAATTGTTATACCGTATATTGCGGTAACGGACAGCGTATTGGAAGTGGCGGTTGGCAGGAAGAAGCATGTAGTCGCGTCATTACAGGGCGGTATGCCGGGCGATCAGAATAATTTTGTGTTTATTAATAACGATGACAGCGTTGTGTACATGGAATACGCCAATAATACGGCGGTTATTGAAGGGGTAAAGCCGGGCAGCGTGCGGATTACGGCGGTACACCCTAAAGCGCAGTACAGCGTTGACGTGCTGGTTTTTGTGCTGAATGAGGGGGAGACAGCCAAATATATCACCGGCGAGAATGTGGTGTTTATGGAAATGTCCGGCGGAACGCAGGAATACGCGGTACGCATGGCCGGGCTGCCGGAAGAAGAGGTTAATTATTGTATTTATGAAGTGGTTGAAGGCCGTGACATCGTGACAGTGAAAGGGTCGGGCGCATCATGCGCGCTGGAAGCGAAGAAGACGGGTGTGGCGAAAGTGCGGGTGACGAATCAGGCGGCGGCCTATCCGATAGAATTTCAGGTAGTAGTGCGCAGCGGCGCGGAAGCGAAATATGTCAGCGCGTCAACCAATTTTTGTATCATTGACGGCGCCGATATGCGCAGCATTAACGTTACTATGATCGGCGGCGTGCCGGATGATTTCATTAATTATTATACTTATGCGTTAAGCGCCGAAGGCATTGTCGGCGTGCAGCAGTTTCAGGACAATTTTGTGATTAACGGGTTAAAAAACGGGACGGTTATATTAACAATAAATAATAAGTACAGCGATTTTCCCTGTGAAATACTGCTGGTAGTGCAAAATCAGGAAGTGAGCGCGCAGTCGCAGGAAGTGTACATCAGGACGAGTCAGTCGGTCATTCAGATGGAAGTGGGGGGCCCTGACGCGTTATTGAAGATGGAACTGGCCGGCGGCAATGAGGCGGATAAAAATAATTTTGAATGGGTGGTTGAAGATTCCGCGATTATTACGGCAGCCGCGCCCGGACAGGTGCGCTATATGCGTTCAATGGCTGGTTTTATACAAAACACAGTCGAGGCCGAGGCGATTATTACCGCGAAGAAAACAGGTACAACACGGATAAGGGTAAGCAATATAAAAGCAAGGGCGTTGAACGAAGTAGTTGTTTTGGTGAAGGTGTATCCCAAGGGGACGTTCAGCGGGAAGGCGATATATTTGAGCGGTCCCGGCATTGTGCGGGTGCAGGAAGGCCAATCGGTTGACGTATATACGCCAATTGTCGGCGGAAACTCGTTATTATTGGGGACAACAAAATGGGAAAGCAAGGATTTAAGCATTGCGGAAGTAAACGGTTCCGGCGTATACGGCAGCGTGAAAGGCATCAAGAGCGGCGTTACCCGGTTATGCGTAACGGGAGGCGGCATAGCGCAGCCTTTTGAGGCGGTAGTAGTTATTTATAGAGAAGGAGAAGAAGGACTTATTCCCTATATATATACGGATAAAATATATTATCAAATAGCCGTAGGGCAGACGATTCAGATAAATGTGCATCATCCGAATATCAGCGGGGAGGATTTTTCCTTTTCGGTAATTAATACCAACAAGGAAAGCGTGCTGCATACGGTCAACCGCGATGTGATACTGGTCAACGGCTACAGCGAAGGGTCGGGCGAGCTGGTAATAACCGCCGCTGACGTTAACTGTAATAATTTGACCCTGTATATAACGGTGATGCCGCAGGAGGTTGACCCTTCCCGCCCGTATATGCTTACCGGGCCTCATTTTGCCGGTACGGACGAAGGGGGCGTTATAACGTATACGGTTGATATGGCGGGCGCGAACGCCGGTAAATTAAACGGCATTGTTTACTCAATAGACGATGAGCGCGTGGCGCGCGTTAAGGGCAGAACGGCCAATCAGGTCGAAATTGAAGGTTTGTCGCGCGGCCAGACGGTGCTGCGGATTAACCACAGCGAGAGCATGAATGAAAAGGCGGTAGTCGTATATGTCGTGGCGCGGGGCGAGAACGTCGCGGGAAAAATAGTTATCGGAATTGAACAGACGAATTACGTCATGCAGATCAATCAAAGTTTATTTGTGCGTTTATTGACGAATGCGACCGAGGCGCAGAAATTGGGCATACGGTGGAGCGCCAACCCTGACAGCAAAGTTTATATTGAGGAAAATTACGACACGGCGGTAATTACGGCGCGGGAGGAGGGCAGCGTTAAAGTGACCGTGTATGAAATACATAACAACCACGTCATTGATCTAGACCTGTTTATTACCATTCGGGGAGCAGGCCCGCTCACGGGGGAAATTGGGTTTCCCGACAGCGTGATATTGGTTAAAAATCAGCACAAGACGGTCAAAGGCAACGCGGTGGGTTTTCCCTCCGGCAACATTGCCGATATTGGCTATTCGTTTGCCGATCAGGGGATTGCGACCCTGATGGGAAGCGGGCTGGAAGTGACATTGAAGGGGGAATCGGCAGGGCAGACGTTTTTAACGGTGACTTCTTCACTGATGAGCTACTATAAAAAGATACTGGTTATATGCGTTGATCATGAAAGTGATTTGGACAATTTGTATTATTTTACCGTTGATAAAATGCTGTACCGCATTAAGACCGGCGATGAAATAAAAGTCAATCTGATATTCGGCGAAAACGGGTTTCCGGAAAACGAAGGGCCGCTTATTGAGTGGCATAATACGAGCGGCAATGACGCGGTGATAATAGCGGCGCAGGGGAAAAGAGCGTCCGTTATCGGCAAAAACGAGGGGCAGGCGGTAATACAGATACGGCACCGGTTTATGCCCAAACCGGTGGAAGTGGTAGTGGAAGTTTCAGGCAGCGCACAGGGTTCTGATTCTTACCGGTTTGTGTATGCGCCGATTCATCAGATGAGCAGGGGCGGGGAGCCGGCGATGCTTCCCATATCAATTTATTACGGCATGATATTCTTTTCTGAAACCGACCGGTATAATCCGGGAATAAAAATGGAGCAGGGGTATTCCGGCATAGAAGTGCGATTATCCGATTCATCGGTGGCCGAAGCGGCGATGGCGGGGCAGTTTTTAAGGGTAAACGCGCTGAAGGCGGGAAGGACGGAAGTGACGCTGCATCACGAGTTGATAGCCGAAGACGCGAGGATGCTGCTGGTTGTCTATGACGGGGATGTGCCGTCCGCCGCGGAAGATTTTATCCTGTTCGTACCGAAGACCCATTATCTGATACCGAAAGGACAGACGCAAACCGTTAGGATTATCGCCAATGCGGATACACAAACGGCTTTAGGCGGCATACGGTGGAACAACCATAATCAGGATTTATTCTCGGTAGATTCCGGCAATAAAACCGCGGCGCGGGTTGAGGCGTTGGCTGAGGGCAGCGGGATAATAACGATAGAACGCTCAGGCGCGGTTGTCGGTACTGTTTATGTGTCGGTATCGGACGGCGCTGCGGCATCCGGCGTGAGCGTGGCAACGGAGAGCATCATTGTCATGTCGTTGGCTGACGGTCTGTACGGCGGCTATACAACCCGTATTGTTGTTAACGGCGGCAATGAATACAACATCAGTTGGTCAATCGCAGATGAGTCGGTTGCCGGAATTACGGGGCTGGGAACATCATGCGTTGTATGTCCGGTTGGCTACGGCCTTACCGAACTGACGGTAACAGGAAACGGGTTTAAGAAAACCATTGTGGTCAAAGTAGTGGGGACGGAAGCTGAAAAACTGTCAACGTATTTAATAAACATTGACCAGCGGTTTTTTAAGATAAAAAAAGATGAGACGGTGGTGTTGAATCCGTATTACAAAGTAAACAAACCGAGTTCCGGTTTTCCGGCGCAGGCGCGGCCGGTATTCGACAACCGGGTGATACAGGCAGAACCGAATGGTATAAACGGCGGCATTGCCGTTACCGGCAAAAATGTGGGTATTGAATATCTGCGGTTATGGAATCAGATATGTGAGAACGAAATAGATATTACATTTGAGGTAGATGAAGCGGTTTCCGGCAGCGTCAGTGAAGCTCAGAACGTGGTATTTATGACTACGCCGAGCAGCGCCCTTATCTTGGAACCCGGCACCAAAAATTATTATATGGCGGTTGACGTTATCGGCGAGTATGGGGGAAGCGAAAGCGATTTTATATGGAGCAGCAATTCGGGTAAAGTAACGGTAAACGGCATGGGCAGTTACGCGCTTATCAGCGCGGGAAATCAAACGGGGGAAGCCGATATAACGGTGAGCAACAGGTATTGTACCGGCGTATTGACGATTAAAGTCATTGTCGGCAATAAGTATGTTTTTGAAGGCGGTGACGAGCCGTATATCTATACGGCCAAAACCGTGTACACGATGAACAAGGGCGATACCGGACTGGTAATTCCGCTGGAAATTCGCAACGTTAATACGGTGGATTACGGTAAAGTGACAATTTATTCTTCCGGCAGCGCGGCGCGGGTCAGTTTTGCCAACGGTTCGTTAGCGGTCAGCGGTGAGGAAAAAGGAACCGGCACTATCAGAATAAAATATTCCGGCATAGAGCAGGCATTGACCATATACATCGTTGTGCAGGAAAGTTCAGGTGGCGGTACGGCGTATCTGACTACCGGGCAAAATTACGTCATTGTTAATAAAAACGACACCAAGGTCGTGGATGTCAGTTTGGTTAATTACACTGAGCCGGATTCAGGCAAATATTCGTGGTCAAGCGGCAACACGTCTGTCGCCCATGTTATCGGCAACGGGCGCACGGTACAGATACTGGGCATAGACGTGGGCATTACCAAAGTAACGGTCAAACATCCTGAATCCTACAATGATTTGGATATTGTGGTAAAGGTAATTCCCGCCGGTTTGCAGGAAATCATTTGTTATTTAACCACCGGTGAAAACGTTATTGAGACCTATATATCGACCAACAGCAGTCAGATAACCGTTAACAAGGTGGGCGGCGTTACTCAGGCTATGGAAGCGATATGGTCGGTAGATGATCCGACTGTTGTGGGCATAATGGGCAATAACAACGTATGTTATTATACCGCGAAAAAGGCGGGCGTGGCCAAAATAACGGTTTCCGACCGGGAAGCGGGCAGTCTGTCCATTGTGGTTATTGTGCGCAGGACAAGGCCGGGCGATCAGTTTTTGATGTCGCATGAGAACGTCAAACAGATAACGCCGGGCAGCACGAACAATGTTTTGAGCGTATATTTGACGGACGGCGAAGACGTTGACGAAAAAGATTTCAGGTGGGAGTTATACAGCCAGTTGCCGAGTAATATTGATGTGGCCCGGCAGGGCGGCAATGTTATCAGTATATACGCTATGGGCAGCCGCGCTTCGGTAAACGGCATATATGCCGGAACGGCGCGGATTAAAGTGACGCATCCAAAGGCGGCGCAGGCGTTATTCCTGCTGGTGCAGGTGACCCGTTTTGCCTCCATGCGGTTTACCCAGCGTGACGTGGTTTTAACCAGTGAAGACATGACGTATGTTTCGCTGGAAACGCCTGACTATGAGAATTACACGGGCAAAGTGAAATACTCCACGAACAATCCGGCGGTTTGTACGGTGATAGGGTCGAGCAAAGCGGCACTGCTGTCGTCGCACATGGCGGGCAAAGCGGTGATAACCGCGTATGTGGAAGGCACGGATTTACTGACTACCGTCAATGTCACGGTTGTTCCCGAACGTAATTTTGACGAACCTGATATTGTCACTTCCAAAACCACCTATTTGTTAAGCCCGCGGGAACGTCCGTTTGTTATTGATGCGGTTATCCTGGGGGTCGGCGTGAGCGAACAGGATTATGATTCCCTTATCTGGAAAGTTATCGGCCTTGATGACGAAAAACCCATGTTAAAAATATATCCTGAAAATTATGTGTATACAGACAACGGTATTACCCGTAAGGGCAGCAAAGGCAGACATCTTCAGATAGAAGTGCAAAACAGAAAATATGAACAGCCTGATAGTTGTACGATTGAAATATCATGTCCTTCTGTTACGTCCAAAGTACGTACTGTATTTTTACAGGTACAGGAAGATTCCAACGCGTTTACATTGAGCAAGAGAAACGTTGCTTTGCAAAGCGGTGAAATGGTGGAATTAACTTGTAATATTATAGGCGGCGGCAGCAAAGATTATGACGAAGTGTGCTGGGTAGCGCAGAAAGACAGTTTTGATCCTACCAAAGAAATTGCGAAGATCATGGGCAAAGGCAGGTCGGTGCAATTATTGGGCATGGCGGACGGCATAACGGTGGTGACGGCGGTATACCGCGGTCTTATGGATGCCTGTGTGGTAACCGTTAAATCCGCCTACTATCTTAACATACAGTATCAGAATTTCCTTACCTCTCCGGGCGCGCGGGAAGCTGATGGAGGCCCGTTGGAAATAGGTTATGAAGTAAGGCCGGCAGCGGCGTTTATTCAATGGATGGACACCGATACTAATTCTGATAAAAGAATAACCCAATCCATTTCTTATGAAGCTGCGGTAGATAAAAACAAAGATGGCACGGGGACAGGCAGGATTCTTATTGTTCTTAATGAGTCAACGCCGGTAGAAGGAACGTTTACCATCATGGGTACCAGCAACAATAAAGTTTCAAGAGTTAATGTTATCGTTAAAAATTCATACCGTTTTACGTTAAACAGTTACAACATCAACATAGTACCCAATGAAAGAAGGGAAATCGGTTATACCATTTCTCCGGGAAACGCTATTGTTAAAATACGGGGCGACAACAGCGCGATAAATAATCTAAAAGACAAAGGTTTTGAAATTGATGTCAGTCCTGCTCGTGCGTCTGCAAGCGGTGAAAAGGGAAAAGGTGAAGGGACTATTTATATTAAAAATATGCAAGAAACATTGAATGAGGAAGAAATTGTTTTTGAACTCTTTATGCCGAACGGACAGTCAACCGGCATTACCCAAACCGTGCGGTTTAATTCAAGGTACCCTATGGGACAAGCGCGTGTTGTACCCGTATTTGAGCGCATTTACGGCGCGTATTCCAACAAGGGAAAACCTGATTATAATGAAAACCAGACAATATATGGTTGGCCTATAGGCCAAATGTATAAAGGTAAAGGTCAGTATTTAAGTTTTGAACCATCTTTATCCGGTTCTGATAATGGAAAATATAATGATGTATATTCGCTTGTTATCGGTGACGGCGAAGAACACTATATACTTTTGGATAAAGTCAACAGTAATGCTTATATTGAATATACCAATCTTACTAATAATGGTATATACAGTTCTAAAGGTTCTCAAGACGATCTTGGTGAAAAACCGCATACTCTTTCTTCTAATCCGGTTAAAACGCGCGGCATACAAGTGGAGGCGGTTGCCGGAAATGCAGAATCCGGAAAACCCGGTGAAAAAGCCGTTAGAATTTCAGGCGGCAAAGACTATATTGTATACAGCAATTTCGGCTCCGATTACGATCTGTATTGTACTTTATATTCGGATAAAACCGGCATATTACAAAATGTAACCAGATACGCGGTTTTAAAAACAGGTGTATCCTATGATTATAGTGATACTTTATTCTTAGTTTACCATAAAGTTGATAATAGTATAGGTTATGGAACTCTTGCTACGCTTAATAGTTTAAATGACTTTAATTATGTTTCACCGCCGAATGCATGGGATAAATTTACCGGAAAAATAAATAATAATAAAATATTTGATAATTGGATAAATGGCGGTTATGTGGCAGTTTTATCTTCAAAAAATAACATTGCTATCGTGAGTAAAGATTCATTTAATTATGAAATAATTGAAGAAATTAAAGGGGAATCAACGCAATGGTATCCGTTTCAAGCGTCTGATTCAAATCCCTATGGTAAATTTGTAAATGGAAACATAAAGTTATTATTTGAACGAAGATATGAATATATTTATAATAATCCTGCCGGTGTTTTCTGGGATGGTTTTGTAATTAAACCTTATATTAATTATAATAACGCTAATTTATTATTTAATGGAGGTGATTTTTATTCATCTGTTCTTGCCACCGGATGGTTTACTGCTTATGGATTGGAAGGCATAACTTATTATAAAACCGGTGTGAAAAATTTCATACATGGTCGGCAGTTGCAATGGCATTTAGAAGCTGATCCTTTAAAAGAATCTCCGGAAAAGAATGATGAAATGAGTCCGATAAAGTATTTAAACGGAGATGCTCTATGGCTAGAACCTAATCAAACCGGTAATTATATTAATATTGAAAAAGGAAAATATACAAAAAGGAATACGCCGTCTTCCACTCCGATAAAAATACTATATGATATTCCTTTTGGGGGAAATTATGAAATATTTAGGATTTTGGGCGGGCCTGTTTACTATAAATATTCCATGATAGACATATTTAAGGAACGGTATAATAAGAATGATGATGCCAAACTATTGAGCCACTATGATTCCGCAAATGCGGCAATATATGCAAGTAACGATATTAGTACATATCCCTGCCGTTATTTTCCCATGCCTTCAACAAATACAAGTATAATAAATGAACTTGGCAGGATTGACAGGGGAAAAATTGAAATTAAATATAATAACGCGTATGGATCTAATATGATTACTATTCATTTAACGCAGGAAATACGGCAATGCCATGCCAATTATGTTTCACCTAATTCGCCGACTAATACGCCGATATTTTATAAGCAGGCGCAAAACTGGGGTGAAACCATAATGGTAAAAAGGAATAATATATTTGGCAGAACGATTACAGAACCGGACGGATCAGCGGACAGTGAAGATATGATACGAATAGACAGTTCTTATTATGAGAATCAATCTATACCATAGCGGGTATCCGGCGGTAATTGCGGGCGCGGGAGGTTAACTATTGAGCGGAGATTGTTTCATCTGCGGCAGGAAAAGAGGCTTGATGTTTCCGCGATAAAAAGAGAAAATAGGCTGATATGAAATGTGATGTAATTCTTGCCGGGGTTGGCGGGCAGGGAGTGCTCTCTGTTGCCGCTATTATTGCCCAGGCGGCGGTAAGCGAAGGGTTTGCGGTGCGCCAGTCGGAAGTACATGGTATGGCGCAGCGGGGCGGGGCGGTTCTGGCCCATTTGCGTATTTCTGACGGGGTGATTGCCTCGGATTTGGTTCCCCGCGGCGGGGCGGATATAATTATTTCAATGGAACCTTTGGAAAGCCTCCGCTATGCGGCCTGGCTTGCTCCTTCAGGGGCATTGGTGAGCGCCGCGGAGCCGCTGGTCAACATAAGCAACTATCCCGAAATGGCGGGTCTTATCACGGCGATTAAGGGTTTTCCGCTGTGGCGGATTATTGAAGCGGCGGCGCTGGCAAAGGCAGCGGGTCTTGCCCGCGCGGTAAATACCGTTATGGTTGGGGCGGCTTCTCCGTTTCTGCCGCTCAAGGCGGAAACGCTGGAAAATACTATAGCCGCCCTGTTTGCCATGAAAGAACCGGCAATAGCCGCCGCCAACACACAAGCGTTCAGACTGGGAAGGCAGGCTGCCGCAACTTTCCCTGACGGGGGTGGCGCATGAATTTTCAATATTGGCAGCCGGAAATCGAGAAAATGCCCCGGCCTGAACTTGAAGCGCTGCAACTGCGCAAGCTCAAAGAAGAAATAGGTTTCGCCCTGCGTACCTCTTTTTATAAAAGCCGGCTTGAGGCGGCGGGCATCAGAAGCCCTGACGATATAAAAACCCTGAACGATATTAAACGGATTCCCTTTACCACAAAAAACGATTTACGGGAAGGTTTTCCCTACGGATTTTTAAGCATACCAAAAGAGGAAGTGGTCAGGCTGCACGCATCAAGCGGGACTACCGGTATTCCCACTACCATTTATTTCAACCATGATGACCTAAAACAATGGGCGAATTATATGGCCCGCTGTATTTACGGAACGGGCTGTACTAAAAGCGATGTGTTTCAGAATATGATAACCTACGGCCTTTTCACCGGGGGCCTGGGCTTTCATCAGGGCGGTGAAGAAGTAGGAATGCTGGTAATACCGGCCGGAGCGGGAAACACCGCACGTCAGTTCAAGATGATGCAGGATTACGGGACGACCGTGTTACACGCAACGCCGAGTTTTCTTTTGCATCTTGAAACAAAAATGAAAGAATTCGGCGTAACGCGTGAAAGCCTTTCCCTTAAACGCGCGTTCGCGGGAGCCGAGCCTTACTCCGAAGACACACGACAGCGCATTGAAGCATTATTAAAGGTTGACGTTTATAATTCTTACGGCCTTTCGGAAATGAACGGTCCCGGTGTTGCCTTTGAATGTCAGTGCAAGGCGGGACTTCACATCTGGGAAGACGGATACATCGTGGAGATTGTCAATCCCGATACGCTGGAACCTGTCAAAGAAGGCGAAATCGGGGAGCTTGTCCTTACCATTCTCTGCCGTGAGACAACGCCTATTCTGCGCTATCGTACAAGAGACCTTACTGCTTTTTATACTGAACCGTGCAAATGCGGCAGAACCCACCGCCGCCTTCATCGCATAACAGGACGCAGCGATGATATGCTGATTATCAACGGCGTGAATGTCTTCCCCAGCCAGATTGAAGAAGTGATCATGGGCATGAAAGAAGTAGGCAACAATTACCTCATCGTCGTGGAAAAAGAGGGAGTTCTTGACCGTCTGACGGTTAAAACCGAAGTAGGTCCCAGTATTTTCATGGATGACGCGCGGCCCCTCAATGCCCTCAGGGAACGGATCAGGGAAACATTACAGGCTTCAATTTCCATAAGCCCGAGGGTGGAACTGCACGAAAGCGGCAGCCTGCCCGTGTCGGAAGGCAAGGCGGTGCGGGTGCAGGATACGCGGCCAAAAGACGTTTAGACGGATATTCGGCTGTTCATATCAAATCATTCCAGGAATGTCCGATAACCTTGTCACGCTCATCCCGCACATCTACCGGAAGATTTACCCGTTCCGTACCGTGAAGCTCAAATCGGGACATATCGGTTTTAAGGCCCGCTATCTGATTATTTAAAATTATATTTACATAATCGGCGATACTTTTCAGTTTCCTGTCGAGGTATACGCCGAATATCTCCCCGTTATAGATAACGGAAGCGTCATGAATATCGGTTCCCGCGGTCATGGGCTTGCCCAGTTTTTGCGCGTAACGATACGCCAGGGCGTCGAAGGATACGTCTTCATGCCCGCCGTTGGCGGCTTCAATAGCGTCAACACAGCCGGTGGAGAGTATTACTTTTGCTATGTAATAACGCTGCCTGAAAGGGTGGGCCTGTACCACACAGCCTCCCGCTTCTCTTACCGCGCGATACTGTTCGCCCCTTGTCCAGTTTCGCGCCTGCGGGTGTTCCAATAGCCAGTCCTTGTCAAGTCCGTATACAAGATAATCATCGCAATTATCAAATGTTTCTTCCCAGCCGAAAAAAACATCAAGTCCCCGTCGTTCGCCTTCTTCTTTCGCTTCCTCATAACCCCGGTAAAACCGGTTTACCCATTCTTTCCACGGCAGTGTTCCTGGTAACGCGCAATTCCCGTTATAAAAATGGTCGGTTACAATGATGCCGGAATAGCCTTTGTCTTTATAACCTGCAATGTAATCAGCGCCTGCCGAAACCGCGCATTTACTGACGCCGGCTGTGTGAAGATGAGTTTCATAGAGATATGCCGCGCTGTTTTTATTTACCATAAGGTTTGCCAATGTCGCGGGGGGCGTGATCTTTTCCGCTGAACAATACCAGGGTGATCAACGTTATCAGATACGGCAGCGCGTTGAAAAATTCCGAAGGAAGGAATTGCAGGCTGCTGATGTTAATGATATTAACCGCCAGGGCTGAGGACATTCCAAACAGAAAACTGGCCCCCAGTACCCCCAGGGGAATCCAGCGGCCAAACGATACCGCCGCCAGAGCGATAAATCCTTTGCCGTTAATCGTGGTTACCGTATATTGAATATCCTGGCTCAAAACAATACAGCCTCCGGCAAGACCGGCAAGTATGCCTGAGATTACTACGGCAATGTAGCGAATCCTGATAACGTTTACCCCTGCCGAGACAAGGGCTTGGGGATGTTCCCCGGCAGCCCGCAGGCGCAGGCCCCAGGGCCGCCGGTACAACATGAACCATGTTAACGCCAAAATTGCCAGCGCTATCCACACGGTCGGGTAGATTCCCAGCAGGCCGGAACGCATCCCCATGCGGTAATTCTGGCTGCGGTCCATGCGGAACAAAAGCTGGCAGACAAAAACGGTAATGCCGTTGGAAAGAAGGTTTATCCCCGTACCGGAAATGACCTGATCAGCCTGCAGGGTAATTGAGGCAAACGCATGTATCAGGGAAAAAACACCGCCCACAGCCGCGGCAAGCAGCAGGGCTATAGGTATGGAAAAACCAATCTGTGATTCCAGCAGAACATGGCATACGGCGGCGCTCATGGCGCCTAACGCCATAAGCCCCTCCAGAGCAATGTTGACCACGCCGGAACGCTCGCAGATCATTCCCCCTATAGCGGCAATGAGAATCGGGGAAACGATCATTAACGTTGACGGCAGCATCTGCCAGATGGTTTGAAAGAAAATCATTATTCGCTCCTCGGGCGGCGGGCCTTCGGAGACAAGCGGCGTTTTAATGCCTCTTGTCGGGCGATAAGCGATGTTTTAATGTCGCTTATCGTGAAAGTATCCGACGTTTTATGTCGGATACTTTCTTTCATCTGCCAGTCAATCAGCAGCCTTACCCCCGCCCGCAGGGAGATAAAAACCACGACCAGACCCATGATAATTGCGGTTATTTCTTTGGGTATCTGCCGGTTCTGCATTAATGACTGGGCGGATTTGAGCATACCAAAAAGCAGGCCGGCAAGAGCGGTTCCCCATGCGGTGCTGTTGCCCACGAGCGCCACAGCAATACCGTCAAAACCGTAGCCTTCCATACCGGCCAATATCCTCCCGTAAGAAAAAACACCCAGCGAAACCGACGCGCCGGCAAGTCCGGCAAACGCTCCGGCAATGGCCATAGCCGCGGTGATGCTGAATTTCACATTGATTCCGCCGTACAGGGCGGCGTCCCGGTTCAGTCCGGTAGCCCGCAGCGAATAGCCCAGCCGTGTTTTTTCCATGATGAGCCAGTAAACTACAATAGCCGCCAGGGTCAGCCACAGGCTGTAGTTCAGGCGGGAACCATTAGTCAGCGAGGCAAGCAGGGGGCTTGCAAGGGTGGATGTTGCGGGAAAGTCCGGCGTTTTGTAAGTGTTGCTGCCGGGAATCCTCAAAGTAAAAATACGGTGAAAATACAGGGCGATGTAGTTCATCATAATAGTCGCCACGACTTCGGAAACTTTGAAGCGCGCCTTGAAGAAGCCGACAATGCCCCCCCAGACAGCGCCGGCGGCAATGCCCCCTGTTACCGCGGCGATCCAGTGCAGTACGGGAATCGACGGGAAAAAAAAGCCGATAAACTGGGCGGCGGTCAGTCCGGCGATACATTGTCCTTCGGCTCCTATGTTAAACAAGCCGGTACGGGCGGCAAAGCCCATAGAAAGACCGCAGAGGATAAGGGGAATTGACGCGACCAGCCATTCTCCGGTATAGCGGGGATTCCAGCCCCACACATTGCTGCGGCTGCGGGAAATGCCGGTTACTACCTGTAAAATCGCTTCGTACATTCCGGCGGGGTTCCGTCCAATCGCCATGATGATCAGGGTTGCCGCCAAAAAGCCCATGACTACCACTGCCGCGGAAACCAGCGCGTCGGAACCGGTAAACACTTCAAGGAGTTTGTCGGGCTTTACCTTTTTTAGTTTAAGCATGGATGCCTCCCATCATGGCGCCGATGCGCCGCTCGTCCGCTCCCGCCGCCGGAAGAATCCCTATTATCCGGCCTTTGGAAATGGCGGCAATCCGGTCGCAGAGGCCCAGTATTTCGTCCAGTTCAAACGATACCAAAAGAATGGCGCGGCCCTTGTCCCGTTCTTCTATAATACGGCGGTGAATATACTCAATGGCCCCCACGTCCAGGCCGCGTGTCGGCTGCGCGATAATCAGCACGTCCGGGGACAGATCAACTTCACGGGCGATGACCGCTTTCTGCTGATTGCCGCCGGACATGGTTTTGGTTGGCGTTGCCGCCCCGTTTCCGGTGCGAATATCAAAATCGTTAATGAGTTTTTCAGCGTGCCGGGCGATAACGGGAAAACGCAGGAATCCAGCGGAGCTTGAATACTGCGGCTGGCGGTAACTTTTAAGGATTAAGTTTTCATCAAGACGAAAGTCGAGGATCAGTCCGTGTTTATGCCGATCTTCCGGCACCAGGCCCAGTCCGCCTGAGTTACGCTTGCGGATGCTGTCTTTGGAAATGTCACGGCCCCGTAACAGCACCCTGCCGGACTGAACCGGCAGCAATCCCGCGATGGCCCCTACCAGTTCGGACTGGCCGTTGCCGTCAACTCCGGCAATACCCACCACCTCGCCGGCGCGCAGTTTCAGCGAAAGGCCTCTGATCGCGGGGGTTCCCTTCGCGCCGATGACCGTAAGGTCTTCGATTTTAAGAACCATGGTGTCATCCGTCTTGACCGGTTTTTTTTCTACCTTAAACAAGACTGCCCGGCCCACCATTTTTTCGGCAAGTTCCGCTTCGCCTACCTGTGCGACATCTACGGTGTCAATGTATTTACCCCGCCTGAGTATCGTACAGCGATCTGCGGCGGCTTTTATCTCCCGTAGTTTGTGGGTGATAAAGAGAATTGTTTTTCCTTCGGCTTTGAGACGGCGGAAAATCGTCAGCAGTTCGTCAATTTCCTGCGGGGTCAGCACGCTCGTCGGCTCATCAAAGATCAATATGTCCGCATTCCGGTACAGTATTTTGAGAATTTCCACCCGCTGCTGCATTCCTACCGTGATATTTTCAATTTTGGCTTTCGGCTCGACCGCCAGACCGTAGATTGCGGAAAGTTCAGCCACCCGCTTTTCCGCGCTGCCCAGGTCAAGATTCCCCAGTCTGTCACGCGGTTCCATACCCAGGACAATATTTTCGGTGACCGTAAAATTGTGAATCAGTTTGAAATGTTGATGTACCATGCCGATTCGCAGGGCGGTGGCGTCATTGGGGCTGCGGATTTTTACTGCCTCACCCCGGATTTTAATAAGACCGGCGTCCGGCTCGTACAGGCCGAACAGAATCGACATGAGCGTTGATTTACCGGCCCCGTTTTCTCCCAGCAGGGCGTGTATCTCGCCGCTCTTAACCTGTAGATTTACCCTGTCGTTGGCCAGCACTCCGGGAAAGACCTTACATATCTCCAGCATCTCAATGGCCAGCACAACACATTCCTTTTCTATAGAATCGGCCATTATTTTAAGTCTCTAAAATGGTAATAGCAGAAATGTGCGCCTGGGGCATATATTTTGAAAATTGAAGAATTAACCACGGAGGGCACGGAGTACCACGGAGTTTTGATACGATAATCCTTATTCCTCCGTGAAACTCCGTGTACTCCGTGGTGAAAATTCTTTTTTTCTCACCTCGTATGTCTCTGTAGGTTAAAACTCTTCTTTAATCGTCTATGGCTTTCAAATTCTGAGGAAAGCCGGGCAGTTTTTTTGCTTCCGCATTGGTGGGGGCTACGGTAATTTCACCTTTGATGATTTTCTGCTTGAGTGCGTCGAGTTGTGGTATAATCGTATTGCCCAGCGCGGGATTGGTTGTAGAGAATCCAACGCCGTCCTTGACCAGATCAAAAGTGATTATTTCGCCTTTGAAACTGCCGTTCTTGACGGCATTCAGGGCGTATACCAGGCTGTTTTCTACCAGTTTCAACATTGAGGTCAGCACTGCCGATTCGCTGGCATTGTACAGACCTTCGGCAAATTGGTCAGAATCAACGCCGATGGCCCAGACATTTTTTCCTGCCAGGCGGTATTCTTTGGCCTGGGCGATAGTCCCGTTGCCGCTGCCGCCTGCCGCCGAGTAAATCGCGTATACGCCGGAATCGTACCAGTTTTTCGCCTGGGTTTTCGCCAGCGCCGGTTCACCCCAGCTATTCACGTAATAATCAACGATCTGGGCATTGGGAATGATTGATAATACACCTTGCACATAACCCACTTCAAACCTGGTGATGAGGCCGCCCGATACACCGCCGATAAAGCCGAAGCGGGGGTTAGTGATACCGTCTTCTTTGGCTTTTAAGGCCGCCGCCGCCCCGACCAGGAAGGAACCTTCATGTTCGGCATAGGCCGCCTGCATAATATTGGGTTCGCTCAGCCAATCGGTATCAACGATCATATATTTCTGCCGGGGATTACCTTTGGCAACTTCGGCCAAAGCATCGGCCCAGGTAAAACCGGTAGCAACGATAAGATCATAGCCCTCATCAGTAGCCTGCCGGAGGTTGGGAATATACATATCCTGGCTCTGCGCGGTTACCACATCGTAAGCGATTCCCCGTTTTTTTGTATTGTCCCAGGTGTCACCGTAGAACTCAAGTATACCTCTCCATGCCGCCGCATTGAACGATTTATCGTCAATTCCGGTGGCATCGGTGAGCAGCCGCACCGTTACATCCTTGGACGTTTCACTTTTGGCAGAGGTTTCTGTTGTACTGGCAGCCGGAACTTTCTTTTGGCAGCCTGTCAAAGTCCCGGCAGCCATAACCGCAACAGCGGTCAAAATTACATAAAAGCTATATTTTCGCATTTTTTCCTCCTGCATACTACAGCATAGGCTTATTTTCCCCTAAAGGTCAATGCCGCTATCTTGACACTTAATGACTATAAGTTCATGGTAAATTAGGAAGGACACCGGAATAAATGCAGACAGACTAGCTCATGTGGATAGAGCGTCAGCCTCCGGAGCTGAAGGTGGTGGGTTCGAGTCCCGCGTCTGTCAAGAATTTTAATAAACACCCCAAAAAATTTGATATTTATGTCTAACGGCAGCAAAAACTCCGTACAGGCGGGACTCGAACCCACGTTTTCTCACAGGTAAAGCACCCGCCGCACGCTCGGCTGCCTAAAGGCATCCGGCATTACTGTACACTGTGACTTTTATTATGCGCGGTAACCAGTAATCGCACCCGCAGGGTGTGGATGAGTAAATG
>Ga0268262_10000915_pt1 | contig 38201 bp, 38 predicted proteins | sample TergutNc150P3_FD_190354 | JGI IMG/M metagenome (GOLD analysis project Ga0268262, IMG submission 190354) | Nasutitermes corniger P3 segment gut microbial community from laboratory colony in Florida, USA - Nc150 P3 (SPAdes) (version 2) | ecosystem: Host-associated > Arthropoda: Insects >...
TATTGGCCGTATTGGGTTTCATCGTCAATTTGCTTTCCTATAAATTCCGGCAGGTAATTTGCCAAAATAAACCCGTTGTCGGAATAAATTACCATAGAGGTAACTTCATCGTAATCTTTGATGGTCTCCATTACTCTGGGCTGTATCATGGCAATATCCAACTGACAAACCACCGCTCCGACTACTTCATTAATACGCTTATTGAGAATGGGGCATGTGATTCTTACGGCAAAAGTATCTTTTCCCTGGTTTTTAAAAGGGGCGGGGTCACTCATCGCGACTAAATGACCGTTAGGTCCTGTTATCCAGTTCATTGTCTCCTGAATGACACCGCTGGTGCCTTCTACTATCTGCCCTGTTTCTCTTGACAGGTTAAAAGCAAATTGTCCTGTGGGACCTGAGCCTGAGCGGCCAATATTTCCGGCATCATTGCCGTCAATGGCGTTAGGTTTCCAAATGGTACCCAGCCGTACAAAATCGGTCATATCTTCAAAAACAGACTGCAACGTATCTTCATACGTCTGTCGCCGCGTATTTCTGTCTATACTTTCATAAAAATTCATAACATACGATAATGTTTGCAATACCTCAATATAACCGCCAATGCGGCCGTCCCAGTACTGCGCTTGTTGCCGCGCCAGATACATGGTTTTCTGTCTTGCCAAATTCAGGGTTATACTGGATGCCTGCGCCAGTTCAATTATGGCAATGCCACCCGCTACGATCAACACAATGGCGATCATCATTACGCTCAGTTTGTATTTAATTTTCATTTACTTTCTCCTTTATTTTTTGGTATAAATTGTGTTCAATGGTTTTTCCATGATAATACCTATTTATCTCCCCTGTGATTTTTGGGAGATAAAAACTAAATAAAAAAGAAAGGTATCAGATTCGGAGTTTCATAGGAATGGAATTTTTTGTTATTGGAATATTGTCATTTTTTATTATTTTAATATTCGCTCTTACCAGATACATTGCAATAGCGATTATTCCGGCAAATGCAAATATACGGAGTAATCTGTTTCGTTGCAGGGAATTTGAAGAACCGTTGTCTTTTTTTATTGTAACTCTTGCCAACCAATCAATAGTATGGTCTGTTGAGGAAAATCTCCCTGAACCCATGCTGTCACTGCTTGACTGTTCAAGGTAGAAAGCTTCGCCCGCTGAAATGGCAGACGTGCCTATTAAGACAATTATTAAATATACAAGAAGAATAATTTTTGTCCGTTTTTCCCCAATACTACAAGTCATAAATGAATTTTATCACATGATAGACATTTTTACAAGTATTTGTCATGTAAAATCGTGAAAAATTTGACCGTTTTTAGAAAAATTGACCATTTGACCAATTGCAAATGGTCAGATAACGCATACTACCTTATTTCCGCTATAGGCTGTTTGGAGACAAGCGCAGTGCCAAGAGCCGCAATGAAATGCACCCTGCCGGACGCGTTTGCCTTTATTTCCAGCTCCATTTTCATTGATTCGATAATAGCGATTGTTTGACCGTTGGAGACTGTATCGCCCTCGCTTACGGAGTAACGTAAAACAACGCCCGTGACAGGGGCGCCGACTATCGTTCCGCCGCCGCTTGGAGCCGCCGCGGGTGCGGGTGCAGCTTGTGCGGCGGGAGCCGGAGCAGCCGAGGGAGCGGGAACGGCGATATCCGCGCCGCTGATTTCAGCTACAGGCTGTTTGCCTACAACACTCGTGCTTGTGGGAACAATAAAATGCACTTTACCGGACGCGTTTGCTTTTATTTCCAGTTCCATTTTCATGGACTCTAAAATTATTATTGTTTGACCGGCTTCCACATCCGTACCTTCTTGTACGGCGTAGCGAAGCACAGTTCCCGCTACGGGGGCTATAACAGTTACGGTTCCAACTCCGCCTCTTGATGCGACAGGCGTGGCAACTGCGGCGGCAGGAGCGCTGCCTGCGGGAGCTAAGGCTACTGTTCCGGCGGGTGCGACGACCACGTCGTAATTTGCGCCGTTTACATTCACCGAGTAACGCGCGGCTTGTCCCTGTGCGGCTGGAGCGGACGTACTCTCGGCTTCCGGTTTAAAGACAACGGGTCCGTTAGCGCGTTTTTTGAAGAAGTCCGGAGCGACTTTCGGGAACATAGCGTATGTTAAAACATCTTCCGGTGTAACCGTACTTGTACCTAAAAGTTTTTTGGTTTCTTCTTCAAGTTTGGAATATTCCGCGGGGATGTCATCCGCCGGGCGGTGGGTAATTTCTTTTTCCATTTTAAGGGCTTCAAGAGCTTTATTAACAACGTCGGGATTTTTTGTAGCGGGGCATGCGCCGTATTTTCCTGTAACAAGATCCTGGAATTCGCCTGAGAGTTTGTTGTACCTGCCAAATAGCACGTTGAACACTGCTTGTGTTCCGACAATTTGACTTGTGGGCGTAACAAGCGGCGGGAAACCCGCGTCTTTCTGAACAACCGCTATTTCCTTGAGTACTTCGTCAATTTTATCGGAAGCGCCCTGTTCTTTAAGCTGGCTTTCAAGGTTGCTTAACATTCCGCCTGGAACCTGGCTTGCAAGGATACGGGTGTCAGCACCAAGGAAGCTTGATTCAAATTTTTTGTAGTTTTTGCGGACATCGCGGAAATATGCCGCAATTTCGAGTAACAAAGCGGTGTCCAATCCCGTGTCATATTCAGTGCCTTTAAAAATCTCTACCATTGTTTCCGTTGGGCTATGGCTTGTTCCCATCGACATTGATGAAATTGTAGTGTCTAAAATTTCCGCTCCGGCTTCGGCGCACTTGGTAAGAGTCGCCACGGACATACCCGTAGTCGCATGGGTGTGAATTTCAATCGGCAGATCAGTCACTTTTTTGATTGCTTTTACAAGTTCATAGCCTTCGTAGGGTTTAAGAAGACCGGACATATCTTTAATACAGATTGAATCCGCGCCTGTGTCCGCAAGCTGTTTTGCAAATTCAGCGTATTTTTCTATTGTGTGGAAGGGGGTTACCGCGTAAGAAATTGTCGCCTGTATGTGCTTGCCAGTTTTTTTGGCGGCTTCCGTTGCGGCTTTAAGGTTGCGCGGATCATTTACCGCGTCGAAAATACGGAAAACATCAACGCCGTCTTTTGCCGCGTATTCAACGAATTTTGCCACAACGTCATCGGCATAATGCCTGTATCCCAAAAGATTCTGACCGCGTAAAAGCATCATTATTTTTGTATTGGGCAGGGCTTTCTTAAGTTTTTTAAGCCTTTCCCACGGATCTTCATTTAAAAACCTGATACAGGAATCAAAAGTGGCTCCGCCCCATGCTTCAAGCGCAAAAAAGCCCGCTTTATCAAGCTTGCCGCAAATGGGAAGCATATCCGCAGTGACCATACGGGTAGCAAACAATGACTGATGCGCGTCACGCAATACTAAATCTGTTAATTTAACTTTTGGCATTTTTTCCTTCCTTACTAAATGTATTTAATTTTTTCTATATTCATTGACAGCGGCGCTAATAGCGGCGGTAACCGCAGAATTTCCTGATTGTTGAGTATTGAAAACTGCAGAAGCTACGGGTTGTTCATTTTTTTTTTCCATTTCCCCATGGGTTTTTTTAAGTTCTCTGTAGAAAAACAACATCATTGCCAATATTCCAACAATGATAACTGCCATAATTGCCAAAGCTGCAAAATTGCCCTGGTGAAACATATCCATTATAGTCATAGATCCTCCGGTTGTTTTTATAGTACTGAAAATAAAATTAATATTCAAGTGGTTATTTCAGTTTCTTTCGTAATTTACGGCGTTTATTTCGTTCTTTTGCGGCTTCTTTCTTATTAGCATCAGCATTTACAGGAGGTTTTTCATCATCTTCACCGTACACATAGACAACCTCTTTATTTGGCAGCCGTGAAGCGATAATGAGCCAGACAACGCCTGAAATGATCATTATAAAGCAGAGAATCTGTCCTGTTGAGAAACTAAGCAGGGGGTGGGCATAAGCGGTAGGAAGCGTACTTTTTACAAATTCTATAGGGTATCCAAGGTCGGCGTCCGGTTCGCGGAAGTATTCGATAATAAAACGGAATAAACCGTAACCTATGACGTAAAGTCCGATCAGGAACCCTTTAAAAGGTTTTCGTTTGCGGAAGAACCATATAATCGCCCAAAGGACAATTCCCTCAAAAAGCGCTTCGTACAGTTGGGAAGGGTAGCGGGGCAGATTTACAAGCGTCCCTGTTATTGCGGTGTTGGTTCTTCTGGCAATATCCATTACCCAGAATTCTTTTAATGGAAGAGGTGTCGCATTGGGAAAAACCATCCCCAACGGGCTTGCGGTCGCCCTGCCGTAAAGTTCCGCGTTTATAAAATTTCCCAATCTTCCGAATGTATAGCCAAGCGGAATGCTTGCCACATACATATCGCAGATTTCCCTAAAATTATATTTTTTAACTTTTGCGTAAATTATGACGGAAAGGAGTCCTGCAAAAGTGCCGCCGTGATAACTCATTCCCTGAAGACCGGTGAATTTCCCGTTTCTAAACGGCCAGAAAATTAACCACGGCTGTTTGGTGTAAGTGTCGCCGGTTTCATAAATAAGAGTAGAGAAAAGTCTTGCTCCGATAATCAAGCACAGTATTCCCCATGTGAACATACTTGAAAGATCGTCTTCCGGCATGGGAAAATTCCGCTCTTTTATCTGCCTTCGGTACACAAGAAACGCCGTGGCAAATGCGAATATGTACATAAGTCCGTACCAGCGGACAGGAAGACCGGGAATTATTTCAGGTTTAAGCCATGAAGGAAACGGGATTGACAATGGCATATTATACCTTGAAACCTTGCTGTATTGCTTTAGTCAGTTTTAATTTAATAAAGCTGTTTTCCTTCTTTAATTTTGATATTTCATACTGCTGGGTTTTTACCGTCTCAATTAAATCGCCCTGACTCATTGCGCCTGAATGAAGCAGGTCTTCTACATACTCCATTTTTGCGTCGAAATCAGTTTCAGCTTCAAGTTCCGCTTCCTGGAAACTGTCATCTATTTGTTTATCGTCAAGCTCAAAATCGTCCACAGGGCTTTCCAGAATCTTGTCCGCGATACGGTATATTGCCTGTGATAATACCGCCTGCGGTTTGTAAAGAACAATTGGCAGTCTCGACGCGAGAGCCGTATCCTGAACTGAGTCACGGTAAATTATTCCCATGTGTTCAATTTTTAAATCGAGGTATTCTTCGCAGGAACGGCGTATCTTCATTGCGACTTCCGCGTTTTTCGGTTCATCGACCATATTCATAATCAGCCGGGGGTGGAGCGCGTTCAAGCGCTTTACAAATTTTTCATGAGAAGCAGGATCGATTTTTTTTATCTGCGGCAGAAATTTTGGAATGTAGATATGCCCAGCTCCTTCTTTGCGAATATTTTCCAGTTGGACGCGCGCGGGAGAGCCCTTTGTGCAGGAAGTGAACATCAGGCGGAATACTGAATTTTTAAGGAATACATAGGCGTTTAACACCGCCGTAACCGCCGGAGCCGAGACGACAATGCCGTGGTTGGAAAGAAGGAAAAAATCTAAGATAGACTGATGTGTTCCCGCTCCAAGATCAAGGATAAGAATATCGGTGTCGTCTTTTAAGGCAAGCAGTTCCTTAACAAGCGCTTTGCGTTGGGATACGGATAAGTTGGCGGTTCCCGGGATTTCATTGTCTCCGGGGATAAACCTAAGACCGCGCACGTCGGTCTCGGTAATAACATCGGTAAAATTTGATTTAACATTATTAAGATATGTTCCAATGCCGGTTTTAGGAGAATGATTTCCCAAAACAAGGTGCAGATTGGATGCTCCAAGGTCAAGATCCGTCAGAACGACTCGTTGTCCCGCCTGAGCGAAAGAAATGGCCAGATTTGCCGCAACTAAAGATTTTCCCACTCCTCCTTTTCCGCTTGCAATTGGAATAATTCTCATTCTTTTTCCTCCATCATATTCAATTTCTTAACATTCCTACTAATCAATAAAACAGCGCCCAGAGACAGTGAATCTCCACATAATAATATCGCTTCGGCATATATGGGAGCCTTAAGTATTTTCCCAATCATTGTAACTTGCCGGCTGGCAATAAACCAGCCCAGTAAAAGGAAAATGCCAATACACTTGCCTGCCGAATAAAGGGGCAGATATTCCTTGTAACGGTCGGTATCAAGCCAGATAAATAACGCCATAAGAGGGAATAAAGCCCCCGGCGCGACCAGAATGATCTTTATAAGCAGTTCCGATACGTCGCCCTGTATTATTAAAATAGCGGAAATTACCATGAGTTTTATACATTCAAATAAAAAAACCGCCGGTTTTATGAACCGAACTATATTCATATATAGAAAATAAAGGGTGTAATAAGAATAATCAAGTGGTTAACGATTAAGATAATACTGGAAACATATTTTTTTATATGTTATACTTAAAAAACAAGGAGTTTATTTATGAAACTAAATTTAATTTATATTTTCTGTATAGTTCTTGTTCTGGGATGCGCTAAACCGCCGGTTGAAGAAATGGATAGAGCCCGCGAGGCTGTTTTTAAGGCTGAAAACGACGCAAACGCGGTTCAATATGCCTCCGGCACCCTTGCGCGGGCAAGAGACGCTTTAAAACGCATGGAATCGGAAGCGGAATCCAAGAACTATGAAAACGCCAAGACCAGTGCCGCGGAAGCTATTGCAGCCGCTGAAAAAGCCATAAACGACGGTAAAGTCAGCGCCCAAAGAGCCGGAGAGGAAGCGAATTCTTTAATATCAGGTTTAAGGACAGAAATTGATGAAACCACAAGAAATGTAGCCTCCGCCCGTTATTCACAGTTAAAGCTTGATTATAACGCAATAGACAAGGCAATTGTCGATGCTCATAGTATGACAGATCAGGCGGAAGTTGATCAGGCTGCCGGCAGAAATCAGGATGCTTTGGATAAGGCAAGAAGTGTCCGCTCAAGTCTTAACGATATAAATCAAAAAGTCGCTAATGCGGTAACCGGCAGAAAGAAGTAGCAGGTAGAATGGTTAAAAAGGGATTGATAAAACAACACGTTGTTTCTACTCTTGTTGAAAACAGGGCCGGAACCTTAAGCAGGGTATCAGGCCTTTTTAGCCGCCGGGGCTTTAACATTGACAGCCTGACTGTCGGCGAAACGGATAATCCTTCAATTTCCAGAATGACAATTGCGGTAACCGGCGAAGAGCGTATCCTTGAACAAATTATTAAGCAGCTTGAAAAATTGGTTGACGTAATCGCCGTGAAGGAACTTGACGGCTCTTCCTGCCTGCGCCGTGAAATAATGCTGGTTAAAATCGGCGTTGATGAAAAAAACCGCCCCGCAATCCTTGAGATAGCCGGAATCTTCCGCGCCCGCGTTGTAGATGTTTCTCAAAAAACCATTACGGTAGAAGCGACAGGCAATATGGAAAAACTAAATGGCTTACTTATTCTTCTTCGTCCATACGGCATTCTGGAACTTGCCCGCACAGGACTTGTCGCACTGGAGCGTGGGACTGACGTACTTTCTATTAAATAATACACGCTAGTCTATTTTCCATAATTTCATTACAATACCATTATGTTAGATTATAAATTTATCGCGGAAAATTTACACGCGGTTACGGCAAATATAGCCGACCGTTTTATGAAAGCCGATGCTGAGGCGGTGGCGCGTCTTTATAACAAGAGAACGGAACTTACTACTTATTTGCAGTCATTGCAGCAGAGGCGTAACGCCAACGCCGACGCCATGAGGGGTAAGCTTGCACAGGAAGAGAGAAATGTTCTTATTGAAGAGGGGAAAAAATTAAAAGAGGGAATCGCTGCGGCGGAAAACGAATTGACGGCTGTTGAGGCGGAGCTTTTAACGGAGGCGCGGAAAATCCCGAACATGGCTCATCCTGACGCGCCTGTCGGCAAGGAAGACAAGGACAATCTTGAAGTAAAAAGGGTAGGGGAACCTGTAAAATTTGATTTTACTCCCGCCGACCATGTTAAGCTTGGGCAAGACCTCGATATTATTGATTTTGATTCAGGAACAAAGGTGTCAGGCACCAAATTTTACTATCTAAAAAACGAAGGCGTCTATCTGGAACTTGGCCTTATCCGTTATGCGCTTGATATTTTAAAGAAGAAAGGATTTACTCCCTTTATTACTCCGGATATCGCGCGTGAAGAAATTTTGGAAGGTATCGGTTTTAATCCGCGCGGGGCGGAGTCCAATGTTTATACCCTTGAAGGCGAAGAAACCTGTCTTGTAGGGACTGCAGAAATTACCCTTGGCGGTTATTACTCCAACATGATTCTTCCAAAGGATAAACTTCCGTTGCGAATGGCGGGTCTTTCCCATTGTTTCCGCCGTGAAGCGGGCGCGGCTGGCCAATTTTCCAAAGGACTCTACCGCGTCCATCAATTTACAAAACTTGAAATGTTTGTTTACTGTCTGCCCGAAGAATCGGGGAGTTTTCATGAAGAACTGCGCTCAATAGAAGAAGAAATTTTTATGGGTCTTAACATACCATTCCGCGTAGTGGATACCTGCACGGGCGACTTGGGCGCGCCCGCTTACCGCAAATGGGATTTGGAAGCGTGGATGCCGGGCAGGAATAACGGTGAATGGGGCGAAGTAACGTCTACCTCAAACTGCACCGATTATCAGGCGCGCCGTCTTAATATCCGTTTTAAGGACGACGACGGTAAAAATAAATATGTCCATATGCTGAATGGGACGGCAATCGCCATTTCCCGCGCGATTATCGCCGTTCTGGAAAATTTCCAGCAGGCGGACGGCTCTGTGCGCCTGCCGCGGGCTTTGGTTCCTTACTGCGGGTTTGACAGTATAAAGCAGATCAATAAATAGTGAATACGCACATGGCATTCTTCATTGCCTTTTGCCATTTCCGCCGTATAAGCCATAAACACATGGCGGCAATTCGTAAGGCGAAAATAATCGCAAAAGCAAGCCTAAGCCCATTTCTGTCGCCGCCAAGCGCGCGGTAAAGAGCCACGCCCGCCACGGGCATTACCGCGTTTGACAGGCATACAATGCAGGTGTAAACAGAGATTGAAAAACTGTGGTACTCTTCGTCCGCCACCTGCAATAGGCATTGGAGCATATTTAATGTAGTTGTCGCAAGCGGCAGGCTGACAATGGCGTGTAATGTAAGAAAAATATACGGTGCTATTGAAATTGGCAGACTGAGCGCGGTGATCATCGCGATTGGATTAAGGCTTAACCCCAAAATGCCGAAGGTTACGGGAAGCACAACGCCATGTTTTTCATTTACGCGGCTCCAGAAACGCATTGTTAAAAATTGTACGGTTGTCGCTCCCAATGTCGTAAGCCCAAGCTGAAACTCGTTCATTTTAAGATAATTAGCCTGTCCTATAAAGTACAATGTCCAGTCAAAATGCCATGTCATGTAAAAGAAAACTGCTGCCCCGATAAACAGTAAATATTGTCTGTTACGCAAAAGGCTTTTCACGGCTTTTTTTGTCTCAGAAAAGGAAACGCTCTTCGGCGCGGCGGGACGAACGGCTTTAATGCGGCGGTAATTAATCGCCGCCAATACCAAAAACAGCGCTGCAAATAAATAAAAACTCTGATGAACGATAATTTTTCCCCTGCCCGCAGTAGTATGCAGTAATACAGCGCCGACCAACAGCGGCAGAGGTATGCTAATAAAAACATCCATGTGGGAACGCATTGTTAAAACACGGTTACGCTCCTTTAAATCTACGACTTCAGGAAAAAATGACTGCCATGAAATGTTATATGTAGCCATAGCGCCCGCGGCAAACGCGAGGAAAATAAGAAAAAAGTAAATTGAATGTTCTGATACAAGTTCGCTTTTGGGATGGGCAAGCCTGAAAAACGGCGATAAAGCGCAAAACAAATACCCAACCGCGCCTGTAATCAAAGCGCCGATTATTATGCGTCTTTTATTGTGAAGACTGCCTGCAAAGAGTCCTCCTGGGATTAGTATCAGCATGGTGAATATCTGAGGCAGGAATTGCACAAGACTGAGCTGATAGTCATCCGCGCCAAGCCTGAGCGCGAACAAATTGTTGTTATTGGAAGCGATGTTTACAGCCAATGCCGCAAGCAGACCGTCCATCGCGTACCGCATGACAATGGGGTTTGAATCGGCGAATTTTTTGGCGCGGGTAAATGGGTTTATAAACATATTGTTTTAACTACCGGATAAAATTTAGTCATCATTGAATATCGCATAACGTTACTTTATTTCCAGTACCATCTTAAGACAGCTATCCACTTTATCAAGCATGAACTTTGGAAGCATTGTCACATGTTCCAGCAAATCAGTTTTATCAAGAGAATAAATTTGCGTAAAATTAACCGTTGATGTTTTTTCCAAACCGGAAATTGATTTTTCAAGCAGTAAATTTCCTGGCAGGGAAGCCAAATCAGTATTTGAAGTGATGATGGCGCAGATTACCGTATTTATGCCGCTTCGGTTAAAACTGTCGCCTTGAATAATTAACACGGGACGGCGTTTTGCGGGCTTTGATCCTCTGGGAGGCGGAAGTTCCGCCCACCATATTTCACCTCGAACCATTTACCAGTCTTCCCTGTCAAATGCCCTGTACACAACAGCCTTTAAATCATCATCAAGTCGGGATTCGTGGTTTGCGTAATAACGGTTTAATTTTTCGGTGATATTATCCTGAGTGTGATTTTCAAGGTACTCGCTTATTGCCGTACAGTACAATTTACTGCGAGACATTTCGGCGGCATAGGAAAACTTTTCCGCTTTATCAAATAATTCTGGATCGATATAAATTGCTGTTTTCATACTATAAAGTATGATAAAAGGTATAACCTTTGTCAAGCATTTTTCATGAATTTTTCTTAAATTTTTTATTGACATATTGTACTAGTACATATACAATTGTACTAGATGAATAGTACAAGTACAACGCAGATAAAAGTCGCCGCGCAGGAAGCTGTCAATTTTACATTGGACACAGTTAACGGTGCGCCCATTTACAGACAGATTATTCAGCAGATTGAGTACGCTATTCTTTCGGGGCGGATACAACCCGGCGACCGTTTGCCTACGATTCGTTCTTTAGCGGTGGAATTGAAAACAAACCCGAACACCATCGCCAAGGCCTACAACGAATTGGAGATTCGCGGGATTTTGGCGACTCAGGTGGGCAGCGGCACTTACATTTCCGATAAAAAGCCCGTGATCGAGGATGACAGTCTTAAACGGAAAATCAGGGAAGTCGCCGGAAGATTTATTCAGGAAATGCGGGATCTGGGAGTTGAAAAAAAAGAACTGCCCGGTTTAATAGAGTCAATTATAAAGGAGGAAAAGAAATGAGTTTATTTGATAAAGAACAACCGTTGGTCAGTAACAAGCCAATGAAAATGAAGCCGGATTTTTCTTTGATGTTGCTTCAGCTTGTCATATTGATTGTCGCGTCTGCTGTGCTTGCGGTGGTTTTTTTAAAGACTGCCTCTCCGGAAAATACTACGGATATTTGCATCTATATTGTCATTTTCCTTGTTGTGTTTATCCTAACGTTCTGTATACGTAAAAATAACGAATGGGAACGCGCCATTGTTCTTCGCTTCGGTAAATTTCAAAAGGTCAGGGGACCAGGGTTGTTTTTCCTTCTGCCTGTCGCAGACCGCATCGCACAAACAGTCGATATTAGAATCAGAGTGTCGGATTTTTCCGCGCAAAAAACTTTAACGGGCGATTCCGTTACTGTCGATGTTGACGCGATTTGTTTCTGGCTGGTATGGGATCCGCAAAAAGCGGTTCTTGAAGTTGAAAATTATATTGACGCGGTGGTGTACTCATCCAAGACCGCATTGCGTAACGCCGTTTCAAGTCATGATCTTTCTACTTTTCTTGAACGCAGTGATGTAATTGAAAAACAGATTCAGGAAGAAGTTGACAAAAAAACTACCGATTGGGGGATAACGGTTCTGCATATTGAGATTACTGATATTCAAATTCCGGAACCTTTGCAGGATTCACTTTCGCGTGTCGCGCAGGCGGAAAGGGAAAAGAAGGGACGTATTCTTCTTGCGGAAGCGGAAATTGAAATAGCCAAAAAACTGGAAGAGGCAATTACTATTTATGCCAAGAATGAAGGAGCGATGAAACTCAAGATACTTTCAATTTTGAACGAAGGTTTAAAAGCGGGTAACTCTATGATGCTTGTGCCTAATACTATAACGGAAGAACTAAAAACAAAAGATATTTTTGGTCTTCAGGCGTTAAATGAAATAAAAAAGGAGGCAAATAAATGACGGTTGTAAAAGCGGAAAATGTAGTAAAGGATTACGGTCTTAACGATCAGACGGTACACGCCCTGCGCGGCGTTAATCTTGAATTTCAGGGCGGTGAATTTACCGCTATCGCGGGACCTTCGGGGAGCGGTAAGTCTACGTTTCTTCATTTAGTCGGCTGTCTTGATACGCTGACAGGCGGGAGTATAATTGTAGGCGGTTCCAATACGGCTAATATGGCGCGTAAACAGCTTGCGCTCCTGCGGCGGCACAGCATAGGATTTATTTTTCAGGCGTATAACCTTATTCCCGTTCTTTCTGTGGAAGAAAATATTTCATTCCCGCTTACGCTTATAGGCGTAAATTCAAAAGAAATCAAGGAACGCACCGCTCAAGTGTTATGTGATGTCGGTCTTGAGGGAATGGCAAAACGCCGTCCCAAAGAAATGTCAGGCGGCCAACAGCAGAGGGTCGCCATCGCCCGCGCCCTTGTAAAAAAGCCCGCTATCATTCTAGCGGACGAACCTACCGCAAACCTTGATTCCACTATCGGGCGTGAGATTCTTGAACTTATGCTGAAACTGAATAAAGCCGAAGGAACGACGTTCATTTTCTCTACGCATGATCAGATGGTTATGGATTATGCCCGCCGTCTTGTGCGTATCCGCGACGGGCAGATCGAAAGCGACGAGGTAAAGGAGGACGCGGCATGAAACTTCGTTTCATATTCGATTTAAATGCGCGCCCCTGCGACCGCGTAAAAAAGAGGTTAGCATGAATATATCCGGTATTTGGGAATTAAAGAAAATGGCCATGCGTAACCTTGCGAGGCATAAGGTAAAAACAATTCTTACTTCGGCGGCAATAATGGTAAGCGTAGCCGTGTTTATTTTTATAAACGGCTGGCTAAGAGGAATGATAATTGACTCACGAAGGAATATTGTTAATTACGAGTTGGGCGCGGCTAAACTGCAAACAAAACTTTACTTTGAGAAAAAAGACGAGATGCCCAGTTATGAAAATTTCTACGGCTGGGAAATATACAGTGACGCGCTTTCCTCTGAAGGCTATGTAAGCGCTCCGCGTTATGTGTTTTCAGGCACGTTGTTTTCAATATCCGGTTCGGCGCCCGTTGTTTTTTACGGTGTAGATCCGGCATTTGAGGCGGAAACAATGCGTTATGTCCCATTTGTGGATTTCGGTCGTTATGTGCAAAACGGAGATTTTGGAATCGCGCTTGGAACGTTTGCCGCTGAAAAACTCAAAGTGGGTATTCCCACGCGTCCGTATCGGCAGGAACTGGAAGAATTGATTCTTTCCGTCTTGCAGAACAGCGTCAGTGCGGACAAAGTCAACGATGCCGATTTTATCCGCTCACTCTATAATGCCTCTTCCGGGAAAAAGTCTTTTTGGGACGTAGATAAGAAAACAACGGAACCTCAACCGAGCGCAAAGCGCGAAGGTTCCCCTCTTGAAGGCAGAGAGCGTATGATATTAAAAAAGGACGCTTCACGTTCAGATCTTGACCGTTACTGGAATATACTTGACGCTTTGGGTCGTAACGATGTGCGGATTAATGCGGTAATTGATATTAAAGCCGTACCTGAAACAATCCGCCCTGACAAGTGGGAAGGCGAACTACTTCCCACATTGAGCGATAAAGATAAGACGCTGGTAGAAGCCGCCTATGAATATAAGAATTTTATCGGCGGTTATCTTCTTGTTGAGGAAGATGAAAAAGCGCTTAACAATGTTCTTTCCGCCATGATTCGCGCAGGTTTTACAGGAGCGGTACGCCATGTAAACCAGCTTTTGGACGCGAAGGTAATAGGTGTTATCAATTCTCCGGCTCCGCTCCCCAATGGCAATACCGCCTATATACCCCTGGATGTTTTACAGGACGAAACCGGCATGATGCTTGAAGGCGCGGTAACGGAACTTGTTATCCGCGAGAAGAATGCGCCTGATTCCCGCCTTCCGGGAAAGAGTGAAAGCGCCTCCGTAATTAGCGTCGCGCTTGAACGAGGTCTTGCCAAAGCGGGGTATGTTATGCCGAATGAATTAGTTGTGCATACATGGGATGAATATATGCAGGACTATCTGGGTTATGAAGCTATGGAAAATACCATGCCGCAGGTGGTAGCCGCTCTGTTACTGCTGTTGTCTTTCCTTGGAATTTCAAACACGATACTTCTTGCTATAATGGAACGCACCAAAGAAACCGGCATGATGCGCGCTATGGGTATGACCGACCAACAAATGATTTTGGTCTATATGCTGGAGGCTAGTTTTCTGGGATTCATAGGTTCGGTTTTGGGTATAATACTTGGTTGTATTATCAATTATCCAATGGTAAAGTACGGCATAGATTTCAGCGCATTCGTCGATGTAATGGGCGGCAGTGGTATTGGTTTCCGTACCACATCGTCTTTCCGCAGTATATGGAATGTACCGGTAATTATCGGTTCCGGCATAATAGCGACAACTATCTCTTCATGTATGGCTTTCTTCCCAACGCGCCGCGCGTTAAAGATGCCAATTACCGAAAGTTTAAGATTCGAGTGAGGTGAAAAATGACAGTTAACTACAAACAAGATGGAACCAGCGCCACTATCAAAATTACACAACGTATTAGGCAAGGCGGCACGGGTGTTTTGATAAAAATCGCCTACAGAAATATTTGGCGTAACAAACGGCGGACGTTTTTTTGTGTTACGGCAGTAGGAATAGCGGTATTTTTTATTGTACTCTATTCATCCATGATAGACGGGATGGTCAGGAATATGCACGAGATTGTGCAAATATACGATTTGGGACACGTTAAAGTTGTATCGTCCCAGTACGATGCGGAAAACGAGTATATGCCCGTACAGTATCCGGTAGCCGACGGTAAAAGCTGGAAAGAGCTTGCCGCTTCAATCAAGAAAATCCCCGGTGTGCGCGCCGTGTTTCCGCGGATTTCATCTCTTGCGACATTACAGGAAAGCACGACCAAGCACGCTGTATTATGGGGGCTTTGTATAAAAGATGAGATGGCGGCGAATTATTTCAACCTGACGGATCGCAGCGATGGTCTTATGGAAGGCCGCTGGCCCGAGAGCGGAACCAATGAATGCGCGATAGGGCGCGTTTTTGCCCATAAATCGGGATTGTCTGTCGGCGACAGAATTCCGCTTAAAACAGTGTCCGCCCAGTTTTCCGATAAGATGTGGAGTCCCGTCATTACCGGAATTTTTAATTTTGACTATATTAAATATGACGAGCAATTTATCATCGTGGATATTGAACGTCTCCAGCGGCTTCTGGTGCTGAATGATGGAACCCAATCATTGGTGATATTTGCCAATGATGAAAAAAAAAGCGGCGCGATTACCGCCGCCGTACAAAACATAATGGGGAAGGATAATATAGTTACCGAATGGCGGGATAACTTTTGGGTTGCGATAATGGAAATGGTAACGCCGATTTACATAATGATCTTTCTTGTATTCCTGATCGTAGCCAGTTTTCTGATCATTAATACGGTAGTAATGATCATTCACGAACGGATAAAAGAAATAGGCATGATGGGCTGCCTTGGGATGACCCGCGCCGAAATTGTAAAGGTGTTTTTCTTCGAATCTCTTTTTCTTGCCATGTTCGGCGCGTTTGCCGGTGTGATTGTCGGCGGTATTATTGCCGGAGTCGGATCTGTGTATCCAATCCGCATGGGGGATATGTACGGAGATACATTTAGCGAAATGCCGCTTGGCAACGCGATTTTTCTTGGGATTAGTCCGTTTATAATTATTCGGGCATGGCTTCTTGGTGTTGCTGTAACGTCTCTCTTTACGTTGATACCGTCGCTGAAAAGCGCGTTTGTAGAGCCGGTAGAAGCTTTGAGGAGATAGAGAACAAATAATAAATAATAAAGGGAGAGATTAGTATGAATAGGAATTTTTTTTTATTTTCAATGATGTTGCTTACTGCCGCACTTGTTTTTTCTCAAACTCCGTCCGCGGCGGAATTGTTGCGGCGTGTAGATAACAATGAAATCTACACTACGATTGAGTACGAAGGCGAAATTATCATTGAGTACCAGAACCGCCGTTATGTGAAAACTTTTAAGTCATGGGGCAGGGGAAATACCCACAGTTTTATTGAGTTTACCAATCAGGAAGACAGGGGAACAAAGTACTTGAAAAGAGACGGCAGGCTTTATGTATATTCGCCCGACACGGAAGAAGTAATGCTGATTTCAGGACACATGCTCAAAGAGTCTATGATGGGCTCTGATATGTCCTACGAAGACACGCTGAATAATGAAACCTTGACCAGCCGTTATGATCCAGTTATCGCAGGATCGGAAACTGTAAACGGTCATGATTCGTGGGTTTTGGAGCTAAAAGCAAAAAAGAAAACCGAAAGTTATCCGTCGCGCAAGTTATGGATAGACAAAGAAAACAGTGATCTTTTACGCTATGAACTCTTTGCTCTTTCGGGAGTTAAACTGAAAGACTACAATCTGTTGCGGGTTGAAGTAATAAGCGGACGCCGTTTTCCTGTAGAGGGAGAAATGCGCGACCTTATGCGAAAAGACTCAAAGACTAAATTTGTTATGAGAAATGTGGTACTGGATAAACCTATTGCGGATTCGGTATTTAGTCAGAAGAATTTGGAGAGGTAGGGGACAGTGAGCAATGAGGAATGAGCAATGAGGAATGAGCGAAGTAACCAATCTTGTACGTGGTACTTCACGAGCAGATTACGGACAATAACATTGCTCATTGCTCATTGCTAATTGCTATTTTAGAGGTAACTATGAAACGACAAACATTTTTATTCGTACTCGTCTTTTTTGTAATTGCTGGCCGTCTTACCGCGCAGATTACTGTTTCCGGCATACTGGAGTCTTCTGTTTCCATGCAGGTCGGGGCAGGGGACGCGCCTGATTTTTCTATGGGGTTAGAAGAATACGCTAACATAAGATTTCAATCGAAAATCAGAGACAAGGCGGCGGTCTATGGCGCGGTAAACTTAATCGCCTCCTCCGGAAATTATGCAGCTAACGCGGCAGGCTTAGCCGGAATAAATCCCTCCTCTTATATCGCCGGAGAAAACTACTTCGCCGGAATAGAACTTGAGCGTCTTTACTTTCGTCTGTTAGGTGAAACAGTGAATTTTGACGGCGGGCTGATGCGTCTTCCGTTTGGTTTTGGCCAGGTGTGGGGGTCTTCTGATTTTCTCAATACAAGAAATCCGTTAAAACCTGATGCCCGCCCACGCGCAATTCTTGGAGCGGCTTTTTTCTGGTATCCTACAGAAGAAACAAAACTGAATGTCTTTTATTCCGCGCCGCGCGAAACGCTTTCGCAAGAAGGCGAAGGCTCATTTTTAGGTCTGTCTTTTGATAAACACTGGAGTAAGGCAAGTATCCAGGTGCTGTACTGTTTTGAAACGCCAAAAACAGATTCAGATTATGGCATTCACCGCGCCGGACTTTCTGTAAAAGCCGATTTGGAAGCAGGGCTTGTCATTGACGCGCTTTATACCTATAACCATGAAGTGCAGACGAAACTTGACGGGCTTTCTTTCAGCGCAGGCGTCGACTATTCTTTATTTAACGGTAATTTAATACTCCTTGCAGAATATCTATACAACGGAGAAACTTCGTCAACCGCGAAAGGTTATGGCGGCATTTTTTCCAATAATCATTATTTATATACCGGATTAACCTTGCGTTTTAATGATTATACCAATATAAACATCGCGCTTATTTCAGGTTTGGATGATATTTCCTTTACTCCGATTATCACTCTGAGCCACGACTTATTTCAGGGAGCTGTTTTAACAATTACCGTACAGGTTCCACTTGACCGCGATTTGTTTTCAGGCGATGGAAACCGCGGCGAATTGGGGCCTGTGCCGCCGGGTTTGAGTGCAGGCCGTTACTTTGATTGTACTGCCAAAATAAGATTGAGGTTTTAGACAATCTAATTCGCTGTAAGTATTTATTTTTTTTTGTATTTGAAATATGATTGAAATGTGGAAGAACGCAATTATTACCGTCCAGCCTTAATCGCCTGTGTCACCGCAGCCAGTATTGTCGTCTCTTTAGGACTTTATGTGCTGTTACTTTTTTCTTGCGGGATAAAAACTACTGTTGACAGAATTATGTTAATGGGCGGAGAAGAATTCACCGCAGAGCGGGAATATCTTGAAAAACTTATTTCGCAGCCGAATTTTCAAAATACATTAAGAATCCGTTTGATTCAGGAAAACGAAACGCAGGAACAGGAAGGGACAAAAGCGCGAGCCGCCAATTCACCTAACTTGCTCATTGAATTTACGGTTTCATGGACACAGCCTGAAGGAATTCCCATTTCAAAAACATGGTTTGTACCAAGAGAAAATCCGTTAGCGGCGCGTACCGGAACAAGTTTTGCCGCCTGCCTTGACGGTAGGGAGACTCTTGTTCCCATTGGAGAAATTGCGCCGCCATACATGGGGCTTTTGGTAGACGATCTGTGCGCGGATGATGATGATTATCCTCTGGTGCGTTATGTTTCAATCAGCATAAGGGCGGCGGATGACGGCGGCGGAAAAAAAATACGGCTTTTAAAAAAAATTGCCGCTCTTGAAACAGCGTTTGCGCAGGTATCCAAGCCGCTGGTGCAGAACGCGCCGTCAATTGTCTGGATATGCGCCGCAGGAGACCTTATGCTGGACAGGGGCAGCGGTAATATTTTAATTGATGAAGGCGCCGAAGGTATTTTAGGAAAAACGGCGGACTATTTTAAACGTTCTGATCTTAACATGGTAAACCTTGAAGGCGCGGTTAGCAATCGCGGCGCTAAAGTTGCAAAGAGTTATAATTTCCGTTTTGATCCGCTGACTGTTCCGCCATTAAAGGCGGCGAATATAAACGCGGTGTTACTCGCAAATAACCATATCTTTGATTACGGGGAAGTTGCGTTTTTGGATACGCTGGAGTACCTGGAAAAAAGTAAAATTGCCATTCTTGGAGCGGGACGTGATATTACAGCCGCCGCCGCCCCATTTGTTTTTTCAACGGAGGGGCTACAGATACGTGTTTTTGGAATTGCATCTTTTCCCCGTGAACGCACCGGCTGGGACGGCGCTTCAGTCAGTGCGACTGCGGACAAAGCGGGAATGCTCTTTACAGAGCGGGATAGCGTAGATCTGCTCAAGAAAAATTTTGTCCAAAAAGACGGAGTTCTCAATGTGCTTTTGTTTCACGGCGGTCATGAATGGACATGGAAACCTGATGCCAATACCCGCAGTCTCTATACTGATCTGGCGCACAGCGGAGCGGACTTGATTATCGGCTCACACCCGCATACTGTGCAGGGGTTTGAATGGCTGGATGGAAAACTTGTTTTCTGGTCATTGGGAAATTATGTTTTTGCCGGAATGCATGATATGTACGGCGGCGAGGAAGGACTGTTAATTCGCCTGGGTTATATGGGAAAAACGCCGGTCTATTTTGAGCCGGTTCCGGTACAGCTTAAGGGGCCTCGTTCTGATATCGGCCCCGAGGAACAACTCAAGCGTTTTTACGCGCTTTCACGGGAATTAGCCGGTGAATAATTTTTCAGGTTGTATTTCATAAAAAATGATAGTAGTATTTAAATTTAAACGTAGGTTTTAAAAGCTATGCAACAGACAATTTTTGGCAAAACCGCCTTAACCGTAAGCCGCACCGGATTTGGCTGTATCCCAATCCAGCGTATTCCGTATGAGGAAAGTACCGCGCTGTTACAACACGCTTATGAGAATGGCGTTACTCTATATGATACCGCCAACGGATATACAACCAGTGAAGACCGTATTGGCGCGGCTTTACATCATGTCCGCGATAAAATTGTGTTATGCACAAAGTCCGCCGCGCAAACTCCTGACATGCTAATGGAACATATAGAAAACAGTCTGCGAATACTGCGTACTGATTATATCGATGTATTTCAACTTCACAACCCGTCATTTGTACCGCGCCCCGAAGGTAAAGACGGTCTTTATGCATGCGCATTAAAAGCGAAGGAGCAGGGTAAAATCCGTCACATCGGAATTACCGCGCACAGCAAAAATAACGCAAAAGAAGCGGTGTTATCCGGTTTGTACGATACCCTGCAATACCCCCTCTCTTACTTATCTACTAATGAAGAACTGGCGCTTATCACTCTTTGTCGCGAGCACAACATGGGTCTCCTTGCCATGAAAGCCTTATGCGGCGGACTGATTAGCAACGCCAAAGCCGCATTTGCTTTTCTGCGTCAATATGAAAATGTAATTCCCATTTGGGGAATGCAAAAAATGTGTGAGTTAGATGAATTTCTGTTATACGAAAATAACCCGCCATTATTGGACAGCGTTCTGTTAAGCGCCATTGAAACCGATAAAAAGGAACTTTCAGGCAGTTTCTGCCGGTGCTGCGGCTATTGTTTGCCGTGCCCCGTTGGCATTCCCATTAACAATGCGGCTCGTATAACTTTTTTGGCTAGAAGGGCTGTCAAGGAATACTGGCTGTCAGAAGAATGGCAAAAAAACATGCGGCTTATTGATGATTGTACCGGTTGTGGTCATTGCAAACAAAATTGCCCTTACGGGCTTGATGTGCCTGCGCTGCTTAAGGCTCAACAGGCGGAGTATTTTAAGTTGGTGGTGGCTGAAGGGAATTAACAAGAAAGATAGAATATAATTTTTACTCTTGTGTTTTTTTACTTGTGATCTTGCCTTGACGTATACCAAGAACAAGATAATTGCCAACTTTTGTCTGCCACCCCTTACCCATCGCACGAAGTTTTTCTGCGTCAGAGTTGGGGAGGCGAATTGAAACTACAACCTTTTTTTCCGCTACTGTAGGTCTTCCGTTTCTATTAATATTTTCCTTAAACGCCGCAAAACCGCGTCCAATACGCTTTACATTCTCGGTTTCTATATCTTTATCTGTTATGCCGGTAGGAAACGCAGGTATTTTCTTTTTTGCTAACTTTGCAAGCTTTTCAGGAGTCCACTCTTTTCTAATTTCTTCCGAGTTTTTTTTAATCATCTTTCCCATAATGTTTCTCCCATTCCTTTTTATGAACTTTAAATAACGTTATTATTCGTATTCTTCCGTTACGAGGCGTCCAACATAGACAAAGCCTAAGCCCTTCAACTTTACCATAGGATAAAAATCTTTCTTCTCCGTAGTCTTTGCGATAATCACATTCTGTTACCACATTGGGATCGCTAAGAACAAATTCGGCAAGATCAAAAGGCAGACCACGCTCAATAATGTTACGTCTGTTTTTTTCCGGGTCGTATTCAAATTCAAGTACATTTCCCATATATTGTTAATGTAATACATTTACAATATGATGTCAAGTGGTCTTTTTTGGGTATTTTGTCAATGGGTTCTATTTTCTTCCGCTTTCTTTTTAAAATATCCTATTGTATCAATATCTATTCGTATTGAAATCTGTTTCCGTAATTTTTTGAAGTACGGATTTGGTTTTGCGTTTGTAAAATCGTATTCTTTTCTCATTTTATTTCATTATATTATCGCGGTTTTTTCTCTCGTCCCAGATTATCCTCATAATTATAAAATAATTATTTTGTCAATAGGATTTAAAGACTATTTTGTAAAGATATTGAGATAATATTGGATTTTATTTTAGTTTATTTCTTTTTTTGCCCAATATGGAATTGATATAGTTTCTTCAATTATTTTTTCAAGTTCATAGACAATTATTGTTCCTTCGTTTTTAATGTTCATTTTTAGCTCTTTTGAGTTTATACCATATTTGGCAATATTTTTATGAGCCGTTCTATTTAAGTATGTTTTTCCAGCAGGTGCTCCTGATAATCTGCATGCATAAACAACAGAAGTTCCAACAATTGTCTGTTCTTTATTAATTTCAACTATTTTTACCATTCCATAATCAATACCTATTCCTAGTCCTGTATCTAATACAACAGAAAAGTAATCATAATAATTTTTATAAAAATTATTAAAGAAATCATGACATTTTTGAGAAACTATACAACAATTTAAAATACCATTTTCCCCTGAATAGAATGTAGGAAAATATGCTAAAATCCCATCACCAGTAAATTTGTCAAATACTCCAAAGTTATTAACAACAATACTTTTTAATCCTTCTGTTAGTCCTGAAATAAACATTGCATACATATCTGGAGTAATTGCCTTTAACATAAGTTCTGTAGATTTTCGTATATCTATTGACATAACAGTCATTTCCATAGATTCATTTTTTGAAAAATCTAATAACACTTTATTATCTGGTTCTAATAGTATACTTGGCGCCATTGGGTGTAATCTGGCCAATAAATATTTTAATTCTAGTATTTTTCTTTGTTCTTCTTCTTTTTTTCGAATTTCATTTAATAATTCATCATTCTTCCCTTTTATTTTCAATTCTTCACGAAGCTTTTTTACTTCATTATTTTTTTCTTCTAGCTGATTTGTCAATTTTTCAATATTCTCATTCGTTTCAAATGGAAAAGTATAAGATTTTGAGGAAAGAACATTACTCCAAGGAGATATATATTCATAATAATTATTTATTAATGGATTTTTATGCATATACGATATTGTTCCATTTTCATTTGAAATATCATTATTATTAATATCGTCCATTTTACTCGACATAATTCACTCTTATTTTATATTAGAAACATTTTTTTTATTTAAGTCAAGTCCTTTATTATATATTTTATGTTATTTTTATATTTGATAAAATGTTAGTATTTATGCAGTTTTTAAATAAATCAATTTATGAATATAATTTCTGTACAATCTTCACTTAAAATATTTCAAGATTACCATTTATAATACATCTGTAGATATCCATATTCAGCATTAGTTTCGATGTAAAAGTTTTTTGTTGCTGTAATGTTTTTATAATTTTTTTTGGATTAATGATACTAATATAAATAGCATCATCCCATGGTGTAGGATGATCCCATTTAGCATCAAAATGATAGTCATTCAATTCAATAAATGACCAACTATCACTAATGCCTATAGACCCAGGTATAATAGGAATTATTATTTGAGCTACAAGCATATTGTTTATTTTCCCAACTGTTAATAATGCTGTTTTTTTAGCGGTTAAAGGTACAAATTGGGTATATATAACTCCTGTACTACCGGCTTCAGAAATATTTTGCTTTACCCATTCATTTTGCTTACCATACTTAACGCGTGTAATAAAATAAGGATATTGTCTATTTGTTGCACAACTCGCCATGGAGAACAACAAAACTGCAAATACCAACAAACTAAATAATCTTTTGTTCCTAATAAAATTCTTATTCATATTTATCCTTCTAAAAATAAAATTATTTATATTATTAGTTTAACTAAATAATATATCGTATTCGAATAATGTATTTGCTCCATTTGATGGTCCGGTAATACTAATTCTTTTAATATTTGCCTCTTTTTCGAATTTTAATGAGCCCAATGTTGAACATATAAGTGGCATTCTGTCTTTATAATTCATTTCATTATGAACATTACCAGCCCTTATAATTATATTTTTAATATTATTAATTCGAGCTGAATTTATATAATGTTCAATACAATAATTTCTTATATCATTAGCAGAACTCATTTTTCTTATCCTTGTTTAGTATGTTAAAAAATTCATACTTTTATATGTCCAGCTACCATCTTTATAGCTAGTAAACCATACAAAAACAATATAATTTGAGTATGCTATTGCCCATACGTCATATACTTCAAGTTTCATATTACTAACCTTTGAACTTGCCTCAACATATTCAATTAAATACTGTACGGCAATTCTGTTAACTGATAACGGAAGTTGGCCGGATACACCCCTAATTGTTCTTTTCCAATTATTACAATTATCTTCCCACTCTTGCACATCATCAGTTGCTCCAAGGTATTTTAAAGATGGACTTACTATACCACTTTGTGAATAAGCTAACGAATAAAAGACAAACAACAAGAAAATCAATATTAATATTTTTTTCATCTTACCTCCTGACTTTTCTATATTCATTTGAAGATAGGTTTCTTTTTTTGAAAATATCAATATTTCAAAGACAAAATTTCAAAAAAGGCATATCTTCCCTTTTTCTACGTAATATTACGTAAATATACATATTAAAATAATAGTACTACTTATTCATACGTATTGTCAAGAAGAAAATATGTTTTTTTAAGTAAAATTTTTCAATGGGTTTTAAGGAAAATTTGAAGTCAGAACTGGCTTATTCCGGGATGATGGTCAAGGAACTTGCTACCGCTTCAGGCGTAAATAAGCGTACAATTGATAATTATCTTAATACGCATAATACCATGCCCTCCGCCGATGCCGCCGTGCGTATTGCCAACGCTTTGGGTGTGACAGTGGAGTACCTAATTACCGGGCATGAACAGCAAGAGCGCGGTTCTCCTTCGCCGCTTCCCGATTCGCGGATTGTTCTGAAGAATCTTGAAGCATTGAACAAAAGAGACCGGAAAATCGTACTTAATTTAATAAAATCCCTGAAAGATATGGAAGATATTGAGAAGAAGACAAAATAACCGGAACCTAATTAAATCCGGTAACGGTTACCGGCATTAATATTGACAGTAATGATTAGAATGTATTAGAATGTATTAATAAGTACCAGTAAGTATCAGTATGATTAGAATGTATCAGAATGTATCAGAATGTATCAGTAAGTATTAGTAAGTATCAGTATGATTAGAATGTATCAGCAAGCGGGAGAAATATATGATATTGGACATGGAGCTAATCGAAGCCGGTGAAAACCTTAATACGGAGTTCAAGCGGGAATATACTGAAGATATAAAAAAAACAATCATTGCTTTTGCCAACACCGCAGGTGGGACGCTTTACATTGGCATCAATGACGATAAATCAATAGCAGGAGTGGAAAAACCTGATGATACTCTGAGCCGGATAACCAATGCGGTTCGTTCAGCCATTAGGCCGGATGTTACCCTGTTTGTGGATTATAATACGGCTAAAGTTGGTAAATCAGTTGTAATAATTGTAAACGTTCAAAAGGGAACCGCCTGCCCTTATTATCTTGAAGGTAAGGGCATCCGTCCTGAAGGCGTCTATGTCCGCCAGGGGGCTTCAACGGTTTCCGCTACTGAAACGGCCATTCTCAATATGATAAAAGAGACTGATGGGGAAACATATGAGAAAATGCGGTCGCTTAACCAGGATTTATCTTTTAATGCGGCAAAAAAATTTTTTGATGCGGAAAAATTACCTTTCGGTCCTAATCATCAGAAGTCTCTCTGTCTGCAGACTACTGACGGCATCTATACCAATTTGGGGCTTTTGCTTTCAGATCAATCAATTCACACGATTAAGTTAGCTGTTTTTGAAGGACTGGAAAAAGAAACTTTTAAAGATCGCAGGGAAATGTCAGGTTCTCTGCTTAGGCAGTTAAACGAAGCTTATGAATATCTGGAAATATACAATCGTACCCATGCTGAAGTAAAAGATTTAATTCGCCGGGAAGAGCGGGATTATCCTGAGGATGCTTTAAGGGAAGCTCTAATTAACGCGCTGGTTCACCGGGATTATGCTTTTTCAAGCAGTACTCTTATTAGTATATTTGATGACCGCATTGAATTTGTTTCCATTGGCGGTTTGCCAAAAGGCGTTTCGCTTGAGGATTTAATGCTGGGTATTTCCGTACCCAGAAATGACAAACTTGCCAATGTTTTTTACCGGCTACACCTGATAGAAACTTATGGAACCGGTATCCCAAAAATTATACGCAGTTACGCCGACTATATAAGAAAACCGGAAATACAGTCTACCGCCAACGCGTTTAAAATTACTCTTCCTAACAGAAATATAAATAACCGCGAGGTAAAAGAAGCCAAAATTTTGCCGGTCTCATTTAACGAAAAAGAAGAAAAAATTATCGCCTTGCTGAACAAGCGGGGTAAAATTGTCAGGAAGAATGTGGAGACTGCTCTGTCAATTTCTCAGGCAATGGCGGTGAGGCTTCTGAGGGGATTGATAGATAAGGGGGTTATCAAGGCTATAAACGGTGGGAAAAATACACGGTACGAGAAAGTTAAATAGACTACTATTTTAAAATGACAGTCTAAACCCTATCACTTAGGCCACAAATTACTTGCTGTAACCTCGTCTGATTTGCGCCAGAATTGGCTGCGTCCTATGCCCAGTCCTATTTCACCGCGCATTTCAAGGGTGTCATTTGGGTACTTTTTGCTGCCGTCGGCTTTATGGAACGTGATCTTGCAGTTGTAAATATTTCCGTCTGCGGGGTCAATTATTTTGCCGCCTGCCCATTCGCCTGTATTTTTTTTGGTAAGCCCGAAAATCCACGGAGGACCCGCAACTTCCATTTTATTTACTTTTCCGGGAAGGGGGAAATCCTTATAACTTTCCTTGACTTTGTCCGCAATTGTGCCTTTTGGGTCTTCTGCCAATGATAAAATTTTTCCGTAAAGTTTGCCGTTTTCCTGATAAATCTGCCAGCCGGCAGTGACTTTATTGGTCTTTTCATCAACGCTTATCCAGTATCCTTCAACAGGATCGCTTTGGGCAAAGCATACCGCGGCAATTGATAAACCTATCACAAGAGCGATTATTTTTTTCATAAATCATTCTCCTTAATAGCCCAATTATACCCTGTACGTAATATGCTGGCAAGTGTATAATTAGTATATGAAGATAGATAAAAAGACTTTTGGCGTTCTTTCCAATGGTAAAAAGGTTAAGCTATGGACTCTTAGCGCGGGCGATATAAAATTATCGCTGACCAATTTCGGCGCGGCATGGACAAGCCTGCTTGTACCTTCGCGCGAAGGCGTTAAGGACGACGTTTTATTGGGATATTCAAACATTGATGGTTATTTACATAATGAACCATATATTGGCGTTACTGTCGGACGTTTTGCCAACCGTATTAAAAATGCCGTTTTTTCACTAAACGGAAAAACCTACGCTCTTCAGGCAAATGACGGCAAAAATTCCCTTCATTCCGGACCGCGTGGTTTTGACAGGCTTCTTTGGAACTCAGAAGCTTACGAAGAAAACAAGGGAGTCTATGTCCGTTTTGAGATTGAGAGTCCCGACGGCGACTGCGGTTTTCCCGGAAACTTAAAAGCCGTAGTAACTTACGGGCTTACGGAATCCAATGAAATAATTTGCGATTATTACGCGAAAGTGGATAAACCGTCCCCTGTCAATCTTACCAATCACGCGTATTTTAATTTAGCGGGGGAAGGGAAGGGCAGTATACTTTCCCATAATGTGCTTTTATATTCATCTTCTTATGTTCAGGTTGACAAAAACTGCATACCTACAGGCAGGCTTCTTCCTGTTGATGAAACCGAATTTGATTTTAAAACACGGCGAAAAATTTGCTCTGATATCTCCTTTTTTAAACCTTTTAAAGGTTATGATCATTGTTTTGTCGTAGATGGAGAACCTGGCAAACTGCGTCCATGCGCCGAAGTTTATGAACCTGTTTCAGGCCGCACCATGAAAGTTTTTACGACGCAGCCGGGCGTTCAATTTTATACGGGAAACCACCTTAAAAGAGTTGAAGGCAAGCAAGGCTCTGTTTATGTGAAACATTCTGGATTCTGTCTGGAAACACAGCACTACCCCGACGCTCCGAATCAAAGCAGCTTCCCGTCCTGCATTACAGGATCCGGAAAAGATTATCATGAAAAGGCAGTGTTTGCTTTTTCCTATAATTAATTTAAATGGGCTTTCTTTGACATTTTTTCCCATTTTGCTTTAAGCCTGTGAAGGCTTGCGTCTACAGTGCCCTTTGTTATGCCAATTACCTCCGCAATTTGTTTGTGGGTAGCCTCTTTGCGAATTTTGGTAATACGCTCGCGCATTTTATCCAGTCTTTCTCTGGCTGCTTCAAGCTGGCGGTGAAGCCTTTCATACGCCAGTGTATTTTCCCGTATCAGCGAAAGTCTTTTTTCGTAAATTATACATCTGTAGAATTGGCAAAAAATTCTTTCTTTTAAAAAATAAATATTATCATCTTTATACTGCCTCATTTTTCGTATTTTGTTTAACATCTCTATTAATTCTTTAGCGTCAATGTCAATCAAAATGGCAATTTTTTCCGCAAAATCATCGGAAATGTAATAATAACATTTTAGAATAAGCGCTAAAATCCGTCTTGTGTTTTTTCTGCCTTTTATTCCTATAATCATTTTTGTTATTACCTCTTCTGTATGGTTAATGGTATAAACTGGAGGTTCTTCGTGTGCGTACATATCCGGAACGCGCGCGCTCCATGCTGAATATTCTATAACCGCATTGGTTGTCCTGCGTACATGATATTCTTTTGCGGAAATAAGCATATACCTGTAAAAAAACGCTTCAAATGACGAGCCAATTTCCTGATAAGAGCCTATTATATTTTTATATCTGGGATAAAACCAGGAGATAAAATCTTCATATTCGTCCTGTTTCCAGTGTTTTATACAGGTTTTTTCCTGATTGTTTATAAGATATGAATAAATAATACCTTCAAATTCTCCAAGTTCAATATTGCCTGAAAGATACTCGGAATAAATTTTATTTAATGATTCTGTCTGCATTGTTAACCTCATTCCTGATATCGGCGCAGTATGAAAACATATGTATTATTGCGTGAAATGAGCTAATTTTATTTGATGTTTGTCATATTGAAATTTTTTGATTTATTCAGTGAAAATATTTTTAAATGAATCTAACAATATTTGTTTTACAAATGGAATGTCTCCTTTCATTGTGAGGCCTGAAGCGTTTTTGTGTCCGCCTCCGCCAAGAGACGCCGCGATCAGTGACACATCAACTTTATCTATAGATCTTAAACTCACAGTACAATTGTCGGCACACTCCTGGCGGATAATTACAATTGCTTCTGTTCCTTCAACCGCTAAAAGCATTTGATTTAAATTGTCAGAATCTCTGGCTTCAAGACCAAAAGTTTCAAACTCATTTAATGTTTCATAACTAAGCAAGAGTTTTCCGTTAAAGTAAGATTCTGTCCTTGATAAAATATTGCCCAATAATTTTCTGGAAATGAGATTTTTTCCACCGTTCAATTTATAAAATATTTTCTTGGGGCTTGCGCCGCGGGAGACTAATTTTGCGACACATTCAAAAACCTGCGCGTTTCTTTCCGTTAAATGCCTGAAAAAACCTGTATCTGTACACATCCCAAAAAGAAGTAAAGACGCTTCTTCTTCCGTTGACTCAAGACCAAGGGCGTTTATTACTTTGTATATCAATAATGAGCATGAGGGCGCATTTGGATCGATATAAACCGGTTCATCAATTGTTGACGGCGGATGATTTACAGCGGCATGATGATCTATTACCGCGCAAGGAAATTCATTTAAAATCTCGTTAATATTTCCGGTTCTTTCTTTTCCTGAACAATCAACTATTATTACTTTTGTATTTGTTTTATTTGCTTCAGGCGGGATAGCGACAAATTGGTTTGTATATTCTTTTATTTCCGCACGTTTAAAAGGACCTGCCGAACAAACTATCGCTTCTTTTCCCATGCGCAACAGAGCGCCGCGCAGGGCAAGCTGGCTCCCTACGCAGTCTCCGTCCGGCTCTTTATGCCCGGCAATGATGAATTTAGAGCAAGTCTTTATAAAAGTAACAAGCTCTTCCGGTACATCAAGAATCTCTAAACCGGAATCCATCAAAATTGAAGATTAAATGAATCTTTTGAAAAGAATTTGCTGACATCAGCGCCTTGCGGGATATTTCCCCATGTTAGATGGCTTTTAGCAGGGTGGACATACAATCTTACATGGCTGAATTTTCCATCTACATAGAATACGGTCATTGTCGGCCAATCTGACGGTACCGGTAAAATTATTATTTCAGCTCTGCCGGCCGCATTTGCAAGCCATTCATTGGGAATGCCTACTGTGGCGATTGTGGAAGAAGCGCAGAGGTATTGAACTACATAGCCTTCTTTTGTCGGGTATACTTTTTCAACTGACACATTGAAGTAATAAAAATTTTCCTCTCTGTTTCTGGTGTTGTTGATGGCATAAAAAGGGTCTGCCGCGCGCCTATCAGGTTTTTCTTCCTCTTGGGCAAAAACCGGTGAAATTAATGCCAGAAAAATTAATACAATAATGATTTTTTTCATTTTTGACCTCCAGATTTAAAATTCTAACATAAATTCACGTTAGAATCAAGTGTTTTCCGCACTGCGCCGGGACCTGTAAGCATTTGGGCAAAAAGTTCCTCCACCCGTGTACCCATGCCAGTTTCGTAAAGATTTACTCCAAAATAGGTGGAATTCGATAAAATTGTCTCTAATTTATCGTGAAACGGTCCTGTTTGCCCAAGATTGACGCCGGAGAGGTTTGCCGCAAGGGTTTTGTAATTGGGATCGGGGCTTACCTCAAATGGTTTGCCCTGATCGTCAATACCGAGGAGGTAACGCAGCCACCCCGCAAATACAAGCGGTATAAGTTTAAGGCTGTCAAGATTTTTACCGCTTTTAATGTATTCTTTTAGCGTTTCGCCAAAGCGGATTGGTATTTTTAGGGAGGTGTCCATTGCAATACGCTGGGGAGCATCCGGCATAAAAGGATTTGGAAGGCGTACTTTTATTACCTGATCGATAAAGTCCCTGGGTTTGATGATTCCCGGGTCTGTTACAACGGGCAGCCCTTCACGGTAGCCGATGCCTTCGATTAATTTAACTAAACTCGCGTCCTTCATTTCTTCGCTGATTCGCGTGTATCCCAAGAGGCATCCGAAAACCGCAAGGCCTGTATGCAGCGGGTTAAGGCAGGTGCAGACTTTCATTTTTTCTACTCTGTCAACCGTTTCCCTGTCCGTAAACAGCACGCCCGCTTTTTCAAGAGCCGGCCTGCCGTTGGGGAAGGCGTTTTCGATGACGAGGTATTGGGTTTCTTCGGCGTTCACAAAAGGAGCGACATAGGTATTTTTTGACGTTACAACCCCCTGCATGTCTTCAAGTCCGCAGGAAACCAGCATATCACGCACGCTGTCGTCGGGGCGCGGGGTAATTTTATCGATCATTGACCAGGGGAAGGAGACTTTGTTTTTATCGCGGATATAGCTTAAAAATTCCGCGCCGCATACGCCGTTTTCTACCCAGCCTTTTGCGATTGTTTCCATTGCGGCAAAGAGGATGTCTCCATTATGCGAACAGTTATCCATGCTGACCATTGCAAGAGGAAGCGCGCCGTTTTTAAAACGCTCATGTAAAAGACAGGCGATGCGTCCCAGGTAGCTTTTGGGAGATGAAGGCCCTTTTTTTAAATCATCCGCCGCATCGGGAAAGAGCGTTCCATCGCGGCCTTTTAAACTGTAGCCCTTTTCCGTGATTGTAAAGCTAGCCATTTGCAATGAGGGGGATGTAAAAATCGCTTTAAGCGTATCAAGTTCATTATCCATTCTCATAGAAGACGCCACGGACGCTATTACCTGTTTACCGGTGCTTCCGTCCGATTTTAGCGTTACAACTATTGTCAAGTTATCAAATGCGGTAAAACTTTTATCGATTATTTCCCCGTCGTAGCCTTCTGCGACTACAATGCCTGTAGACTCAACTCCTTGTTCAAGCAACTGCTGCATCATAGCCGCCGGAAAAGCGCGGAAAATATTTCCCGCTCCGAAGTGCACCCACTTTGGCTGCGCCTTTGTTGCGGCAATCATTTTTTCACGATCAAAACGCGGCAGGGCGATGTTCGCTTTTTGCCAGAAGACGCTGTTATTTAGTGATTCGTTATTTAATTTCATAGTATGGGTATGGTAACACTTTTTAAATGATTTATCCAGTGAATTATAGGGAAGAATTTTTACATGAAGATCACAAAGGTACAAAGGACGCAAAGGGGGAGAAGGGGTTTTTGTCCCTTCGTGATCTTTGTGAGAACTCTTTCTCTACCCAACACAACACCGCAGCTCATGCCCGTCTCTAATTAGCAACTCCGGAATCTCCCGCGAACACTCACTCCCCGCTTTTTCGCATCTCGGAGCAAACGGACACCCGGGCTGCGGGTTTGCGGGATCGCTCACCTTTCCCGGAATGGTCAAAAGACGCTCTTTGGAATAATGACTCCCGAAACGGGGGGAGGCGGCAAGGAGAGCGACAGTGTAGGGGTGGCGCGGGTTGTTTGTAATTTCAGCCGCGCCTGCGGATTCCATTATAAGGCCGCCGTACATCACCATTATGCGATCTGATATTTCCGCTACCAAATCAATGTCGTGGCTGATAAAGATAATCGAAATATTGCGTTTTCGCCGCAGGGTTTTTAAAAGTTCCATTATTTGTTTTTGAATTGTCAAATCAAGCGCCGTAGTCGGTTCGTCGGCAATTAATAGTTCACAGCCCTGCGCAAGGGCAAGGGCTATGCCTATGCGCTGAAGTTGTCCGCCTGAAAACTGGTGCGGGAAGTTTGAAAGGCGCTCTATGCCGTTATCAAGTCCTGTTTCTTCAAGAAGCGCTACGGCGCGTCCCACGGATTCTTCTTTGGTAATGTCAGGTTCGCTGTTTCTGAACGTTTCTAAAAATACGCCGCCAATGTTTTGGAGCGGGTCATAAGAGCGTCCCGGTTCCTGAAAGATCATGCCAATCTTTTTCCCTCTGTATTCACGTAACGCTTCTGTTTCAAGATTTATTAATTCTTTTCCCTCATAGCAAATAGACCCGCAAATATCCGCATTCTTGGGATGAAGCCCGGGAATTGCCAAAGTGCTTACACTTTTTCCCGAACCGCTTTCTCCGACAATGCCTAAGGTTTCGCCCCTTTGCAGGGTAAATGAAACTCCGCGTACTGCCTGAATGCCGATATGATCTTTGCCGCGTTGGACATTGAAAGTTACGGTAAGATCGCGGACTGATAGGAGGGGAGAAGTGGGGAGTGGGGAGAGAGAAGTGAGGAGTGAGGAGTGAGAAGTGAGAAGTGGGGAATTGGAAGAGCGGAAAATTTTATTAAACAGTTTTCCTAATCCCCATTTTGCATTTCCTGTTCCGCCGATATGATACGGATCAAAGAAATCCCTAAGAGCGTCTCCAATAAAATTAAAGCCTAAAGTTACACCTAACAAAAACCATACGGGGGTTAATAGCCACGGGAAGGCGCGTAAATTTGCGATTGTAGACAAGTCGCGCTTAATAAGGGAACCCCAGCTTACTGCGGGGTCGGTAATGCCCAAACCAAGGTAGGAAAGAACCGTCTCCGTCATGATAAAACCGGGAATGCTAAGGGCTACGCTGACAATAAGAAGACTCGCTATTTGGGGAATTATGTGCCTGAAAATAATTGTCACGGAAGGAATCATTTCCAATTTGGCGTTAAGGACAAATTCTTCGCGTTTTATCGCGTGAACCATGCCCCTTATTGTGCGGGCGGAGCCTGGCCATCCTACAAGGGAGAGTATTACCGTTATCATCATGTAAGACTGGCCGGGATCCATGTTAGACGCCATAAGGGAGCGCAGGAAAAGTATCAGGTACAGGGACGGGATGAGCATTAAAAATTCCGACGTTCTCATGATAGACCAGTCGGTAAGACCGCCGAAGAAACCGGCAAGGCCTCCTGCAAGACCGGCAAGGGCAAGGGAGATAAATGTCGCTACAAAGCCAATGGTAAGGGAGACGCGCGAACCGTAGACAATGCGCGAAAATAGATCCCTACCAAGATTGTCAGCGCCCATGAGAAAAACCGGATAATCGCCCTGCGCGGTTGTAAAAAGATGGCGGTTTGCGGGAATGAACCCCCATAGATGATACGGTTCTCCTTCGCCAAATATTTTTATTTGGGAATAAAGATCGCGGATACGCACATACTTCCATGTCACCGTATTTGTCGTCCGGCATTCCTGCACCTGAAATTTTCCCTTGTAAAAACGGGCATTGGGCGGGTGGTAACTTTTATCCGCAAAAGAAGTGTTAGGTGAATATGGCGCGAAAAACTCCGCAAAGATCATCATAAAGTAAAGAATGGCAAGGCAGACAAATGAAATCATGGCGACAGGTCTTATTTTTATATAGTTAAAAAACTTTTTCACCGGCTACTCTTTTCCGTATCTGATACGGGGGTCTACCAACGCCAGCATTATGTCGGCTAATACCATGCCTGTCAGTACAAGGAATGAAATAAACATTATATTTGCCAGCACTAGATTAATATCCTGCTGAAGGACGGCCTCGTACATGAGCCTTCCTACGCCGGGGTAGGCAAAAATAATTTCCAGTATCAGAGAGCCGGAAAAAAGACCGGCTAAAAGATTGGCGCTGCCTGTGATGTAGGGATTAAGCGTATTGCGGAAAGCATGTGCAAAATAAACGCGCCATTCGGCTATGCCGCGCGAACGCAATGACGTGATATAAGGTTGTCCAAGCTGGTCAAGCATGGTGGCGCGGATCATCCGTAAGGAGCCGCCAATTCCGCCAAGGAACGAGGCGAAAAGCGGCAGGAATATGTGGTGCATATAAGAGAAGACAAATTTGCCCGGAGCTTGCGAAAAAGGAAAGGGCGGGTATGCCGTTACCGGAAAAAGTCCTGATACTGAGGCGAAGAGCTGCAACAGTATAAGAAGCAGTAATCCTGGGAAGGCATGAAGCACAAGGGCGAAAAATGTTACCGCGTAATCGGCTTTTGTTCCAGCCTTGGTGGAAAAATAAACGCCTAACGCGAAAGAAAAAATAGTAATAAAAACAAGCGATATAATATTTAGAATTAATGAATTTATTATTCTTGTGGAAAGCAGAAAAGAAACAGGCGCGCGGGAAATCAAACTTACTCCAAGGTTATGCTCAACAATAACGCGTTTGAGCCAGAGAAAGTACTGTTGATAAAACGGTTTGTCAAGTCCGAGTTCTGCTCTTCGGGCGGCAAGTTGATCATCTGTCATTGTCTGCCAGTTTTGCCCGGCTTTCCCCTGGTTTTCGTTGAACATTTGCTGCATCATTATCTGGTCAACGATGTCGCCGGGCGCAAGCGCCATAAGTCCAAAGACCGCAAACCCCAGCAGGAAGAGCATTACCGTCATGGTTATAAGCCTGTTTATTATATAGGAAAGGAGCGGAAAACGCTGTTTAAATATACGCAGTGGTTTTAGTAAACTTGCGGGAATATCACTAAATTTTTTCAATATGTTTCCTCTCCGGAAACATTTTAGACTTAAGGATAGTATTAGTCAAGTTTTTATTTTTCTGCCTGTTCAACTTATTTATTGAGTATTTTTCTTATCCTGTTTTTCAGATCATCCGCATTAATTGGCTTTTTAATATAATCAACCGCCCCCATATCATGCGCGTGTTTTATGTCTTTCGGATCGCTTGAAGATGTTAAAAACGCTATCGGTATATCGTGCAAACTGCTTATCGCTTTTATTCTGCCATAAGTATTCCATCCGTCCATATCCGGCATTATTAGGTCCAATAAAATTAATTTGGGAACAAGTCCCTGATAGAACAACCCCAACGCTTCTTTGCCCGATGTGGCGGTTGATACGTCATACTCGTCCTGCAATACCGTTTTCACCATTTCAAGATGAATACTGTCATCGTCCACTATGAGGATTTTTTTCTTCTCGTCACCGGCAGAATCTTTAAATTTTTCCGTTTCCTGTTTTAATGATTCAAAGTTTTTATTATTTTCCATACTCATGTCGTTTACATGGCTTACCGAAACATTTATCTGATTAATGCCTTTCACTATCTCGTTCATGCCTTCTACCGTTTCTTTACTGGTTTGTATGAATCCGTCCGTCTGCTGAACCAGAGTCTCTCCTGATACCGCCATGTTATCAGAACCTTTTTTAACCGAAGACGTTAAATCCCGCAGTTGGCTTATGGACTCAAGTATTTGCTTTCCCCCCACTTCCTGTTCTTCCATAGCATGAAGAATATTTTGCTCATGCTCGGAAACTGTTTTCACGCTTGAGTCAATAGCGCCAAAACGCGACAACACATCATTGGAAGATTTAGTAATGTTGTCTATGGACGCTTTTATTTTCTTAAGCATAGCCGCGGTGGTTTTGGATTGTTTACTGGATGACTCCGCGAGTTTGCGGATTTCGTCGGCTACTACGGCAAAGCCCCTTCCCGCTTCTCCGGCATGAGCCGCTTCAATCGCCGCGTTCATAGAAAGCAGGTTTGTCTGGGCGGCGATATTGTTCATAACCGCGTTAATTTCCAGCAGCCCTTCGGAATCATGGGCTATTTCCCGTATCTCTTGCGCTACCGTTTGAACGCCTGTTTTGCCGTTCTCCGACGCTTCGGTTAACGCGGTGACATTTCTGCTGTTTTCAACCAGCGTTTTTGTAACCGAATTAATATTAGCTGTCATTTCTTCAATGGCTGAAGACGAAATATTTACACTTTCGGTTTGTTTTTCTATCATCTTGTTAAGGCTGTCAATATTGGACTTAATATCACCTACAGCTTTTCCCGCTTCTTCCGCGCCGTTTTCCTGCTTGACCATGAGTTTTTTCATGCTGTCAAGGCTCGAGCTGATCTGCTCAACAGCCGTCGAAGTTTTGCCCATATTGGTTGAAAGTTCAAAACTGGTATGGTTAAGTCCGTTGATTTTGTATTTTATTGTCCATACGAGGTTTCTGATTTTTTCCATAGTCTGGTTGAAGTAGTTAGAAAGATCGCCGATTTCATCGTTAGACTTGGCAGGTATTCGTTTGGTCAAATCGCCTTCGCCTTCGGATATGTCCTTGAGTGTCCACGCTACTTTGACGATTGGCTTGCTTATGGACCGGGACATAAATGCGGCGATTAATACCAAAATGAGCAATACTGCGACGCTTATCATTATAGTTATATTAATCATTTGGTAGACCGGAGACATTATCGTCTTTTGCATAATGGCTACCGCGTAACTCCAAGGGGTTGTCGTTTCCCCGATGGTAATTGGAATGATAAACATTTTCATGGTCGTATTTAACGCCGCAATGTAATTGGAAAAAGTAAAAAATTTGCCGTTTTTAACGGCGCTTACAAAATCATTCATAACCTTACCGGCCATGTCCGCTTCAGTATCTTTCATATTTTTTCCAAAACGGTCTGGATCGAAGTGGGCGGCAACCGTGCCATCATTGCTGAATACGGCGGTTACGGAATCGGGAAAAGGTTTTTTGGTTTGCGATATTTCCTGAACTTGATTAAGGGGAAGATCGATACCTACAACCCCGATGACCTTTTTATTTATGTCATACATGTCGTGTATAGGAACGCAAACCGTGGTTATAAATTCCTTTTTTCTGCCTATGTCATAAAAATATGGGTCCATAATTGTCTGATTGTCTGAATTTTTCGGCAAAAGGTATGTGGGGGCTTCAAAATTTTCAAGAACAATCAGTTCGACTTTTCCGTTATTCCAATAATAATAAGGAGAAAGACGCCCGCTGGCACTGGTTCCTTTTGTCCCTATATACGGCCTGTCTCCGCCTTCTAAAACGTCCGGTTCCCATATACACCATGCCGCAATAATATTCAGGTCTTCTTCCACAATCCCTTCAATTATCACATTGAATATACTACGGCGGTTGGCAACTGGTATTTCCTGATACTGTTCCATTACGTCAGCCACAGTTTCCAGTTTGGTCAGATATGAATCAAGAAAATTGTCAACAAGGGTGGCGGATTCATGGGCCATGCTGAGGACATATTGTTCTGAAAGGCCGATTATGCTTGTTCGGGAACGGATAAGTGTATTAATACTTACCGAAGCGATGGCAAATAAACCAAGCGCGGTCATAAGTACAGTAAGTTTAAGATTAATTTTCATTTTGATTCTCCTTGCTATTTATTTTTATGGAATATTTTTATGTATTTTAAGAAATTTAGAGGGTATGGTATTAGACCATTGAGATAATACCGTCCACTGTCTGTTATATGCCTGTAGTAAACGGGGGG
>Ga0268262_10000916_pt1 | contig 38180 bp, 6 predicted proteins | sample TergutNc150P3_FD_190354 | JGI IMG/M metagenome (GOLD analysis project Ga0268262, IMG submission 190354) | Nasutitermes corniger P3 segment gut microbial community from laboratory colony in Florida, USA - Nc150 P3 (SPAdes) (version 2) | ecosystem: Host-associated > Arthropoda: Insects > Digestive...
ATGGATGTCCAAATGCCGGAAATGGACGGTTATGAGGCGACAAGAACCATCAGGGCGATGGATACGCCCAAAGCAAAGAACATTCCGATTATAGCGATGACGGCTAACGCTTTTAAGGAAGATGTTGAACACTGCCTTGAGTCCGGAATGAACGATCATCTGGCGAAACCGATTGATGAAAAATCCGTGCTTGAGAAGATTATGTGCTATCTGGGACGCGACACTTTAATATCATAAAATTAAGAAAACAAAACCACGGAGTACACGGAGTACCACGGAGTTTTCGTACGAAAATCTTTTATTCCTCCGTGTAACTCCGTGTACTCCGTGGTAAAAATTCTTAAGTTTATGATATTGCGCGATACTCCGTTAAATATCAAAACCCTGGGCTAACGCTTTTGAAAGTTTGAGCTTGATAAAATTATTCTCTTTTTTAAGTTTGGCGATTTCAATCTGCTGCGTTTTTACCGTTTCGATCAGATCGCCCTGGCTGAGCGCGCCCGAGTGAAGCAGTTCGCCGACATAATCATTTCTGTTTTCAAAATCAGTTTCCGCTTCAATTTCCGCTTCCTGAAAGCTTTCTTCAATTTGATCGTCATCGGGCAGATCAGTATCATCTTCGCCCTGCATGATTTTTTCGGCAATACGGTATATTGCCTGGGAAAGCATCGCCTTGGGCTTGTACAGGACAATGGGCAGCCGCGAGGCAAGCGCCGTATCCTGCAGACCGTCGCGGTACATTACTCCCAGATGCTCAATTTTAAGATCCAGATATTCTTCACAGGAACGGCGTATCTTCATGGCGACATCGGCGTCTTTGGGATCGTCCACCATGTTCATAATGAGCCGCGGACGCAGTTTCTCAAGCCGGGAACTGAAATTGTTATAGGAAGTTTTGTCAATGCGCTTAATCCCCGGCAGCAGGTTGGGGATGTAGAGTTTTTGCGGGTCGGCGCTGTCCAACCGCAACTTTTCAAGGTATGCCCGCGCTTTGGAATTTTTTGTAAACGAGGTAAACATAAGGCGGAAGACGGTATTCTTAAGAAAGACATACGCGTTCAGTACGGCGGTTACCGCGGGGGCGGATACCACAATACCCTGCCCCGAAAGGAGAAAGAAGTCCAGAATTGATTGATGGGTTCCCGCGCCCAAATCAAGTATGAGAATGTCGGTATCGTCCTGCAGGGCTATGAGTCGTTTTACCAGGGTTTTAAGCTGGGTGGCTTTCAGGTTGGCGAGGCCGGGAATCTCCGTGTCGCCGGGAATGAAGCGGAGGCCTTTGACATCGGTGTCCACTATCACTTCTTCAAAACTTCCCCTGGTGTTATTGAGGAAGGTTCCAATCCCCTTTTTGGGGGCGCGATGCCCCAGCACCAGATGCAGATTTGAAGCGCCCAGATCCAGGTCCGCAATCACCACTTTTTGCCCTACCTGGGCAAAGGCAACGCCCAAATTTGCGGCGACCAGCGATTTGCCTACCCCGCCTTTCCCGCTTGCAACCGGAATTATACGCATTATGCACCCCTCATCATTCTACCAATCAGCCATACCGAGAGTATATCCCCCAGCATCAGAAAAAAAACTATACCCGGCACGACAAACAGCGCCGCATCAAAAAAAAGCAACTCATTTATCATATAACTTTTAAGGAAAAAAAGCCAGAACATGGCGGTTACGACGCTGATGGCCTTCCCCGCCAGATACAGCGGGCCATAGACCCGGTAACGGGCCATATTCAGCCGCCAAAACAGGGCCATAAGCGGAAACATCGCCCCCGGCGCAATCAGCGCAAGCCAGGGGAAAGGCGCCTCTCCCTCAGGCCGCAATAGTACAAAAGCCCCCGCCAGAAAGACAAGCCGCATACACTCATATACGCACAGGGCAGTTCGCAGGGACCGGGATGCTGTCATATATAGAAAATAAGGCGGTATTGAAGAATAATCAAGTATCCTGCGCCACGGGATATGAAAGCAGGAAGAAATTTCACCACGGAGTACTGCTGTCCATTGGACAGCTTGGAGTTTCACGGAGGAAGAAAGATTAAGATATTAACATCTTAAACCTCCCTGAAACTCCGTGGTTAAAATTCTTCTTTTTTTTCAAAAACACTCAAGCAAAACGCGAATTTGCGCCCTATATAGTGTGAGCATTGGAAATATGCTATGCTCAAATTAACGCAAGGAGTATGTTATGGACACAGTAACACTTGACAGACCGCCCCCCACCGGCGAGGGCCTGACTTTTGAGAAAGTGTGGGCAATGTTTCAGGAATCGGGTCGGAGGATGGAGGAACAACGGAAGGAAAACGACCGGATTATGGAGAAAGTTGCTCTTCAAATGGAGGAAACCGACCGGAAGATCGGTGAGTTGAGCAACCGCTTTGGCGAACTGGCGGAGCATCTGGTCGCTCCCGCCATTCATGAACGGTTTAACGAATTAGGGTATCATTTTAGCGCCGCCGCGGAAGGCGGTTATAAAATCCGTGATATCAGCAACGGAAAAACCCTTGCGCAGATAGACATTCTGCTGGAAAATGACGACTACATTATGGCGGTAGAAGTAAAGGCAACGGTGCGTATAAAGGATATTGAACACCACATCAAACGGCTGGAAATACTGAAAGAATACCGGAGCAAACGCCACGATACGCGTAAGATACAGGGAGCCATAGCGGGCGCGATATTCGGAAGCGCGGAAAAAAAGGCGGTCATTGAGGCGGGATTCTTTGTGCTGGAACAATCCGGCGACACGATGAAGCTGGAAATACCGGAGGGGTTTGTGCCGCGGGAGTTTTAATTCCCCAAAAGACCTCACACAAAGACACAAAGGAAGAGAAGATCACAAAGATGAATAAAAAGGGAGGGCGCGATCTTTCCCTTTGTGTTCTTTGTACCTTTGTGTCTTTGTGTGAAAAAAAACAGGCGGCGTTGCCGCCGCCTGTTTGCTTCTGGTTACTGCTTAATGTCGGGCGTCTTGAGGATGGCTCCTTCGAAGTAGTCTCTGGTCAGATAACCGACAAAGACGGAGGTCGCAAGATTCGTCGCGGTACCTTTGGTTAAACCGTTCGCAACATTATCTGTCGACGGATCCCTCCAGCCGGTTTGAGTGCTCGGTACGCCGTTGCTGATAATCTCAGCGGAACTTGGCACATTGTTGGTCGGTATGGTCATGACTTCCCAGTCGCCGCTCAGCAGGTCGCCGGGCAATGAACCCGGAAGCGGCGCGTCGTTGGCGTCGAAATTCCTGGGCCACGCGATACGGACCGAGTTTTCGGTATCATTAAACGACGCGTGAGAGTAGGAAATGTACGGTACATACCTTGATTTGCCGCCTCTGGTTTCCTGCCGCACGTTGATCATAAGTTTCACGCCGGCGGAAAGGAATGTGTCCACCCTTATATTCACTTTCTTGGTTATGTCCGGCCTGGCAGTGGTGCCGGTGCCGTTCACGGGAATACGGGCATAATACAGTCCGCCGTTGGTCGAGTCAACATACGCCATGTGTATAGTGTTCTCCGGATCTACCACCATGTCCACATGGGTGCCCTTGCTGGTGTCAACAACCACGGAGTTATTCGGCCCCGTCCAATTCGATACCGTTGCCGTGTCAGCTCTAACAAAGGTCCCGGTTATTGGTGCGTTTGTTCCGGTTGCTGCCTCAGAGGGGTACACAAAGAGGTTGGCACAGTCGGCATCGGTTGTTGGTCCGGTCCATTGGTCCGCAACAGTGTTGTTGTTTGCAGCTCCAAATTTAATGTTATTACCACTAACGTTACTTACAATCCGCCGGGTTACTATACCATTATATACCAGGTAGACAGCGTTACCAGCAGCAAGTCCGTGACCAGCGCTGAGAGTATAGTAATTTGTACCGGCAGCGCCATTATTACTTGTATTCGTAGCGCTGACAGTAGCCAATCTTCTAAGAATTCTAATGTTGCCATCCTTAAAGATACCGGCGGCGGTAGCGGCATTGTTGAAATAATTAAGCCTGAAGTTATTACCATTTACATAGGTTACATAAGCCGGCGCCTGATAACGGGTAAAAGCGTTAGCTGTCTGATTAGCATTGTCGACGGGGTTTCTATAGATTGGATTGACCAGAACCATCTCCCCCTGGTTCAGGGTGGTTGTGGTACTATATTCCGCCTGAGGATATGTCCGGTTTGCTGCATCACCAACGTCGTCCGATGTCGGCACACTGTTGCTCCATGAGAGGTACAATTTCCGGTTATAACCGTCATACCAACTGACCAGCGGCAAACCGTTCTTTAAGATGCCGACGGCGACATAGGCGCTGGCCCGGTGTGTAGTGTTGTTAGTCACCTGTTCCGGCGCGCCGGGAAGATTTACCACTCTACTGGCGCCAACATTGCCGTATACGACATGGACCTGCTTTGTTTCGTCATCATAATAACCCATTAACACCCGGTCGGCTTTAGCGTCCGTTCTGTTAGGCGAGGTGAAATTAGTAGTATCGAGGGTGCCGGTAGGCTGAACGGCGATGCGCGGGGTTCTGATACGGTCAGAGCTTGATCCATGGAGACCGGCAATAATCTGAATATGGCCGTAATGGTTATCATATGCGTTCGCGCCGTTCGGCAGCGCAGAGAAAGGACTCTTGGTACCATCGGCGCTGCTTACACCGAGCATGAACCCTCTGTTACCACCATCGTTGGAACTCTGATCAGAACCTGCCGCGTACCAGGAGTTGTTGGTACCGCCGATACCGATTGATGTGTTAATTACTCTGTTCGTTTGGCCTCCGGCGGAATCAATAATGTCGTTATTCCTGAGTACTCTCAATCGTCCAGAGCTTGAACCCAGATAATAACCATAACTCAGATAGCGGGTGCCCTTACTGTCCATTCTCATAAAGGGCTGGTACATGGTGCTGAGATTTTCACCCACAGCCATTATGCTTCCCGTAGTCCACACGTACAGGTAACGGTTGTTGACCAGCCTGTTGTTGTTCACATTGTTCGGCTCCGTGTTGTAGGACACGGTGGTGTTATTATGGTTATTCGCCGCTGCAATGTTCGTTGTTGTCCCTGTCTGCTGTACCGTGTATTCCAGCGCGCCGGAATTAACGGATGTACCAACGGTAGCATCAATACCGTTACCATTCCTTGTGATTGTGCTGAGCGCGGTGCCGCCTACCGTTAAGCTATAGGTTCCGGGTAATCCGCCGTTTGTGGTAGCGGGGGTACCGGCGGCGTTCATCGCTATCAGGTTAAAGCCCTTGAGCGTAATGATTTCACCCATGCGCACGGGGTATCTGCCCGTAGCGGAGCGGTTGAAGGCGGAAGGAGCGGGCTCGTACGCGCCGGTAAGTTTGGTTACCACTTCGCTGATGTACGGCACGACGTCCATCGCGTACCGGTTGGTCCACTTGGTGTAATCAGAGACGTAGTTGGGGGCAGTAAGCGGGCGGTTATCGGTCGTCTGAGCGGTGTCCGCCGCCTGGGTATTGGGATACATATCCCGCGCCCTGATAATTAATATCCGGTTTGCCGCCGCGGTGCCGGTAAGCCTGTTCATGTCAAGCTCAAGCCGGAAGGTTACGCTGTGACCGGCGGCGGTAATAGCCGTCGATGAGGGAGTCTCAATGACGCATCTCCAGCCCTGGGCATTCCAATAATCTTCTCCCTGCAGTTCGCTTGCCGTATTATTATATCTGGCTATGCGGACATAGGTAGTATCGGCGGCGACAGCAGTGCCGTCGGCGTCGGTGCCGGCGGGCAGTGTTGCCGGATTGCTGCCCAACGGGAAGCCGTCCAGTTTCGCGTAGAGATCCTGGATGACGTTGTTATCATCCACCCTTCCGCGGACGACAATCTTGCCGGAAACTTTGGGCAGATTGGCGGTCCAGCCGCTGCCGTTGTAGGTCGTGGTAGCTGATGTCTGGTCTTCAAGTTCAATGTGGCCCGCCAGGTTCTCCACTACGGCTGTCAGCCCGGTGGGATTCTTGGCCGGGTCATTAGAGCCGAGGATGTCGCTGCCCAGGATCGAGTTGTCGTTTACGGCGTTGTAATAGAAGGGCCTGATCCGCGCTGTCGGACGCGAGGTATCCCTGTTCTGAATAGTCATTGACACCAGGACAACGTCCGCCTGCTGGTTCCCTTCGCTGGTATCGCCATTGCCGGCGGTTACCGTCTGGTCAAATACCTTGACCAGGAACAGCCGGTCGTTAACCGCTTTATCCGCGGAATCCGGTATTCTGCTTGTTGTACTCGCGGCGGTTTGGAAATAAGTGTCCGCGGAGGAAACAGCGTTGGTCGTCGCATTCCACGTCTGATTGCCAAAATCAATGCTGGCGGTCATTTGCGTCGTTGGGAATGTCGTGGGAGTGGAAGTGGCAGCGGGGACGCCGGATATAGGAGTATACGAATAGACCCTTCCTCTGTCGAGTTGACCATCTGTGCCGTTTGCCGGCGGCGTGTCGGTACAGACAAAGGTAATGCCTACCCAACCGGTATCCCTGCCATTGGCGGGCGCTCCCGCCAATTCCCAATCGGTATTTCCCGCGGGTTCCTCGGGATTTCCCGTGTTCGCGATGGTGTATACATTGCCGGGAGTCATACCGGTAGCGTTGCCCGCGGCGCTTATGGTTACCGGAGTAACCCGGAAAGTCCTGCCGGTATTCCCCTGAATGGTGGTAATGTTGAAACGAAGCCGGTAATTCTTTTGGGTAAAGCCTGTCGCCCACACCGTCCGCGAGTTTCTCGACAGAGACAGGTCGGATTTGGCCAGTGTCGCGCTGGAAGGCTGTCCGGTTCCATCCCTGTTGTGGTTAAAGTTATGGTCGGTGGTCAGGGTAATGGCGCTGATGACCGGCGGATTGTTACGTATGTACATTTCCCTCTGGTAATGGGTCGAGTTCCCCGCCAGATCAACGACCATGTAGTGCAGCGTGATGGGACCGTCGGTGAAGTTGGTAGTGTCAAACTTGAAGCCCCAGATTATCTCGCCGCCGCCGCGGTCATCCCATTGCTCAATATAACCGTCGCCGACCGGGTTGCCTGGTCCGTTGTTGTCGGTGTCAGCTGACTCCATCCGGTCAATACGCGCCGCCTGATACAACTGCAGACCAGATGGTATATCACTCGGTTTATGCTTTCCGGGCGCGAGATTCGAAGTTGTCCACCCGGCGCTGCTGAGTTTGGTCGTCATATCAGGATACGCCGTATAAGCGTTATCCAGGGTTTTGGCTCCGGTCGAGCTAACGACTATGATATTGGTGGCTTTATTCGTGTCGCCAAGCGCCGGCCACGCGGTACCGTAGGGGTTGTAATACGTGGTGGTAGAGCCTGAGGTCCGGCTAAAGTACGCCAATACTTCCTTGACGCCGCCGACGGGACCGGATGTTGCCGATGAGTCTATGGCTTTTCCTTTTACCCAGAAATTCTCGGTAGAAGCGTTCCTCGGCGAGCTGTACTCGGTGGTGGGATGGTAATTGTCAACCTGGACGCTCAGGGTCGTCTGGGTCTGGTCACGGCGTTCGGTCATGGCTTCCGCCTGTATATCCACCGAGAGCGCGCCGCTGGACGGATTTGCCGCCGATGGCGGCGGCGATGCGGTGGTATTCGGGAATATCGGGAGAGAGTTAATGGTAATCTCTATCGGGTAGTAGAATCTCTGATTCCACGCGGCAGCAATATCCCAGGGAGACCTAACATTTGTCCCGCCCTGGGCTTCATAGATTTCCCAGCCGCTGGTGCCGTTGGGCCACGCGGTGTTATTTCTCACGAAGACGGTCCATTTGGCAGCCGTTGTTCCCGCTTGAACGCCAACAGTTTGCCACTGGCTGGCGTCCATGTTCCCCAGATTATAGATCATGTACTTTCTGCCGGCGGTGGTGGTCCCGGAAGAGGAAGTTACCAAAGCGGAAGTAGTGCCGTCAGTTTTTGTCGGCATACCTATTTTGGTTGACCAGTTGGTGCCGGATTGATTGCCATTGCCGGTCACCCGTTCGCCGTTCGTCAACATATCCTGATAGTTGCTCAGATTCAGGGCCCCCGACCGCCATGAAATCCTGTTGATCGGTCCGGCGCCGTTTACCTGGGCCTTAATCGTAAATGTGCCCGCGGTCCTTACATTCGCTATGTAGTCAACCGTATCATTGGGCCGCACGACTTTGATGTTGTCAACCGACGGCAGAGTGCTGTCAATGTTAAACGTACAATCAACCGGCGATCCCGGACGGTTCTGATCATCTCTAAAGGCATCCATCTGCTCCCGCGTGGGCACCGTGGTACAGGTCTGATAACTCTTGGAATCTATCGGCATGACTTCGATGAAGATCGGCTGTACCTGTCCGTTGCTGGAAGTAAGCCCTTGCGCCACCGCGTCAATCGTATAAGTCCATACAACCGACAGACCCGGACTGGTCCATGTCGCCATACCCCAGCCGTATTCGTTGGTCGTCAGCCCCTGGGTGACCAGAGTCTTGGTGCTTCCGTTGACCTTATAGACCCGCACCAGAACGGCGTACATCCAGTTGTTGTCGGTCGCCGAGCCGGATATCCGCACCGTGCCGCCGTAGGTTCCGCCGCTTACCGGGTAGGTAATCGTGGCTTTCGGTATGTCACCATCCGGATCCAGTATTATAAAGTAGTCGTTGCGCCTTCCCGAAGTTCCCGGATCATAGGGGCCGCCCGCCGGGTTATTGGTGATATCGTTGATATACTGGTTGCCCGCGCTGTCCGTTACCCTGATCCTGAAGGGCAGTTTCCAGATATTGCCGGTCGTGGTTGTCCTGACGGTAACGGGATCACCATTAGTCGGTCGGGTAATCGCCACGCGGTCGGCATAATTATTGTTGATCCAGGGACTGGCGCTGCTTGAGTTGATTTCGTAGGTCCAACTGTACAAACCGCCGCCAAAGGTGCTGCCCATGACGGTGGCTTTGGTCTGGCCTTCCGCAAGCCCCGCATCAGCCCAGCCCGCGTTCTTGCCAATCCAGTACTCTACCTTTCTGACGGCGTTATCGTCGCCGGACATACCCCGGACGGTTACCAGACCGGTAACCTCATCCAGCCATTGCGGTAATACAATTTCTGATGTCGGCGGTTTGGTGTCATAGGTAAAGTCGCGTGTCTTGTTGTTGACCCGTCCGCTGGCGGAAGTCGCCTTTATGTTGACGGTGTAGGTTATCCCGTGCGTCAGACCGTCCGTCGGGACAAGGATGCCCCAATTCCAGGGACTTTCCTCTTTCGCGTTGAACGACTGTCCCACCGGCAGCGGAGTCGCGGGATAATAAGTGGTACTTTTGATCGTGCTTCCGACCTGGACGGTGGCTTCTATTCTGTACATACCGGCAATGGGCGCTACCGCCGATCCGGTGATGTAGAAGCCGTCCGTGGTGTTCATGGCGCTGGTGATAGCGGGATATTTATTACCCTTAGCCACAGCGTAGTTATCATCTCTCGGATAGGAAGTATCGGTTACACCCGCCGTTATCTGTCTATAGAAGGGATGGTCGCTCTGATGGTTCTTGCCGTTGGCAAACGCCGGGGTCTCGTCGAGATCCAACAGCGGCACTTCGGTGTCGATCATGAATACCAGCGGCGTGCCTTCGGTAATCCCGGTCTGGCCGACTATTCTGTTAAAGCTGGAGTTGGCAGTGGGATACGCCATGTCTACTACGCGGACGGTAATCCGGTATGTGCCCTGATTCAGACCGAGGCTGTCGCCGACGGCTCCGTTCGTTGCGTTGGCGGCTTTAACAATCTTCTTCTCCCAGGTTTCTGTTGGTCCGTATCCGGCCGCATCATCTGATTGCTTAAGCAGGGTGTACACATTCTGCGCATTGGTCGGATCGGTCCATTTCGTGCCGCTGGTATCGTCAGTTACCAACTGCCAAGTGGTGTTGGCAGCGTTCGTCGACGCTTCAATCTTGGTCCAGATTGATTTAACCCCAACATTGTCCGACGCTACGCCGTTGATGCTGAAATCATTTACGGCAAAGCTGGCGTTTTCGCCGAGGAAGCGCATGGTCGGTTGAACGGTATCCTTGATGAAAGTGTACGCTGCGGAGTCGTTTTTACCCGAAGTGTCATAGGCGGTAGCGGTTATCGTATAGGTTCCATCGGGGAGGTTGTTGAAGGGAACCGCCGCGGTTGCCGGGATATTCGGGGTGACCGTGGTGTCGGCGGCAACTGCCGGGATGAAAGTGTTCGAGTTGAACGTCCGGGTATAGTTCTGTACTTTAACCTGGCTGGGTGATTCAATCGTTTGATCGCCGTCATTCGCGGGTCTAAATACTATGGCCGCCGGGGTGGTGCCTGTTATGGCGCTGCCGCTGAGCTTCATTTCTACGCGGTTGTAGTTTACGTCCTTCGCTGTTCCCGCCAGGATAAACATATCATAGCCGGCAGGAGTCGCCTGCGCGCCGTAGACGTAGGGTGTATAGGTATCAGCGGGCGTCTTGTTAAGCGTAATGGTCGGTTTCTCACGATCTACCGTAAAGACCACGTTCTGGTATGTGTAGTTTTCGTTGCCGGTTCTGTCCTTGACGCGAATGTCCAGCCACCAGGTTCCGTCGGGAATACTGGTCGGAGCGGCGCCGCCTCCTGTCGCGGGCCAGTACTGACTGGCGGCGTTCAGCGGGATGCTCCAGCTAAAGGACTTGCCCGGATCGGGTTTCTGACCGGTACTCATGGAAACAGTGGTCCACGCCGGGGTATTGCCCGCAGCGGTCCAACCGGTTAAGGTATCGGAATTGTAAATACGGTACTCAAAGTCGAAACTACTGCCGAAGCCCAGATCGGAATTCACGTCGTAGAAGGAACCCTGTATCGCCGCCTCGGACGATAACTGCGAAGGCGCTTTTTGCTGCAGCAGTGTGTTCTTCAGGGCATGAGTATTCGCATTTCCCCATTCGGTTGTGGTTATCTTCTTGCTTCCGTCGATGTTGCCGAATGACACTATGGGCGGCTCGGTATCTTTAATGAAACTAATCTGCTTGGCGGTGGTATTGCCGGCGGCGTCATAGGCGGTAATGGTTATGGTATGGAGTCCCTGCTCCAGTCCGGTGTCTGTTTGATTGGGCGGCGTTCCGGTCAGGTTGGTGAAAGCGGGGATGGCGCCATAAGCGTTCGCGAGATTCCATGTCCAGTTATATCCTGTTTCACCGGTCCATGTTCCGCCGGTATGCGTCACTTCAGCATAACTATCTACCTTAAACCTCACTGTGCCGAACTTGTTGCCGTCGTCGCCCCTGCCCGCCAGGGTAAACCCGACATTGGTGGGCAGACCGGTTTTGCCGACGCCGGGGCTGAGGCTAAATGCGGTCTGCGACGGATTGCTGGCGACGAGGGAGTAGTCCGTGGGAGCCGTCGCGCTTACCGTAAGCCCCGGCGGTCCATAGTCCACCGAGAACACGATATTGTCGATCTGCTTTTTAAGGCCTGTTCTGTCCCACACTCTGATGTCCAGCCAATACTCGCCCTGGCTAATATCGTCCGAAATGTGTTTCCCCGCATACATGTCGAAGTCTTTCAGCGGCAGTTGCCAGGAGACGTTCGACGGCGGGTTTTCTCCCAGCGGGGACCTTACCCACCCTGGGACTGTGTCGCTGTAGGCATTGGGGGCTGCCGCGGTTAATTCGATCTTGGTGTAAATACGGTACTCAAAATAGTACTGCGCATTTGCGTTCCCCGGGAACACATCAGTCGGATCGCCAATGGGAGAAACCACATCTTCAAAGGAACCCACCATAATCGCGTTGGGACTGCCAAAATTACTGGCGCCATTGCGCAGCGCGTTCTGAGCTGTGCTGCCATCGGTCTCGCTTTGCCATGTTGCCTTGTCTACCGTCTTGTTGATGTCAATGTTGTTAATTTTAATAGTGGGCGGGTTAATATCTTTGGTAAAGGTGTAGACTTTTTCAACCGGGCTGCGCTTGTCATCGGTGGCGGTTACCGTTATCGTGTTGATTCCTTCTTTAATATTGGTGAACATTGCCGTCGTGAGAGTCCACGACCAGTTATATCTGCCGGTCGCCGGGTTAGAACCGCTAAAGCCCGTACCGGTAGGCCATGTACTCGTAGTACTCGGATAGCCCGTGTTGTAGGTAGTACTGATGTTCCCATTCTGGTTGTCGCCGGCATTTATCTTGATGTTCAGGGTCTTCAAGTCGCCGTCAATGATGTATCCCGACAGGGTAAATATAGTGGTGCCGGTAGCGTCCGCCGGTTTGTAGTGGGTCTTTGCGTCGCCGTCTGATTTGGTTATACCGGCGGTATCATCGGTCTTGTAGAACACCGGCGGATTCCGGTTCACGACAAAGTCAATCCGCTTATCAGTGCCGCTGGCGCCTGCCAGGGTTTTGGTGTTTTCAAGCCGGTCGGCTACTTCCATTTCCAGCCAATAACTGCCATCAGGCAGATAGTCCAGCGTGTTGGCGTCGGTGCCGGAGGGAGGCCAGAAATTGGCGCTGGCGCCGCTCAACTTGATGTTATAGTTCACCGACTTGTCCGGATTGAGGGGATCGGTAAACCAGTATGTTTGCATAGACGGAGCAAAGCCAGCGCCGGCGCCGTTGCTGCCGCCGCCAATACGGTAGTTAAAGCCGTATTTGGAAGCGTCCGAGCCGGTTCCCTGCTTGCCAATGCGGGAAGAATCGTCGTTAAAGGACAGCCGAATCTCAGCGGCCGCTTCTTCAATTGAGTTTTTCTGAGCGGTGATGTTGTTCACAGCTATCGTCGGCGGAGTAGTATCCTTGATAAAGACGTAGGTCTTATAGTCCGACTTACCGGCATAGTCAGTTACGGTTACCGTAACCGTATGCGTTCCGTCGCCGAGATTGCCCCATTGCGGGAGGGTTCCGTCATCCGTCGCGGGGACAGTCCAGGTCCAGGCGTATCCGGTTATACCTCCCTGTCCTGTGCCATGATTGGTTTCATCTGTTGTAAATGATGATCCATAAATACTGCCGGACGCGGCAAAGTCATAGATCTTTTCATCGCCGCTGTCAATCTTTATCCTCAGTCCTTTCAGGTTGCCATCCCAGACTTGTCCGTCCAGTTTAATGGCATTTTTGAAGACATTGGAAGGAGCGGGAGTAACGGCAATGGGATCGTTATTGACCTTGAGTATCTTAACACCCGGAGGCAGCCGGTCTATCGTAAAGGCAATGTTGCGGAGTTTTCTTTCGGGATGATCGGTGTCGGTGTCGGTATCATTGCCAATCCGGTCCTTAACGCGGATGTCTACCCAATACAGGCCGTCGGGTTTGCTCAGCGGGATGCTAAAGTTTTCGGTCTGCATCGGATCACCGCTGGTAAAGTTGATCTGTTGCCATCCCGGGGTGCTGTCATCGTAGCTTGATGCGATTAAATCAGCGCCGGTGTAAACACGGTACTGATACCAGTTTTCAATGGCGCCGGAGGTATTCTTGAAGCCCAGGCGTGAAACCGCGTCGTTAAAGGTTCCCTTAATCGACAGATCGCTGTTCAGCGTCGTAATATCGGCGACAGCGGTATCCTTTGCCGTTTGAGTGCCATTCTTCCATGTATCCTGGCTTATCACCTGGGGTTTAATGTTGGTTAACGAAATCGTGGGCGCGCCGGTATCTTTGAGGAAGGTAATATCTTTGCTCGTTTCCTTGCCCTCATCGTCTTTGGCGTAAATGGTTACCGTATTGGATCCTTCCTGGAAGCCGTTAGCGTTCAGGGGCAGATCCGCCGGTAATTTCCAGCTCCAGCTGGGGCTTGCGCCGGTCAGCGAAGCCGGCGATGTTGACATGGAGATTGCCGAACCGCCGTTTATCTTATACGTCACGCTGGAGGTAGTCAGGTTCCCGTCCATAACCGTTCCTTCCAGGCTAATCGTCGTAGGCGACTTGCCGATGATTTCGGGAACCGGGCTCGTTACGGTAATCTGCGGGGCGATCCGGTTCACTATGAACGCCTTGCCCGTGGTGGCGGTGGGATTATTAAGCCGGTCATACACCCTGATGAACAGCAGATACCTGCCATCGGGCAGATCGGCCATGGTGGGAGCGGGAGAATTCGTGAAGGGCCAGATGCCGCCGCCGAGCGTTACGCCGGTCAGGGGGATGGTCCAGTTTTCGGTCGTGGTCGTTTCTTGTCCGCGCTTTGAGCCGTTCTCTGAGTAGGGGAGACTGATTGACTTCCACACGGTGGCGGCGGCGCCCGTAGTAATGCTGTACTCAAAGTAGTACGACTGCGGGGTGGCTGCGCCGGTTACCGCGGATTTCTGATAGCCAATCTCGGAATACAGGTCTCTGAACGAGCCGGTAATCGCCGCGTTGTTTATGTCCGTAATTACGGGCGCAAGGCTCCAATCAGTGGTTTCGGTCATGTTAAACGACACGTCCGGCCCGGTAGTATCCTTGATAAAGGCGTATTGCTTGTAATCCGTTTTGCCGGAAAGGTCGGTTACGGTTGCGGTGACGGTATACTGCCCGTCATCAAGGTGGATGCCGGGGGTATTAAGGTCAAAGAAACTCGTTTCGGCTGTCCATGACCAGTCATAGTTGGGGCTTGTACCGGTCATCTGCGATGGAAGTATCGTCTTCTCATAGGTAGTATTACCAATCTTTATCACGACGTTCTTCACATTCTCGTCTTTCGCTGTTCCCGCGAGGGTAAACGCCGAAGCGAAGATATTGGAAGCGGTCTTGACTGACGCGCCGCCTACCGTGTCTATGGTCAGCTTCGGATCGTTGCGGTCTACGGTAAAGACAATATTGTTGATAGTCGTCGGGTTACCGGCGCGGTCGCTCACCCTCAGATCCAGCCAATAGGTTCCGTCAGCGGCGGGCAGCGGGATAGACCAGTTCTTGGTCGTCAAATCACCGGGTATAGACACGCCGTTTGTCCACGACGCGGACGATTCAGAGATGTTGTTGACCGGCGCGCTCAGTTGGCTGTAGGTAGAGATACGGTAGTCAAACGTATTGGCAATGATGGAATAGGTGTCGTCCTTAAACGCGCCCATAATATTTTCAGAGCCGACATCAAACGCGCTTATATTGTCTTTCTTCGAATCGTTGGCGTCCCACTCAGTTTTGTTTATGCGCGTTTCGGTGATGTTGAAGTACTGTACGTTAGGCGCAACAGTATCCTTAACAAAAGTAAACGTCTTAACATCGGACGTTCTTGGCGGATTGCCATTGTCGGTGGCGGTTATGGTTATCGTATGCTCACCATCGTTCAGTTTCACATAATCTCCGCTGTTGAGAGACCAGGTCCAGTTATAGACACCGTCTGCCGGCGGAATAGCATCATTTGTCCAATCACCCGCAGTAGCCGCCAGTTTGGTAACGTTGGTGTTTCCGTTCACGCCGTTGCCGCTGTTCACTTTAATAACCAGGTCGACCAAGTCGCCATCGGTGACGCTTCCTCCCATGGTAACAACCGGAACGGCTGCGTCTTCGCTATCAGACCGCTTGCCAAAGAATTTGCCCGGCTCTGTTGTTACATCAACCACCGGCTTGTTCCGGTCTATGGTAAAGTTTTGCGTCAGATCTTCGGCGTTGCCCAGTCTGTCTTTAACTTTGATGTTCACCGTATATTCGCCGTCCAGAATAGTGGACGGGAGGGAAATGGCGCCAATCCACGACTTGACCACAGTGGTTCCCAACCCGACAGTTACCGTCGTCCCGGCAGAACCCTGGCGGTTATAGCTGTAGGTAAAGTAGTACTGTTCGACTGAACCTTGTATTGACTTTGCTTCATCGCCCAGGTAGGAATAATCATCCCTGATGGACACCCGAATCTGCGGGTTAGCATCCTGAATCGACGAAGTATCTACCAGGTTGGTCAGCGTTACTACGGGCTTCTCAGTATCCTTGATAAAGGTGTAGGTCTTGACCGCCGTCTTGCCGACCGTGTCGGACGCGGTAACGGTTACCGTATTGGTTCCCTCCGGCAGTTTCTGAAGATCAGTTAAACTCAGAATCCATGACCAGGTATAATTTATGAAATCATTACCTGGGTTGACCGGCGAAACCGTGAATTCACTGATTCCAATACCGTCATTGAACTTTATCTTCAGTTCTTTGAAGTTTCCTTCAGCGACCGTTCCTCCCAGAGTAAACTGATCATTGAAGGCCTTATCAGTACCATTATTGGGATACGTGTTTTTGATAATATTGGTTACCCCTATGTCACCCAGCATCGGAGCTTTCCGGTCTATGTTGAAGTACACACGTTCAAGGGTGGGAACATTGTTGAGGTTGCCGACTCTGTCGCCAATTTCAATTTCCAGCCAATACTTGCCGTCGGGAAGCGCGGTCTCATCAGACTTGGGCGGCCAGATACCGGCGGCGCCGGTCAAGGGAATGACAAAGTCCGCGGTCAGGGACGTTTCGGCGTCGGTTCCCAACTCCACTGTCCAGTCGCGAGTATAGGCGGTGTTGACATTGCCAATACGGTATTTATAGGCGTACACGCCGTCGGTTGGGGTAGAGCCAAGTTTGGAATAAACATCGGTCAGCGAACCACGTATTACCGCGACATCGTCCTGAATTACGGAAATGTTGGCGGCTCCCTGTGTAGTCACTTTGACAATGTTGCTGTAACTCACCGCGGGCGCGGTTGTATCTTTGATAAAGATAAACTCTTTAACGGTCTCCCTTTCCGCGTTGTCTATGGCGGTAATGGTTATCGTATGCGGCCCATCGGAGGTCAGGCTGTTGTACCTATCCGTGGTGTATTTCCACGACCATCCGTATACTTTGACTCCGCCGGCTTCAGTACCATTACTGGTGTTGTCATGGGCAATTTCCGTGCCGTCCACCTTAATCGTCAATGACTTAAAGTTTACATCCCTTGCCGTTCCCGTCAGGGTAATCAAGTCACTGCCGTTCGTTTGTTTGCCGTAGACTTTTTCAACCGTCTCGTTTACATAAAGTTCCGGAGGACTCTTGTCTACCATAAAGACCACATGATTGATGGCGTCGCTATTACCGGTTCTGTCAGAAACGCGGATGTCCAGCCAATAGGTTCCGTCAGGAATACCATTGCTCCCGCTCCAGTAACCCTGCGAGCTGCTGCCGGTCAAGGGGATAGCCCAGTTCAGCGACTTGGACGGATCATCACCTAACGCGATTTTTGTCCACTCGATGGCGTTTTTGGCGTCGTCGTTCCAGTCTGCTTCAGCGGCACCAGTTGATAACTGGGCACCATCGTACAGGCGGTACTCAAAGTAGTATTCGTTGACGGTACTTACGGCAGTTCCCTGGTATTTGAGCGCGTTGGCTTTAGCCCCGCCAACCCGGGAATACTCGTCGTAGAAGGAACCCCGAATGATCACGTTGGTATCTTCGATCAAACTGATCCCGGTCAGCGCGCTATTGCCCTGAGCAATCCACGTTGCCTTGTTTATCTGCTTCCTTTCGATAGTGTTGTAGTTCACGTCGGGCGCGGTAGTATCCTTGATAAAGTACATTGACGCGGAACCCGACTGGCCGGAGTGATCATACGCGGTTACGGTTATGGTACGCCGCCCGTCAGGGAGTAATATCTTGTTGGTGAAGATGTCCGCGAAAGTCCATGACCAGGTACAGGTAGAAGTAGACTGAACAAAATTTTCAGTAAAGTTAGACGAAAGATCAATTTCAGCGCTCATACTGTCTACCTTAATCGTCAGCCGGTTATAGTTGTATTCTTTAACCGTTCCCGACAGTTCAAACGCGCTCCTGGTGGGAGTATCGGAAGAGGCTTGGGTTATAGAAACTATCGGCGGGCTATAGTCTACCGTAAACACCACGTTTTCGACGGATTCATTAACATTACCGACTCTGTCGTAAACCTTGATGTCCAGCCAATAAACGCCTTCGGCAATATTGGCGGCAGGACTGCTGCCGGCGGGTATCCCGAACTGACCGCTGCCGTACAGGGGGATTTCCAGCCGGGCAGTCGTCAGCGGATTGGCGGCGCTGAAATAGATCTTCTTCATATCCGGTTTTTTACCGCCCGGCTCGTTAACGGCGTCAGCGGTGTAAATGCGGTATTCAAAGTAGTACTTGCCATACGGATAGGTCGGGGGGTCTGCAACAGTTGAATCCAACAGACCAATGCGGGAAACCGTGTCGTCAAATGAACCCGAAAGAGCGGGTTTGTCGGTGGTTCCAATCAAACTAACGCCGGCCAGCCATGCTTTCTTTTGCGCAGCGTCGTAGCTTTTCCATACAGCCGGGTCCATCGTTTTGTTAATGTCGATGTTGAGGCTCACGGTGGGCGGATTAAAGTCCTTGTTAAAGGTAAATGTCTGCTCTTTCTCTCTGAGGCCCCTGTCTTTGGCGGTAATGGTTATGGTATTGGGTCCATCGTCAAAATCTCCAAAGACTGTAGCGCTGACAGACCAGGTCAGGAGTTGTTGGTTAGTACTCGCGTTATAACCGCCCAGCGTAAATTGAGATGGATCGATTACGATCTCGTTCTCGTTCCCGCTCACCTTAATCGTCACGCTGGCCAGGTCTCCGTCCGTGATTGGCCCGCTCAGGATAAACACCGGATTGGGCAGAGTCATGGTGCCGTTGTAGTCGGATTTAGTATCGTCGCTTTTCGTTATAGCAAGCGCGGGGGCTTTCCGGTTCACATAGAATCCAACCTCTTCGGCAGTATCGTACGCGGCGCTGTAATTGCCGACCCGGTCGCCCACGATGACTTGTACAAACCAATCACCGTCGGGAATTTCATCCAGGTTGTTCCAGAACCGGCTGTCACTGCCGGCGCCGGTCAGCGGAATGTTTACATTGACCGACTTGCCCGGATTCGTAATCACATTGTTATCAGCATCCTTAAAGGTGACTGTTTGCCACGTCGGGTTTGTGTCAGTGACGGTTGTATCGCCGGAACGGTAGATACGGTACTCGAAGGTGTTGGCAACGGTTTCTTTGGGGTTCGGGTCTACCGCGGCCGCGTTATAGGTATATTTGCCCAGGCTGGAATAGTCGTCGTTAAACGATACTCGAATCTTCGCGTCAGTTTCTACAATCGACGGATTCGGGCCGTCCAGGTTGCTCAGCGTCACTTTGGGCGCGCTTTCATCCTTGACAAAGGTGTATGATTCAGACGCTGTTCTGCCGGCGTAGTCGTACGCGGTTATGGTTACCGTATTCGTTCCCTCATCAAGGTCACCCCAGACATCACTGAGATCCCAGGTAAAGGAATGTAACGGAGGTGCTATAAGAGATGCCGGATAGTCGAATTCTTTGCCGTCATGTACCTTAACGTTATTTACCTTAAAGGTTATTTTCTTGAAGTTCAAATCGGTGGCTTGTCCCGTCAGGGTAAACGCGTCTTTGCCGAAGGTCTTATTGGGCTGAAGAGTATTATCAGTCTGACGTGGCGGTTTGTTGACATTAAGCTTCGGATCCGCCCGGTCAAGCGTAAAGGCAATATTGCTGACGGTTACGCTATTATTGATCCGGTCGGCAACTTTAATGTCTATCCAGTACAGGCCGTCGTCATAACCAAGACTTTCCAGGTTGATGGTCCAGCTTACGGACTGAACCTCATCACCTATATGGAATTTTCTCCAGTCATATGTTCCCGTGTAATTACCGCTTACCAATACGCTGGCCGGGTAAATACGATACTCAAAGTAGAATTGGTTGGGGGTAACGCCGGTATCTTGCGCGGCGCCAATGCTGGAATAATCACTGATGGTTCCCTTAATCATGGGACTCGTCAGCATCATAATGCCGAGCTTGTCAACCGAGCCGTCAGCTTTAAGCGTGCCGTTCAGCTTTTCATCTAACGCCTTTATATCGTCCGCGGACGCGGTTGAGCTGGTTCCGGCATTCCACAACCCCTGGGTTATCTCCACCTCGTTGATGTTGGTGAATGATACGGCGGGTCCTTTGGTATCCCTGACAAAGGTAAATGTTTTTTCAGCAAAATTGCCGCGTTTGTCTGTGGCGGTAATGGTTACGGTATACTCGCCATCATACGATTGCTCAGCGGTGTCAACCAGAGTATTGTAGAACACGGCAAAATTCCATGACCAATTATACAAATGGGCGCCGCCCGCGTCTGCGCCGTCGGTAACGCGGATCGCCGTAATGGTATCTGTATGCTCGTAGAGCGCATTCCCGTTTGTCTTTACCTTGACATCCGTGCTCTTCACCTTCACGTCCAGCGTCTCAATCAGGTCGCCGTCGCGGACTTGTCCTGTCAACGGGGACGGCGTTGGCGTACTGTTGTAGATAGTGCCATTGGCGGGTATGTTACCCCCCAGGAACTCAGGCTTATTCCGGTTTACATCAAACTCAACCTTACTAATGGCGCTGACATTGCCGTTTCGGTCGGCAACATACATTTCCAGCCAATATTCGCCGTCAAGAATTTGATCCAGGCCGTGCCAGAACCGATTGGATTTGTACGCCGGATCAAGACCGCCGGCGTAACCCGCGTCAGTCAACGGAATATTCCAGTCGGCGGAGATAAAGGTAGAACCGCTTAACAGGCCCTTGGCAAACGCCGGTGTTACCACAGGCGGCGTTCCATCAACATTCGGAGCGGTCGTCGAGGCAGTGACGGTGAGATCATCCTTACGGAAAATACGGTACCAGAAGTAGTAATTACTGCCTGTCGTGTCATTCTTATGACCAATGTTGGAAGAATCATCCTTAAAGGTACCCTGTATCGCCGCGGCGCCCTTATCGGTAATGACTGTCGGATAAGTTATGCCGGCTCCCGCCTTTTCTTCGATGGTCGTGAATCCCACTACGGGCGGCTTCGTATCCTTGATGAAATTGAATTGCTTAAACGCCGTCTTTTCAGGGATGTCATACGCGGTAATGGTTACGGTGTATGATCCATCGGGCAGTTCCAGATTCCCGCCCGTTAATTCATTAGTTACCGGATCTTTGGTACCGCCGAAGGTATTCCCCAGCAGGTTGAGAGTCCAATTCCAGTCGTAGGTATCTGAATTCTCTGACTGACGAGTCACGTTGGCCACCCTCTGGTCCACGTATACGGTGTTGTTACTGCCTTCCACTTTTACCCACACTCTCCAGAAGTTGCCGTCAGAAGCTGTCCCCGACAGTTTGAACGAATCGTTAAATATAGTCGGGTCAGCGGAATTATGGCTGCCATTCATGGGATGAGCGGCTGTTGTGATGGCTTGCGCCGGCTTCAGAGTCAGTTCCGGATTCTTCGTGTCAACCGCAAAGGCAATGTTTCTGACAATGACTTCATTACCGCTGCTGTCATTAACTTTAATGTCCAGCCAATGGGTCTTATCCGGCAATGTGTTCGGCAGAGTAATGGTCCAGTTCTCATTATTGGTCAGAGGACCGGCTCCCAACGAGGCCGGTATCCATTTTTCCCCGGCAGTAAGATAGTCATCTACTTTGGTGTAGGTACCGTTGGGTACGCCGACGTACTTATCCAGAGCCGTTACCACTTGCACATCCGTGGTCTTGTTCGCCGCCTTCAAGGTGTCTTCCCGGTAAATCTGGTAGGAGAACTGATAGGGAGGAGTCGAGTTGGCAATGGGGGAAATCAGGTCGTAGAACGCGCCCTGAATGTTGGCAGGCAGGGTGGTAATTGAGGTCATCTTTCCTTTCAACTGGTCATAGGTATACGCAACAGTATCACCGGGAGGCGTCCATGTGTTAGCCCCGGCTGTACCCAGCACCATATCTCTGGTTACGGCGATGTATTTAATGTTGTGGTAGAGCACTTGCGGTGGCGTAGTATCCTTGGTGAAGGTAAATGTTTCTGAGGCATCTCTGGCTTTGGGAGTGGGAGCGCCATAAGGGTCGTCATAGGCGATTACCTTTATGGTATTCTTTCCATCGGCGGCGTTGTCCCTAAATTCATCGCCGGTGAGAGACCACGACCAGGTGTAGGTTAAACTATCGGGAATACCGGTAACCCAGGTGGACGTACCAAATCCGCCGGTCCAATCAGACGCTTCATTCGCGTACTTGGTGGCCAACTTCGTCGAGCCGCCGTTGTTCGGCCTTTCTATCCATATTTCCAGTTTGTTCAAGTCACCGTCATGGATTGTTCCGCTCAGGGTAAATACCGAGGCGCTGGCATTGCTGTTGCTGTTAAAGAAGGAATTCTCTTCCGCGGGCTTGGTTATACCCGGCGTCGTTCCGTCACTCTTATAGAGCGCCGGATCCTTGCGATCTACGGTAAATTTAACCCGGGGCGCGTGGGATTGTCCTTCGGTGATGCCGTTCGTGTTGGAATTGCCAACGCGGTCAAGTACTTCGATTTCCAGCCAGTACACGCCGTCGGGGATGTCGCCCATCGAAGTGAGCCAGAATCCCTCGCCGTTCGCGTCCGTACCGGACAGCGGAATGTTCAGATTCACCGACTTGCCCGGATTAGTACTGCCGGGAACCAGCACTTTTTGCTGTTTCACCGGAGTACCCGGAGCGGCCGCGTTAGAAGCGGCAGTGCCGCGGTAAATGCGGTACTCAAACCAGTTGTTGACCGTTTCTGTTGCGGGTGCGGTATAAACGTATTTGCCCAGGCGGGAAAGATTGTCGTTAAACGACACCCGAATCATGGCGTCGGCGTCCTGAATTATGGTCGTTCCGTCCAGATTGATATTATTGAGCGTTACCACCGGCCCGGTTACATCTTTGGTAAAGGTGTACTGCTTCATATCCGTCTTGCCGGCCTTGTCATAGGCGGTAATGGTTACGGTATGCGATTCCTCAAGGAAGGCGGCGCCAAAGTAACCGGTGATGTCCCATTCCCAGACATAATCTTCAGCGTTAGTAAAACTTACCCATTTCCAGCTGGTAGTCGTATCATCCGCAGTTCTGGGATACTCATGGCGTTCATCAATGAATTTCTCGACGTTGTTATTATCCACCTGTACCGTCACATACCAGAAGTTCCGTTCTTTTATGGTTCCGCTCAACGTAAACGGATCCTTCCAGATATTCTGGGGCTGAATTTCAAGAGTGGTCTGCCGTTCCGGTTTGGTGTAATTCAGCACCGGTTTCGCGCGGTCAACCGAGAAAGCAATATGTTGGACAATATTGTTTTTGGCGGGATCAGTGTTGTAAATATTTTCATCGTTCTTGTTATTGATCCGGTCGGCAACTTTAATGTCCAGCCAATACGTGCCGTCGGGAATACCGGCAGTCTGATTTTCCCAGAAGTGATCAGTGTAATTATAGCTGTCGTTACCCTGGCTGTCCTTCGGGGTCAGGGCAATGATCCAGTTTTGAGTCTTGTTCGGCTCATTGGCAAAATTGTACCTTATGTAATTCGGCAGAGCAGTCGGGTTATCTCCTCCGGAAGCCTTTAACTGGGCTTCGGTGTAAATGCGGTATTCAAAATAGTACGGAACATTACCGGCCGTTTTTTCCGGTTCAGTTAGATAGCCAATGTTGGAAATTCTGTCCTCAAAGGTTCCCCGAATCACGGGGGCTGTGCCTTCAAGCGTCGTCATCTTGGCAATCTGGCCATCCAATGTAAGGGTATCACCTGACCCGGTTTGGGTCCAGGTTCTGTCTGTCAACAAGGTATAGTTTATTTCTACCGGTACAATGTTCTGGAATTCCACCTCGGGTATGGCGGTATCCAAGACAAACCAGTATACCTTTTCTACCTTATCGCCCCGGTCGCTGGTGGCGGTAACGGTGATGGAATTGTACCCTTGCTTGATGAGGGTATCGGTGAGCATTTGCTCTTTGGTGAGAGTCCACGACCAGCTATAGACGGCGCCGGTCGGGATATTACTATCCCAGGTACTCGGAGAAATCCACGCCGATCCGGTACTGTTAGTCCAGTGAGTCGGATCTGACGCGAGTAACGCGGTACCGCCCACCACCGTTTTGGAGATGGAGGGTACCACGAACACGGAAGCGGCCGCGCTGTCGCCGTTTCTAACCGCTATTTCCAGTGTTTTAAGGTCGCCGTCAAATACAGTGCCGCTCAGGGTAATCGCCGAAGTGCCGTTTGCGGATGTGACGATGTCGGGACCGTAAATGGGAATAGGATCATTGGGAGAATCAGGAGGCTGTTTATTAATTCTGCCGTCACCGGTAACCTTAAGATCCGCTTTGTTCCGGTTCACGATAAATTTCACCTTTGTGGTTGTAGTGGTATCATTGCTGTTGCTGATCTTACCGCCTTCGCTGTTATCATCCGCGGCATTATTACCCGTGGTGAAATTGTTGACACGGTCGCGTACATTGATTTCCACCCACCATTCACCGTCGGGGATTTCACTCATGCCGCCCCAGAAGGTATTGGGATTGTATGAGGAAAGAGCAGCATCAGTATAGGCGCCTTGGTAACCTGTGGTCGTCAGGAAAATGTTGGTATTCACCGACGTGCCGGTAGAGCCTCCCAGGAGACCCATCTTATACGCCACAGCGCCCGTGCCGGTTACCGGCGGGGGGGTCGTGTCATTCACGGTATTGCTGCGGTAAATTCGATACATATAGTAGTAGTTCTTGCCGCCGGTAGCTGTTTCCGTCTGATAGCCAATCCGCGAAGATACGTCGTTAAACGTAATCTGAATCCGGGCGTTATTTTCCTCAATCGTGGGAAGGTTCGCGGGATTAGTGGTTTCCAGGTTGTTCAATGTTACTACGGGCGCGGTGGTGTCTTTGACAAAGATGTATGACTGCGTGGCTGATCTGTTGGCGGAGTCGTAGGCGGTTATGGTTACGGTATAGGTTCCGTCAGGGAGGAATTTGGCGGTGTTGGATGGATTATTGAAGTAGTCCGCGATAGACCACTTCCATTCATAAGTATCGTCGCCATTGTAAGATTTCCAAATATTAGCCGCGTCTGTACCGGCAGTGTCCGCGCCGGCAAACGGATGCTTTTCCTCAGTTTTACCGGTCACCTGTATTACCAGCTGCCTCAAACTCTTATCAACCGCGCTTCCGCTCAGGGTAAACGCATCTCTGAAGATATTAGAGGGAGCAGTGGGTTTAAGATCGGCAGTATTAACCTTAAGTATCTCCAGACTAGGAGGACTCCGGTCTACGGTAAAGGCAATATTGCTGACGGTTACGCCATTATTGATCCGGTCGAAAACTCTTACGTCCAGCCACCACTGGCCTTCGGGAATTTCAGTGACTTCTACACCCGGATTAGTTGTATTTTTCCAGAACGTATCTTTGTAAGCGCCGTTAACAATACCATCGCTGTTGAGCTTGGTCAGGGGGATGGTAAAGTTTTGAGTGGTGTTCGGCTCGGGGTCGAAGAAGATTTTTTCCCACGGCGGCGTAGTTGTTACGGTGGTAGCGCTGTAGGTGTTGCCATTGTATACAACGGTTTCATTGGCATTATCAGTTCCGACTTTTAAGATGCCCTCATTGTAAATACGGTACTCGAAGAAGTAACCGGAGGAGCCGTCATAGCCAATTCTGGAAATAGCATCGGTAAAGGTTCCCTTAATCTCGGGGGTAGCGCCTTCAAGCGCGCTTACGCGGCTCAGCGCGAGTGTTCTGTCGGTAGAATTAGCGGTGGGTTTATAGACAGAATAGGGTACCTTTTGAGCGTTAATGGTGGTAAATTCCACTTTGGGCGGGGCGGTATCTTTGACAAAGTTAAACACCCATTCCGTTTCACGGCCTCTGTCGTCAATGGCGGTTACCGTTATCCAGTTGTCACCCTGAACGATGAAGGTGTCGTCGGTGGTAGTGTCGAGGACGGAAGTGACATTACCGTCACCGTCCTTGAGGTACCTCATTCCAAAGCTGTTAGCGCCCATGGCGGGGAGAGTGTATGACCACTTGTACAGAGTATTAACTGGAATACCGGTAATCCAATCGCTGGCGCCAAAATCATCCCAAGCGTTAAGAGCAAGATCAATTCCACCAGTAAACGGACCCGCTCCGGCCTGTCCTTTCAGGGTCTTGAGAGTTACCACGGTATCAGCCGCAGCGCCCGGTTTTCTGTTCGTCAGCGTTATGGTCAGTGACTTCAGATCGCCGTCACGGACTTGTCCGCTCAGGGTAAAGACACTCGTCAGGTTGACTGCGGTGTTGTAAATAGTCTTTTTGTCTTTTGAGTCAAAATTGGAGACAGTACCAGGTGTGTTGTCGTGTAAGAAGTACTGGGGATCCGGTGTTCCGCTGACGGCAGATCCGTTCTTGTACCACTGCGGGTCATTCCGGTTCACGACAAACATCGCCCTGGTCAGCCTCTTGTCGTTGGTTACAACGCCGTTAATGTCGAATGCGGCATCATCGCCGATTTTAACGGTGGAATTGCCAACGCGGTCGTCAACCTTGATTTCCAGCCAATACACGCCATCGGGAATAAAGTCCGCTGTTTTCCAGAATTTACTATTTTGGCCAAAACCGCTCGACAGGAGAATTTCACGATTTAACGATTTGGTATCATTGCTTATGGCAAAACTCGCCCAGTTGTTGTCATCCTTGGTTTGACCGACACGATAAATATTGTAGTAGAAGTAAGAGGTTTTCTCGCCAAGATAGGAATATGTATCGCTAATGGATACCTGAATCCTTGGATTGGCAGAATCCATAATAACCGACTGACTGTTACGCAGACAGTAGTCTAGATAGTACGCTTCATATGCGGCTTCAGGGTCATCCTCACTTGCAAAAGAGGCAAGCAGTCTGTCGGTCAGTTTCAGGTTGTTCAGCGTTACGACCGGCCCCTTCATATCCTTGGTAAAGGTGTATGAATCATATCCCGTCTTGCCGGCATAGTCATACGCGGTGACGGTTATGGTATTTGACCCTTCGGGGAGGAGGGCGAATTGAGCCGACCACTCGCTGACAGGCCATGTCCATTCATACACTTTTGATGTCGGGTTGTATTCCTGCCACACAACATTATGAGGATCAGCAGCTGTACTCTTATCAAGCTTATCCTGGCCATCCAGTTTCTTAACCTCATAGAAATAATCTTTAGCCGCAACGGCGCCGTTTCTCGCCACCTGTATCTTCAGATAGCGCATATTCCCGTCAGTCGCTGTTCCGCTCAGGGAGAATACATTTTTGAAGGTCTTATTGGTATAGTCCTCATAATCATCGGTTCCCTGCTTCGGCTCCGTAACTTTCTTTATCGTCACGGTCGGAGAATCGCGGTCAATCGTAAAGGCAATATGTTTGACTTTTTCGGGAGAAGCAGGAGGAGCGTCGTTAATCGTTTTCCAGTTGTCTATCCGGTCGCCAACACGGAAGTCTATCCAATATATGCCGTCGGGCAGACTCGCTCCGTCTTTGGCTCCGTTCACGGTCAGGGGGATTTCAAAGTTCACGAGCCTTGCCTGATTGTCGTCCCCTAACGGGTATTTAATCCATGCCGGGGTTCCCGCAGTCGGGGTTCCCGGACTAGCCGTATTACCGTTATTCGGCGCGTCATAGTAACCGTCGGCGTATGTATTCTTACCACCAGCGGCGGCGGCGGTTGGATTACCGGTTAAGTCATCCGCCTGGTAAACGCGGTACTCAAAGTAGTGCTGTTGGTTAGTATAACCTGTTATATTTGCTTTTCTTGAGCCGCCAACGGGGGAATTCAGATCTTCAATGGTTCCCTTAATTACCGGTTTGGCGTCCGCCAGCCAACTAATTTTGGCAAGCGCGATTTGCTTGAGATCAGTAGGACTATCAACATACGGCTTCTTCCACAACTCATCGTCTATCACCTGATCGGTGATGCTGAATTTCACGATGGGCGGGGCGGTATCTTTGATAAAGGTTTTTGTCCACACTTCTTCCCGGGCGGTTTTGGCGGGATCGGTAGTAGGATACGCCCAGTCAGCGGCGGTAACGGTTATCGTATTTATTCCCTGCGCGATGATGTTGTCATTTGTAAATTGCCCGCTGGTGAGAGACCACGACCAGGTATACAGAGAATTTTCCAGACTGCGAGTATCCCAACTACCCGTACCCTCCGCGGCAGCCGCGGTGAATGGCACGGTTATTGTTGTGCCTTTTGTCTCATTCGACACCTTTATCGTCAGTGTGTTCAAGTCGCCGTCAAAGACAGTTCCACTCAGGGTAAACACCACGGCATTTCCGTCTTCACCTGTGGGCCGCGGGCCGTACAGGGGCGGATTATCCGGCGGTTCTACACCATTAGTCTTTATCTTTATACTGTTATTAAAGTTCGGCTTGTCGCGGTCTACATAGAATACCACCCTCCTGGGAGTATTCGAGCCGGTATAGTTGCCATTGCCCACGCGGTCGGCAATCCTGATTTCCAGCCACCATTGGCCGTCGGGAATGGCCGGCTGATTGTTCCAGAAATTCTTTGCCGGGCTGTCGCTGCCGGTCAGGGGGATATTCCAGCTCTGGGACGTGGAGTTGGGAGGCTCGCCGGCATTTCCCAAACCTATAATATATTTGTTCCACGTTGCCGGGTTATTCCAATCATTAGCCGCGTTGGGACCAGTACTGCCAAAACGGTACTCAAAGTAGTACTTGTTGAGAGTTGCGGGGTCTTTGGTGTATTCGGGATCGGTATTTTTAATCCTTTCAAAACCAATCTTGGAAAATTCGTCGTTAAAGGAGCCGCGTATTACCGCGCTTTTGTCCGCAATCACGGAAGCGCCGGCCAATGCGATCACGTTATTGATGCTGTATGAGATCTCGGGCGCGGTTTTATCTTTGGTAAAGGTGTATTTGTCATACGCCGTTCTGTCGGCATAGTCATACACCGTGACGGTTATGGTAGCGGTTCCTTCGTCGAGACCGTCAAAAGCCGTCTTCCATTTGGTGTCGGTTTCAGGCAATGTCCAGGTATACGTTGTTTTATCATTGGTGCCATCAAGCAGACCCATATTACCATAGGTTTTCCACACATTATCAGCCGCAACCACCAGAGTATCAACGCCATTGTTTTTCTTAACCTCATAGTTTTCATCGAATACTTTAGCGCCGTACTTGTTCTCTACCTGTATATTCATATACCGCATGTTACGGTCTTTCGCTGTTCCCGTCAGGGTAAACACCTTGTTGAAGGTCTTAGAGGTATAGTCCTCATAATCCACGCCTCCCTGCTTCGGCTCCGTAATCTTGTTTATGGTAACTTCCGGTTTTACGCGGTCAATCGTAAAGGCAATATTCCTGACGTTGATTTTGGTACCGGATTTAGAATCGTTGTCTGTTTTCCAGTTGTCTATCCGGTCGCCCACGCGAAGGTCTATCCAATACATGCCGTCTTCATAATCCGCCTTGGGAAGATTGATTGTCCAGCTTATGAGCCTGGATTGGTTGTTTTCCCCTATCGGGTATTTTTTCCATTCCGGATAACCATCAGCCGGGGTTCCCGGACTAGCCGTATTACCGTTATTCGGCGCGTCATAGTAACCGGGTTTGTACGCGGTGTCGGTTAATTTGTCCGCCCGGTAAATGCGGTACTCAAAGTAATGCTGTTGACTGCCGCCAAACGAGGCTTTCCGAGAGCCGCCAACGGGGGAATTATCGTCTTTTATGGTTCCCGTTATACTCAGGGTGTCTTCATCCGCCAGAGAACCCAGCCGGCTCATGTTTTTGAACACGGTTTGCTTCGGTCCATTATCGAATGCCGCGTTCCACAATGCCGCGTCCATCACCACGTTATCCGTATTATTGATGCTGAATGTCACCTCGGGCGGCTTGGTATCTTTGGTAAAGGTAAATGTTTTTACCGACTCTGCCGCCGACGGCCTGCTGTTGGCAGCGTCATACGCGGTAACGGTTATAGTATAAACTCCGTCATCGGTCAGTTTAGCCCAGTTCGTCGGAGAAAGTTCCCACGACCAGGTATAGTAAGACTTAGTCACATCATAAGCAGCAGTAGGCTTCAACGATGCCGCGGTGATTGTTGAGTTATCCAGCGCGATGGCTGTCCCGCCAGGATTATTAATGCTAATGGTCAGTCTGTCAAAGTCTCCATCGGTGACATTTCCCTCCAGTTTAAACGCCGGCTGAGATTGTGCGGGTCCGCCGTAAATGACATCGAGTTTATTTACTATTTTTGGGTCACCCGTTACATTAAGCGCCGGAGCCTTCCGGTCTACATAGAAATCGACCCTCTTTTCTTTCCAGGGAGAAGCGGTCGCTTCAGTAATACCGGTTGCGTCCTGCATGGTTCTGGTATTGCCGGTTCTGTCGGCAACCCTGATTTCCAGCCACCATGGGCCGTCGGGAATTTCCTTCAGACCGTACCAGAAACGCCTATTATGGTTGTACTTGGGATCGGTGGTGGCAGTGGGGCTGTCGGGGCCGTCGGTATCGGTCAGCTCAATGATCCAGTCCACCGACTGGCCCGGATCGCCGTCCAGGGTGTATACTTCCCAGTTGTTGTACTGGGCAGCATGGTCGGCATTGGCGGTATCGCCATTGCCAATGCGGTACTCAAAGTAATATTTGCCGCTGTTTCCGACATTCGGTGTTACTTCATTGTCTTTCTTATAGCCAACGCGGGAGTAATTATCGGTAAAGGTTCCCCGAATCATGGCGTCCGTCGTTGAAATAACATTGGCGGCGGCGGCGTTACCCTTGGTAAGGGAACTCAGTTTAATTTCAGGCGGCGTCGTATCTTTGACAAAGCTATACCGTTCTATGGTATACCTGCCGCCCAGGTCATACGCGGTAACGGTTATCTTATGATCTCCCTGGCTGTAGGAAACCGGGGAGAAAAGCTCTGTATTGAGAGTCCATTCCCATTTAAAGTGTTCGTCATCATCATTAGGCCAGGCTCCTGTTCCTGGGTCTTGTTCTATTTTAGCGGTTACCGCAAGAGAACTTACAGTATCATTCTTATCAACAAGGTTCTTTGTATTATCCTTCCTGACCGTGTATATCATGGGAGGAACGGTATCCACTTCAATCGTCAGCAATTTAAAGTTGACATCAAAGACGGTTCCGGTCAGCGTCAGCGGTCTTTCATTGTTGTAAGTATTATTATGAGCAGGATCATTTGCCTCATTTATCTTCAGCGCCGGATCAGTCCGGTCTACCGAGAAGGCAACATGGGTAATTTCTGTCTTATTCTTGATCCGGTCAAGAACTCTAATGTCCAGCCACCACAGACCTTCGGGTATTTTATTATCCGGGGAAGTCCAGAACGTAGAATTGTAAGTGTAATCAGCGTTAGTAGTACCGTCATCCTTTGCCCGAGTCAGGGGGATGCTCCAGTTCTCATTCGTCTGCGTGTCGTCTTTCACAAATGGCTTCTTTATATATTCCGGGTAAGCCGGAGTTGGTTTCTTCATTTCGGATTTGGGATAGATACGGTACTCATAGTAGTAATGGTCACCGCTGTCTTTTTCAGCGCCAATCCGGGAAATCTCGTCCTTAAAAAGCCCGTTAAGCACAGGGTATAGGCTCTGTAGTCCCGTAACCAGATCCAGTTGGTCATTCAGCGCCTTTTTCTGCGCAGGGGACGCGTCTGACTTGGTCCCATTTATCCACACATCATGGGTTATTTCCGCTTTGTCGCTGATGCTGATGTATTCCACCCTGGGCGGAGTCAGATCCTTGACAAAGGTTAACGGCGGCACCGTTGTGGTATTGAGTGTCTTGACTATTGACCCGCTGGGCCAGAGGGTTTCCCCGTCATCGACTTCAATGGCTATTATATACGTATTATTATCTTGCAGACCGATAAAATCACTCAGTTTGAAAGACCATGTAAAGGTACGTTTGTTGGCGGTCTTATCATAAGGGGTACCCCCAAAATTAACTGCTGAAATCAATGCGGTATTGGGATTGTTGCTGTTCGCCACCTTAACACTCAAATTCTGGTAGTCTCCATCCTCGACCAAGACCTCCAGTGTATACACCGGCACGTTTGCTATACTGCTGGGGTTGGACCCGCCATCAATATAAGTCTTAATGAGAGCCTGAAGCTCAGGGCCGCCGTAGATGGGTTTAAGTTTGGTAGAGTCGCTCTGTTCACTGGTGAGCGTTACCTTCGGAGGCATCCGGTTCACATAAAAGGCAATCCTATCGTGTTTGTATTTTTTCTCTGACAGCGGATTCTGCGGATCGAGTAAATCATCCTTTATGTTGGTTGTATTGGTTGTATATCCGAAGGCTTTGAGGGCGACTTCCAGACTAGTCTCGTCGCCGTAGATCACGCCGTTATTAAGCCGGTCGGCAACGTACAGTTCCAGATACCATTTACCATCGGGAATTTCATTCAATCCGGGCCAGAACGTATCGGTGTAACCATCGGTGGGAGTAATACCGTCGGATCGGAACCTGGTCAGGGGAATGTCCCATGTCTTTGACGTGCTGACCGAGCTTCCCAAATCAAATTTTATCCAGGCCGGAACGGGATCCGACGGGTTAACCGGTGAATTTTCGAGAACACGGTAAATACGGTACATAAAGAAGTAATTCTCTTGAGGATTACCAGCCGCGTTTTTCAGCACATAGCCAATTTGGGAAAGCTGGTCGGCAAAAGAACCGCTCAGTTTCGCGTTCTTTTCGGTAATCACACCGATGCCGTCATCCAGCTTGTTACCCTTGACTATATTGATATCGCTGAAATTAACATCCGGCGGGCTGTTATCTTTGGTAAAGACTATCTGGGAATAACCGGTATTGCCCGCCTTATCCTTCGCACTCAATCTAAGAGTACGGGACCCGTCAGTAACTTTGCTAAAGTCCAATCTGTTAGTCAGTGTACGGCTAGCATCCTCGGCAATCGGGGCCGGGTAAGTGTCGGGTTGGTCAAGATCACCGTCTTTTAACTCCCAAGTGTAAATGGTCTTACCGGCCACATAATCGGGCGAATCGGGACCGACGGGGCCTTTGACTTTAAGGAACCCTTCCAGAAGGTCGGTTCCCCGGTCATCTTTGGTCATCGTCCATTGTATCTGCATCGGCGTATCGCCGCTCGTGATAATAGTATCCAGGTTAAGTTCTTCCAGCGTTCCGCTCATGTTGAAACTGTTGGTGTAGATATAGAAAGGAGCCGATGGCTGTTTGGGCGGTTCACTGACTTCAAACGCGGGCGCAATCGTATCACGGGTAAACGTCAGAACCCAGGGAGCGCGGGTTATCACGCGTTTCTGTTCCTTGTCAGCCCCTATTTTTACGGTCCAGTCGTCATACACGGTAATCCGCAGATGTTTCTCTCCCTGCTCTTTCATTCCCGGCAGGTCTTCCAAAGGTATTTGTATGGATGGCTGCCGTTCTCCGGAGGTGAATTTGTATTTGGCCGCGTCTGCGGGTACGGAGGTGTCACAGATTACCGTCCATGAACCGGGGGAAAGTTCGTATTCAATTATATATCCTCCCACGCCGTCGTCATCGCTCAGGGTTCCTATCAGATCACCCGCGCTGTAGACATACGAGCCGTCCCGGGGAGCGTCAATATTTATCGTGGGAATATCCGTCCATTGGGCAACTCTAATATATTCTTTGGCAAGCGCCGTTATTTCCGCCCTGCCCTGCGCCATGATGTACAGGATATATTCGCCGTCGGGAATGGGCACACCTATAGTGTCTATGTACGCTTCCTCCGGGGCGTTATCCGGAGCCAGCTCGGTTATTCCTTTTCCTACCGCGTAAATATTCTTGGCCACGTCCACCTCAAGGAGGTCATCCCATTCAGGGCCAAGCACGCCGCGTTTCACCAGCCACCACCGGCTTGCCGTAACGCCGTAGTCATCAGTGATCAGCGCCTTAAAGTCAAACACGCCGTTCACTACATACTGTTTTTTCGCTTGCGGTATTCCATCGCTCCCGATAATACTGATATCCTCGGTTGTAAAATTCCGCACACGGGTAATTTCGATAGTTGGCTCTTTTGTCAGTATCTTCAGCGAAAAACCCTTCTCGGAATAGGTATCCGGCAGCGTGTCATCCACCGCTTTTTCCCATACCCGGACAAAAATATCGTAGTCGGTATTCCCTTCAAACGTAAATGATTCCTCTTCGCCGGTTTTGAAATTCTTTCCGGTAACCTTGCTCCCGTTTTTGAATTCGGGAGACAGGAACAGGTATTCCCGTTTGCCCTTGTGCTGCCAGCGCAGATCGGTGCTGGTGTCAGTGGGCAAAACGGTGTTATAGGCGCTGGTCAGATTCGCTTTATCATGCCAGGGCAGCACTATTTCTTTGCCGTTGGGCCCCATAATTATCAAATCCGCGCGCCTGATGCCCGTTGAGTGGCTGGCGCGGGTTTCAAACACAAATCCCCGGTTCACCGCGACATATTCATACGCCCTGGGGGCGTTTCCGTAGCGTTTATCGTTCTCGTTGTAAATATTGTAGCTAGGCGGCACATCAAAGTAGTCATCAGAGAATCCTTTGCCGGGAGGATCATCCTTGTTAAAGAACACATCCATCTGCGCCGGGCCTTCGCTCACTTCAATAAATATTTCTCCCGCCGGGTAGTCCAGGGGCGGATAGAAACTTTCTTTCCCCGGTTCCAGTTTTACTTCTCCGTCCTCCTTGGTAATATCCTGCGCCCAGATTCTGAATTTATAGGGCTTGTCCTTCTTCGGCAGCGGCGTCTCGCTCAGCGAGCCGTCCGGGTTGCGAATAAACATTTTCAGCCGGAAGCGGATAAATTCCGCTCCCCCCTGATTCGCGGCGGTGTTTTCCCAGTTTTCAACGCCGCCGTATTCGTCCAGCGACATCCACCGCGCCGTTTCTTCGGTCTCGTATTCATTGGGATCCCACAGTTTGATCTTGGGAAACGGGGATTTTATTCCCTGGACATCGTTAACCGTGCCCAGAATATCGCCTTTCACATACACAACCGGCTGCGGGAAATTATCCGGATCCCAACTATAGCCGTTTGAGTTCTGCGGGGTCGTCAGCCAGAATTCCTCCGGCAAACTCGGTGAATTCAGCGCTATAACAGGCGGCCCCAGTTTAATTTTATAGCTGTTCGGGTCAGATTCGGTGGGAGGGCGTTTTTTGGGATCGCGTTCGGACTCCTCATCATACGCCCTGACATAGATATAGAAGGGGCCGTTATCGGCAATCGGTTTTCCATCAATCCAGATCGGTTTTCCATCATCAATCCAGGAAGGGCCTTTATAAGTGCGATCCTCCTTGTATTTTTCTATCCCGCTGTCTATATCAACTACCCACCAGTCTTCCAATTCCGATTTCAGAGTCATCTCTTTCATGTGAAAGTTGCTGCTCTTGTCATACCGGTAGTACAACTCAACTTTCTTGACACCGATGTCATCGGTGACTCTCGCCTCAAAACGGAAGGTATTTTCCCTGAGGAATTCCCCCGAAACGGGCGTAATTTCATGGATCACCGGCGCAAGAATATCAACTTTGGGGCCCAAACCGGCAACAAACGGGCTATTATCGCACGTAAATGTAAAAAATATCCCCAAAAACACAAGACCCGCGCCTAATAATCGTGCTTTTTGCACAAAAGTAGCCTTTTTCATAACTTCCTCCTGGAGATATTCTCTATTTTCGTCCGAATAATATGGTTGGCGCGGTAGGCATGATACGATGTGCAATCATTCAACAACAAGAAAAAAGAAAGGAAGAAACACCAACCCCTACTGTAATAATAATACAGATGAAATGAATCGTCAACAAAAATCTGTAAAAAACGCAAAATTTGCTTGATTTTTGAGCAAAAACAGGGGCCTAAAAAAGAGGCAAAAACCCCTCAAATTCAAAAACGCGCAAAAACCCCAAATTTTGCCAAATTTTCGAGTAAAAACGCACAAAAAAGCACCCACCCCAAAAGTGACAGTCACTCTTGAGAAAATACATGAAATATGGAAAAACTACCAAAAAGTGACAGTCACTTTTGTTTTCGCTATTACCGCCCGTCCGTAGTCTCAGTTCTTTTTCCAGTCGAACGTTTTCCACATGTAGGAAGCGGTCAGATAGTATATACGCGCGCTCTGGGTAACGGGGTTAAAAGGAGGAGATTCCGGGTGGGCGGAAAGCCAGCCCATAGTGTCGGCAAGCAGGGTTTGGAATTCGGCGCTGCGGAGCCAGGCTTCAACCGGTCTAAGTCTTTCACGGTTTTTCCAGCCTTCTTCTCCATAGGGAATCGCCCACAGAATATCCGTTTGAAACCCAAATGAATTCCAGTTCCGCCGTCCGGGAAAAACGTCAGCTTCCAGAATGTTGGTTTGGTGCGTCGGCAGCTGCCGAATCCGGCTTAAGGGGGCGTACACCCTCACGTCTTTACCTTCCCCCAACAGGGGGGGCCACATCTCGCTCCAACTGTAGGTCATCGCCCCATGCTGGAAAAAGTTTCCCCGCAGAAGCCGCGCCTCAGTTTTTTCCCACAGTTCTTCATCGCGGGAAAAAACGCCGGGATTCTCCTGCACAAGCTGGGCGGCCCAGGCCAGAACCGCCGCGCGGTCGCCTCCGGCCAACAGGATAAGGTCGTTTCCCCCGGAGCCGTTTTCCGCTTCCTGCCTGGTTAAAGGCGGGGACGTAAATTTGTGGAACACCAGCCAGGGATCCAGGGCCAGCGGCAGGGCGCCCCCATAAGTCTTCGATCTGAATTCATGGTACACACGAATCGAGCCTTGTTCTTCGACCGTCGGGGGTTCATAGTTTGAATCAATCCGGTACCCATACCAGGAACGGGACAGGCGGGATTTCGCGGCGGACACAGGTATTATTTTCGCCTTCGGCAGGGGGGATGGGGAAGCGGCGATTACTTTTTCCCATACCTGGACGTACCGGTCCTCTATTATCCAGACGGGCCGCGGCCAAAAATAGAAAAAAATCCCCAAACAAACCACCAGCAAAACAACGCCGGCAACGGCAAGAATTATCAGGAATTTCCGCAGTTTTCTTCTATTTATCATACGCCCTTCCTATATAAAAAATAAGGCGGTATTGAAGAATAATCAAGTAGGGAACGCCAAACAGCGACCGTCACTTTTTTTTCAAAAACACTCAAGCATTTTGCGGATTTGCGCCCTATATAAAGTGAAAGTGGTTAATGTGTACGGCGCTTCACATATTTTTGGGGCGTATCCGTTGCAAAACATAAGGACTCTTGAAATACGCCTAGGGGTTGTTGAAAGTAAACACAAGGCGGATCATGATATTCTCATTGAGATAAAAACAAAACTGGATATACTCTTGAGTAACCATACCAGGCAGCAATCTTAAAAGACACCGTTCTTTCCGTTAAAAATCTATTTACATAAAATTTGGCTTGTGATATTATTTAAACAGTTGAATTATTAAGGAGAAAAAATGGAAATAACTGTATTCACACAAATTATAGCAAATCTTGCAACAGTAGTTGCCGCTTTTACTGGAATAGTAGCTGCAGTATTTGTGGTGTTTCAGACAAAAGGTATGAAACAATCACGTGAAGTTGATATATTCCTAAAAATACACAATATGACTATGACAAAAGAATTTATTGATGCAGAAAATTTGATTAAATTACAAATAAATGAAAAAACAACCTATGAACAGGCTTATGAGACTGAAGAAATACGTAAAAGCATGACTCTTATTCGAAATTATTTTGAAATGATAGGTGTCCTTATAGATGGAAAATATATTTCTAAGAATATTATTTATGATCAAATGGGTTCATGGATATTAGGCACATGGGGGAAACTTGAAAGATTTATTAAGGAACATAGAATAAAAAGGCAAAATTTACAGTATGCGGAAAATTTTGAACTATTATTTATGGGTTATAAAGAATGGGCAGATAAGACCCCACTAAAACTGGATAAACGCCCAAGAGGTTCTTCTGAAGAAATAAAAGAATTTTACAAAAAATAAATTAACAAGTGTATTAAGGATGCCATTTTTGGTGTACCTAAAACCCAGGGTGCTGTAATTCCTCTTTTTTACGCTAAATTTGTGTGGTTTAGAGCAAACAAAGAATCTGCTATTAAATCAGCAGATTGAACTTGCCAGGCAATTAAGGGAGGCTGAAAGACTAATGCCGAAGGTTCGGAACTATTATAAGACAATCCCTTGCGTGTGCCAAAAGAAAAGCCCGGCCGTGCCTCGAGCCCATAAATAATTTTGTGTAAAACGCTATACTACCAAGGAGGTAAGTATGGCGATCACGAAAGAAGTATTGGACGAACTGCTGAAGGAGTACCAAGGGCCTGACGATTTTTACGGTCCGGAAGGGCTAATAAAGCAGTTGAGCAAAGCCCTCATCGAAAGGGCGATGCAGACTGAGTTAACGGAACAGATCGGTTACGAGAAGAGCGAACCCGGCGAGAAGCCAAGCGGCAACCGCCGGAACGGAAAATCATCAAAGACGCTGAGAACTGACCAGGGGCCGATGGAGATAGCCGTACCGCGGGATCGGG
>Ga0268262_10000917_pt1 | contig 38104 bp, 49 predicted proteins | sample TergutNc150P3_FD_190354 | JGI IMG/M metagenome (GOLD analysis project Ga0268262, IMG submission 190354) | Nasutitermes corniger P3 segment gut microbial community from laboratory colony in Florida, USA - Nc150 P3 (SPAdes) (version 2) | ecosystem: Host-associated > Arthropoda: Insects >...
TTTTAATCTCCTCCGATTTTTCAACCTTTTCATGGAATTTCACGTAGGCGATCCAGCCCGGAATATCGGCCTCAATACGCGCTGAGAGACCTGCGTCATAGGGACGCTCTATCTTGTACCGGTCATATTCCCACCCCACGAAGCCGGGCCTGTCCTCGCCGGATTCATCTATCTCCCTGACATTTTCGGTAAAGTATGCCGTTGCGGTATTGCCGTTAACTTCAAGCCAAAAGCGCTCTGGCCGCTGATTGCCTCTTACTTGCATCTGACACCACCTTTTTTAACTGTTTAAGTTTTATACCTACAAAATACTTTGACTTTAGAATGAATGAATCAAAGTATTTTAATTGCCCAAGCCTACTTATAAGCCCCGCCGCTATTTTGAACGGTATTGACATTTTCAGGGCCATAAGTTTTTTCACCACCGCGCATTGCCGGATAAACGCGAGGAAATTCCGCGCCCGTAACCGGATATGTGTCCGAAAAAAAACAAAGCCCAAAAAATCTACGCCCCTACTCTCGGTCTTAAAGACCTGCCAGTTGTCCTTTAGTTCAAGCCCTAATTCGTCTTTCAGGTACTTTTCAATTAATTTCCGTACCTTATGAAGCTCTTTTTTGTTGTTCCCAAACAACACCATATCATCGATATACCTGACATAGTGTTTGACTTTGAGCTTCTCCCTGATGTAGTGATCCAACCCCTCTAAGAAAAGGTTGGCGAACCATTGAGAGGTATAATTCCCTATAGGAATACCCACCTCGGTAGTGTCCACAATCTTCTTAATCAATGAAATCATGCGCGGGTCTTTAATCTTCCGGCAGATGATATTCATCAATTTGTCGTGCGGTACACTGTCGTAATACTTCCTGATGTCCATTTTAAGCGTGTATTTGGTGTTCTTCTTGTCCTCCTGCAACCACTTCTTAACACCCTCGTAGCCGCGCTTAATTCCACGGTTAGGAACGCTTCCGCAGCACCAGTAATCCATGCCGCGCATAAACACCTTTTCACAGGCCAAAATGATTAACCAATGTACTACCTGATCCGGGAAAAACTCCGGACGTTGAATCTTCCGCGTCTTTTTGCTATGCGGATCATACCTTTCAAACACGTGATAAGGCGCAGGAGTGTACGTGTCGTTCTCCAACATCTCGCGTATCTTTGCAATGTGGCCGGGTATGTCGTCCATAACACGCTTCACGCTCTCGCGCTTGCGTTTACCCTGTCCCGCATAACAAATAGCGGCGTGGATGAATCCATCGTCGAGTATCTTATCAAACAAATAGCCTACCCGCTTCATAATACTCTCCTTGTCCTTATTTGCTTCACGGTCTTTGGAGTCTTTTCGGCGTTCCCCGTCCGGCTTTACCTATTTCGGCTATACCTTTCAGTTCATCCATAAGACCTACTAAACCGGCCTTCACGCAAATTATTTTTGCTGAGTGGCAAGGAATTGACTGTTTTACTCACCTGCAATTTTACTTCGCAAATAATTAGCCGGCAGCCGACGTTCGTGTTAGTATTCGCCGATGTGTTGTTCGTATTAAAGTAAAACAACCCGGCATTCGTTCCGTTATTCCAATTACCACCGGAGCGAAGAACCCGCCACCGCACACAGTCAACCCCCCTACTGCAACTGCAATTTCAAAAAATTTTCGACCCGCTACGCGGGATACTCAACGTCAACATCAAAATCAACAACCACTTCAACGTCAACCCCTGATAAACAGAGGTGGGCTTCGCCCCCCATTCCCCCCTAAAGGCTAAGGCAAAACGAGGAGCCGGCAGCCGACGTACGTGTCAGTATTCGCCGAGGGGTTGCTCGTAGTAAAGCAAAACAACCCGGCAAGCGTCCCGTTAGCCCAACCACCACCGGCGCGAAGAACCCGCCACCCGGAGGACTGCCAGTAATAATCCGGCACGTATGTACCATCGGCCCCCGTCGCGTCCGTAGGTACTTGCGCCCAGGGGAAAGCCGGATCAAATCCCCACGCCTTTTGGTAGCCGTCAGCGACGGCCTTGGTGTAAGAAAGCGCGGTGTAATTCGTCGTGGTGTCGTCGGCGTAGTCATTTGGATTTGTAGCCACGTAGGTTGTCGAATCGTTGAAGTTTATACCGTCCACCCAAAAATCAAGGTTGCCCCACAAATTTTCCATGTTACGGTACTTCACCCGTCCAGTTGCAACATTAGAGGCCACAGTAGACCCACTATGAAACGCTATGTTGTCAGCCCCACCCGTATTTTGTTGCGCCGAATTGCCGCTGTCCGTGTAGCCCCTGCCCACCGCCGCCTGACTGTCAAGGTTGGCTACTTCGATGATGTACAACAATTCTATGGTGCTTTGTACCATGAAGTCGTGCTGATAGAAATTCGCTCCCCGCGCACGGATTCCCGCCCTTGCCGTCGCCCTCGTGATAGATTCCTTGCTTTGATTGCCTGAAACTGACCGGTATTCGCTGTTGAGCGTGTACGCGCTAACCAAGATGTACGGCCTGATCGTTCCGTCCGGCCTCCTAAAGCCCGGCGCTTCGTTCCAAGTGTTATCCCATTTGGTATTGCTTATCAAGAAATCCCTATTCACGTTGTCATTTAGGAACTTGCAATAAAACAGCGGGATATGTACCATTACGTCGCCCACTACTGGCGTTCGTGAGAATCCCGGCTCTCCGAAGCGGTGAGTTATATTCCCATTTGCATCGGTATTAACGAGATATATGTCGCGGTAAATGGGTAGGTTGTCGAAGTCTGAACTTCCACCTTGCCCATTTACGGCAGGAGCGAAGTTCAACCCTATCGCGTCATGTAGGCGCGTCAGTTGGGTCGAGGACAGCGTCTTATTCCACTGAGCGCCGAAAGTATACACTTGCTGCGCATTAATCGTAAGAACCGCAACGTCGCTCGTTGTCATAGCCGTTTTCACGCCACCGTCGCCATTATCCGCGATAGTATTTGTTACTTCGACGTAATAATAACCCGTTCCCACCGCCGCCGTACTTGGCGTATATGTCGGCGAATTCGTGCCTATAGGCGTACCTCCGGTGTTACTATTTACGCTATTCCTGAACCACTGATAAGACAGTACGCCGCCGTCGCTCACGTTGGCCGCAACGGACAGCGCGGAAGCCGCCGCGTTTTGCGTATACTGTCCGTTTGCCGGATGTGATGTAATAACCGGCGCTTGGGCGTTCACAAAATTATTTACCGCCACAGATACAACGTCGCTTGCAACGCTCGCGGTTATGGCCACCGTTGCGCGGTTGTTGGTATTAGTTACCACCGCGTAGTAATACTTAGTGCCGGCCACGTCCGTAGGTACTTCATACTCTTGGCCCGTCTCGCCCTCAATGGGGAGACCGGTTATCGCGTTGTTTGCGTTGTTAGAGTACCATTGATACGAGAGGCTTCCCCCGTCGTTCACAAACGCGGAAACGCGCAAAGTATGCTCGCCGCCGATTGTTACCGTGCCGCCCTCCGGTTGATTCGAGATATTAGGCTCTTGGGCGTGTGTCGGGCGCGGCGCACCCTCGACGCGCAATTTGCCGTCGCTCGTATCGGCGGTCAAGTCATTCGGTTCGTCGCGGCTCACAAGGTCGGCGGGATTAAGTTCGCCCTCGGCTATAAAGTTACGGGCCACCCATTCCTTTACCGCTTCCGCTGAATTAGAGATAGATTCTTCAAGCTCCTCGGTCTTTTCAATAAATTCATCACGCGGAACAAGCGCGAGAGAGCCATCAATTACAAGCTCAAAGTTATTTGTATCGGAAACTTCGATTGTTACGCGGATCACCGACGCGGAGGCGCTACCCTCTACCAGTGTAGGCTTGTAAGTCGGCGCCCATGTCGCTATCGCAATAGCCTGTCCCGTTTCGTCGGCGACCGCTATCTCGTGAATCCAGTGGCCGCCTATATCTTCTCGGATAATACCCTCGGCCTGAAGCCACGCAGGATTAACCGGATCAACCTTTAGGGAATTTAAGGCGAACCTATGCCATTCGTTTTTTAGGCTTCCCTGATTAGGATCGAGTGTATAACCGCCGTTTCCGTTGTCTTGTGTACCGTAACCAACGGCCATTTGGGTAAGCTTTACTGTCTCGCCGCCGTTAAATACATTACGCGAAACGGATTTGCCGTAAGGTGTCAAAATCGAAAAAAATGTTTGTTCCTCACTCATATATAACTCCTAATAAATGGTGATTTTTTTACATCAGACAATATAAATATAATCACCGACTCCTAATGCGACGCTATATATCTATATGCACGATATAGTATATGCTATATCGTGCGTTTAGGATAAACACTACCTATTGTGGCGAAATACATACCTATACGATTATCTTTGATCGCCTTTGTAATAATATCTATACGCCGTACCTTGGGCAATACTCGCGAAATGTCCGCAGAATAATTACCCAATGCGCGGCTTTGCCCAACCTTTACGTTCCCGCCGTACCACCATTTAGGCGTTACCTGCGCCGTCACTGCTCCATAACTACCCGACGCCTTACCATGTTTTACGTTTACTTCGCCACCCGGCCATGACTTGGGCCGGACGCGCCCTAATATGACGCCTTGGCCGCCGACCGCCCGACCATGTTTCATGGATATTTCAGCACCGGGCCAAAATTTGGGATTTACGCGCCCGAAGGTGAAGCCTAAACCGCCAATCGTCCAAGCCTGTATCATCGTTATGGCTTTTTCGTGCCAAATATGCGGCCTCACGTGCCCCGCCGCCGCTCCGTAGCTCCCCGCGCCCCAGCTACATTTGACTTCAACGCCGCCGCCCGGCCACCACTTTGGGCGGATAGTTCCAAAATTGACGCCTTGCCCCTGCGCCCCGTAGTAGGCAGTAATCTTCCACGTAGACATTAATATAATATTTCGTAGGTAGGATCGGACATTTTTTAGGTTGTTGATCAGGTTCCGAATATCTTGTTGGATGGTCGGCGCCGCTCCTCTTACGCTCGTATCTATGGCGAAATCAAATTCATAAGCCTCCATGTGTGTACCCAGTAAATCGGCCTCAAACCATTCAATAGAAAAGGCCGGCATACCCAAAAATTGAGGGACGGCTTTCATTGCCCAAAGCGTACCCTTATGCCAGTGGAGCATTATGGCGTTCTTCACAAGAGCGCGTTTATCTTCAAGCGTCTCGGCAAATGAATATCCCTCGTAATAACCGATATTCCATTGCCAAGCCAAATCATCCAGTTGTTGATTATTAAGCTCGTCGATCCGCGAGTAAATGAACATCAATTTCACGCGCTCGTCGAAGCTCTCAAAGAGCTTGTCCAAGCACGTAGACGCCGCCAAAAATTTAGGGTCGGTTTTAACGCTCAATGGCAACAAATCGTTGAATTTAAACGTCGATAATGTGGTATTAGTCACTTTCCACCGCCCCGAAGATGATTTCACGACTGTTTATATGGGCCACCGTATTGCGCCCCAATTCGGTAAATTCTAAATCACCGATTTCAATACGTTTGGCCCCCGCCGCAAGGCATAACTGTACAAGCCGATCCGGATTAACGTCGCGCCCTATACGCTCAATTTGCCACGCCTCGTATTCGGCGACGGCGGCGTTTATCCGTTCTTCAATGGCGGTATATTGTATGGCCTGCTCCGTCGTTATATACCACGTGAGAGTATAGTCAATTTCAAATGTATCTACCGGCAGGACGTTCACTTTATCGGTCAATGGGCGTATCTTTTCACCATTCAACACCTCCGCAACGGCTTCAATTTCTACGCCATCCGCGTCGGGGATGGCCCCGCCCTTTAGCATTACAATTACATCTACCTCGCCCAGCCGCTCGCCGCCTCTATCCTCCGGGCCGGAAATCGACACATCGGCGATATTACCATGAGCCGTAAGCGCCCAGTATACATAGGAGAGCCGCGCCCCCGCCGTCGAAAATTGCCCAGGGGCCATACGCGCACGATTACGCAAAGAATCATCATCCTCAACGTCAGAGCCACCCTCCGAGGCCTCCACGTTCATCACCGACGACACAAGCGCCACCACATCGACAGCGCGGTTTATTTGGCCACGTAACAGCCCGTTACCCTCCGCGCCGTAGGTCAAGCATGTAGCCGGTACTTCGACGGACAGCTGGCCGGCAGGGATCACTACAAGCGCGTCCGTCGCAAAAAATATCCGTCCGTCAGCCGTCGCCCTTGTACCGTGCGGAATGACTACCGAACGGGTCAGCAGGTCTTTAAGGCTATATTTTAGCTTCGTTTTGGCCGGAAAAGCCTCCAATCGGTACACCCCCAAGAGCGCGGCGAGGGCGTCGAGATGTGCGCCGGTAGCGTGGCGTAGGAAGTTCTGTTTTTGTGTCCAATCCGAAACGGTGTTCTGCATGGAAATCACCGCCGCGAGCGTCGAAAGGAATAAGCGCACCGGATCACCTGGGTACAGAACGACGCCCTGAATACCCTCATACATGGCCACGACCGAAGCCGTAACCTCGGCGGCATCTACGCTCGCGAGATGATTTTGGCGATCCACAAGGTCGGCCAATGCTGAAATAAATACCGTAGAATCACCCTCGGCCTCCCCCCATAGGCGCGTAAATGTCGCCACCGTATCGTCGCGGTTTATATGGCCAAGCGCGAAGTACGGCAAGTTATAAAATCTATCGGCGTTATCGTCCAATTTTATAAAGCGCGAATCATTCATAATAGCGTACCCTCCTTTATCCTAATTTTTACCAACGGGATAATTTCACCATTGTTTAAATTGCTCCGGTCAAAATCTATACTCAATACCTCCGCTCTTGGCTCGTATTTTGCTATTTGCTCGGTTATATCTATAACTAAATTTGCCAAAACCATATTTTCAGGCTGGTCTATTATTGCCGGGTCAATACCAAACATCCTATCCAAAAATAGGCTTCCGCGCCAAGTAGTAATGATCGTTTTAACGTTTTGGATGATTTCACGCTCGCCGCCGACAGCGATTTCAACATCCGTCAGTGGCCTCCCTATCACCTCATATTCTTTCGGCGTCATTAGAACCACCCCGTTTTTTGTGTTGATAAAGCTACCGGATCAACCTTATCGCCAGGCAACCTATCAGGACCGCCCTTGCCAGTATCACTGCGCCGTAATTCATCCTCTCGGAGCTTTTGCGCGGCCTCCGTAGGCAAGGCCGAAATATACTCTCTCAAAGACAGTGCAATCTTCATAACTGCGGGCCGCCCATGCGCCCAATATATCTCCTCACCCTCGGCACTACGTACCGTATACCGCCCGTAGTTCTTACCATTGATAAATACACGCTGCGGCTCGCCGCTATCTTGCATTTTTTCAATAGTTTCGTATGTAGAAAGCGGGTCAAAATGTATTGTACTACACAGCGTAATCGAAAAATCCATATCTTTTAGGCTTCGACCGGTATGTTCACTCACCGGAGGCCCGTTCAATATTTCGTGATCTACCCAACGAGCCGACGATTTCCGCGTCAGGCCGTCATAGGTTTGGACGTGCGTCATACCCAAAAACGACGCTGTCAAGAATATGACGTTGCCGATAATACCCTGAAATGGCGTCAAGGCCAAAATCTTGGCAAGGGCAATTTCTGCGGCGTTATCGGGCAAAAGTTTTGTTATTAGGCTCATTCTATCTTCCCATCAGTTAAAGCTCCTACCGCTCCGGCGACAGGGCTGGTATATGGAGCTAATCCAGCCGCCCCACCGTTTACGGCTATTGTACTACTCGTTACAACCGCATTGTCTTTTATATGATCTATAACTTCTTCCGCTATGGCCTTACACATTGCTTTGAGGCCGACAAGTTCATTATCAGGATGATCAGACAGCCCTGGCATACCGGATTTTAACCGACCATATAACTTGTCGGAAAGATCGCTCGAATTCATTGCCATATTACCCTCCTATGGTACTGTATTACCGCAATGTGGCATTCCCATTGGGCAAATTAATATACAGTTTAAAGGCCCTTGCCCCGGCGTTGCCGGAGTCATTTTATTTAGTTTAAATATCGCCGTTGGCGACAGCGTCATATTGCCGATTGATTTAATATCCATATTGCCGGTAGATTCTATCGTCATGTTTCCGGTAGATTTTACCTCTATATTACCCGTAGCCTCTACCTTAATATTTTTAGATGTTTTTACAGTTATATCACCGTTATTTTCTACCTTTATGTAATCCTTTACGGTTATATCTACAGTACCCTTTGCGCTCTCATTATCCTCCACAGTTATTAATACGTCACCTTTTATATTTTGAGTTACAAGATGATTTTTACGGTCATATTTTAAACGTGTTCCATCCTTGTACTTCGTGTAATAAATATCTTGCCCATCCTCCGGCGGCGTATCTTTTTCATTGTATACCGCTCCAAGGACAAAACCGGCTATCGGCCCGTTACCCATAAAGATACACGCCACAAGCTCATCTATATCAGGCATATAGTAGTGCTTGTTGTCATAAGTCTGTTGCTGTATGACTTGCAACCAATAGCTTGTATGCTCATCAATATCTTTAAACAGCACCCGTACCATATTCTTTTCGGGATCAGTCTCGACAACCTCCCCGCAACGGAATACATCTTTAATATCCAAGTATACCTCGCAATGATAACGTTGAATTGTAACCGCCCGATTTATTATAATCGTGCGTAATCTCCTCCAAATACCACGTAACAGAATCCCACCGCCCAAATCCATACACCTTTAAAGTCAAACCACTATATAAATCAGGCCTCCCCATCATAGTCAACGTTCCCCGTACTTGCCGCATATTCTTTTTACGTAGGGCGGCCTTTGCCACCTCCTCGGCCTCAGCAATATTATTTACAAGTTGATTTACCTTTAATATTTGCCCTACTTCGGGATCAGGAATATCACCCATTTCTTTGTCTTTTTTATCTCCTTGTACATCATCCGAATAAAATATGTACTCTACCATTTCTTTCTTTTTCGGATCATAATATTTTACTTGGCAAGCAGCGTAAATATCGGCGGTATTTGCATTAAACTCCCATGACTTTACCACCCCATCAGATCGATATATTGTAGCCTCCGGCTTTTTAGCGTCGTATTCTTCACCTCTATATATCACGATATATTTATCAGTAATTTTTATCATAAGTCCGGCGTACTCACATATATCCATAAGTAGCGATAAATCGCTTTGGCTTTTTTGTTCCCACCGTTCAATCTCCGGATTATATCCGGAGAACCACTTCAATTCAAATTTATGTTCACTTGCTATATCCTCGGCAATCTGTTTTATAGTAATATTCTCCCATCCCTTTGTATTTTGCTGACGGCGTATGCTATTAGTAATACCCACCGATATTGCCGATATTTGAAATACTGTAGGCGGCGCCGAATTTGTAATATCATCTATCTCGAACCCTCCGCAATCCCGTTCAAATTCATCACCCAAATTAAACCAGTCAAATACTTTTAACTTCGCTTTTAATTTAGCCGCGAGATCAGGCCACCAGTCGCCGCTCCATAATCCATCTATATCCTGAAAAGTAATGCTCAATTCATCCATCTTATCGGGGAGCGTCCGGTCAACATACCGTATACTCTCCAAGAATGGGGCCACATCGCGAGATATGTCCTTGTTCTCGTACTTCAATTCAACGGTTACTTCACGCGGCAACATATATCATCTCTCCCAAGGTGGTAATTTTGAGCGCGTTCTTCTTGCCCCATCCGGTAACTGCGGTACAATCAATAACAATCCGGCAGGTAGATATAATATGCGCATATAATTAGGATTCGCTTGTAACAGCACGTAACCGAGCTTATCACTTCCGTATATACGGAGAGCGAGCATATCCCACGTATCGCCCTGCTTTGTTGTCATTGTCCAAGTCATCGTGTAGCCACCCTTGCGCTATTGTATTGCATTTGAGTATACCACCGCTCAAATTGCGCCTTTGCTTCTTTAAGCGCGTCCTCGACGGCGGTTTTTATGCTCGTCGGCTCTCCACCATTAACCGTAATAGTGATATTAGGCGAAAAATTAAATTCACCACCAGCCCGATCATTATTACTAATATCTGGTATCTTTATCTCTGGCATATCCAATGACTGCGGTTTTGGATAATCTGTCTTTTTTAGCTTGGGCCGGAGAGAATACGGTATATCAATTATACCCTCAAATAGCGATTTGAAAAAATCAGGATAATTTAAGCTATCACTAACCCCCGGCGCCTTTGGCATTTTGGGCAATGTGGGCGGCGTAGGTGGTATCGGCGGCTTCGGTTGCGGTACAATAGGCGGCGTAGGCGGTATAGGCCTATTTATTTGAGCATACGATTCCGGCAACACAGGCGAGGCTTCGCGGATTACTTGTAATTCAGGCGCGACGGTAGGGGCCAACTCCGAAAATAACTGAGCGGCTCTCTTGGGCTTGGTGAGCGGGATCACCATCTCCGGCTTCCCGTCCTCCGCAACCAGTGACGGCTTTGTGGCTATACCACCATCGCCAAATTTGGGTAGTATTCCGGTAACTGTTTTGACAGCACTGCCTACCGTTTTGGCGGCTCCACCGGCTAAATTTATTAGGCTCTCCGGCAATAATCCCTTTACCGCGTCTTTAACCGCTCCTGCGGCGGTTTTCAGGATGGCAAGAACACCATCTATAAACCGCTGAATCCAGTCCTTGCCGGCCTTAAATATATCTACGCCGGTGATGGCTTTTACGGCGTCGTTCAGGAGGCGCGGTATCAATGTACCCAGCCGTACAAATATTTCTTTTATACCGTTCAGGAATCCACCGGAGAACGCCTCTTTTATGCCCATGAGATCGCCCAAAAAGAACCCTTTAACGAAGTCTACGGCCCCGAAAAATACGCCCTTTACGTTGTCGAATACCCCTGCCACAGTATCAACTATAGGGTCGAGCCACGCTTTGACCGTACCTATCACATCTACGCCGGTGATGGCTTTTACGGCGTCGTTCAGGAGGCGCGGTATCAATGTTACTATCCGCATAAGGATATTATCTATACCGCCCAATACTTCCCCAAATCCACGAAGCCAACCCTTACCTATGCTGACAATATCAAGGCGTACAAGCGCCTTGGCAACGTCGGCTATCATGCGGATAAACAGCGTCGGTACGCTCTTTACTACTTCTGCTATACCCTTAAAAAAGCCGCCCTTAAATGCTTCTTTTATCCGTACAAACTCGCCTATAAAAAAGTCTTTGACTGTACCTACCACCGTTGTAAAGATATTTACTATATCCTTGGCGATCCCCTTTACCAACGCCACCGATTTACCAAAAACATTTTGGACAGCAGAATAAATACCGGACACTCCGGCCACGAAACCGGCAAGCCACTCTTTGCCTACGCCGATTAAATCTACGCCAAATAAAGCGTTTACAACATCATTACCCATACGGATAAATAATGTGGGTATGCTCTTTAATATCTCGAAGATTCCATTGAAAAAGCCACCACCGAAAGCCTCTTTTATCCGGCTAAACTCCCCGATAAAGAAGTTTTTAATCGTATCAATCGTTACGCCGAGCATATCGGATAATACATTGAGCGACGGCGTGATCCAATCCTTTATCGCTCCAAGTATATCAACGCCAAACAAGGCCTTTATTATCTCGTTACCAGTTGTGGCTATAAGCGACGGAATCAGTGTCAATTTGCCTATAATAAACTTCCCCATATTGATTATGAAGCCTTTTATGTTGCCGGCCAACAAATCTTGTACCGCTTGTATAGGGCTTATTATAATATTCTTTATCGGGGCCAAAATATTCTGTAACCAACCCGGCAAGCGGCCAAACGCGCCTTTTATATCCTCTATTATACTATCAATAAAGAGTGGAACGGTAGTACCTAAATTTTTGAAAAAATATACTACATCTTCCCAATTTTTTATCAGTAAGTAGGTAGCCGTACCAAGTGCCGCCACCGCCGCAATAACTGCGATTACTGGCCCGGTTAGTCCCGCTATAACACCGCCTATAACTTTAAGTCCTCCAAACGCCGCGACTACCGCCTTGGTAGCCGTAACCAATTTTATCAGCGACAGAATAAACGTGGCCGTTGCCGTAAGAGCGCTTATAATTGAAAATACAATTCCCAAGGCTTTAAGCGCGAGAAAGGCCTTTCCGACCTTTTTCAGCACCTCCACAAGGCCGCCATTCTTCTCTATCCATATACCGACTTGATGAATAAACTCTACTACGGAATTTTTAAGACCAATAATATTTTCTTTGTTTTCCTTTACCCACTTTATTATATCTTGTACAAATTCGTTTACTTTTTGCCCTATAAGCTCCCTATTTGCAGTAATCCACCCGACAATGGCGTTATTTACCCGCGTCAGCGGCTCGTGTAACTGTTGCCCCACCGTCATAGCCAACCCCTGCGCAGCGGCCTTTAATTCGCCCATGCTGTCCATGAACGCCGTCGCCCGTCTGCCTGCGGCGTCATCAAATACTATGCCGAGGCGCTCCGCGTCTTTCATCAACTTTTGAATTCCGGAGCTCCCTTGCTCCAACATAGGGATCATATCTACGCCGGATTTACCAAACATTAACGTCGCCAAGGTAGTCTTTTCGTTTTCATCTTTGAGCTTCGTGAATGCGTCGGCGGCCTCGTATAATAACCGGCTACGATCTTTTATCTTCTTGTTTTCGTCGCGCATACTCAAAATACGCCGACCGTTTATTATCAAATCTTTCTTGCCGGTAGCGTTATTTTGTTGTATAATCTTATTGAGATGTAACATACTACCGGAGAATTGATTCGCCGACAGGCCGGATTGCGTCGCCGCAAACGATAATTTTGAGTATTCTTGTGTAGTAATACCGATTTTGGAAGCCGTTTTTACCGCCTCATCGCCCATTTTCGCGGTTTTGTAGGCAAGGCCGTAGACTGCGGCGCCAGCTACCGCTCCCAACGCTATAATTTGTTTCAGCGGATTTAGTATGGAGGCCCCTACTTTTGACCAAGCGGCCCCCATGTTATTTGCCGCTTTGGTGAAATTTTGCATAGCGGCGTTATACTCTCTATTTAGCTTGGCAAAAGCCATAGCCTCGGACGATTTCTTTGACAACTTTGCTATTTCCGACGCGGCTTGGCTATGCGAAGTCTTAAATGACGGGTCCAACTTCCCGCCTATGGCAAAGGCCAATTCAAACGTCTTTTTAAGGTCAGCCATGATGTCCGTCCGATTTTATTATATTTGCTATAACTGTTGCCCACTCCCGTAAACGTTTTACCGGCAGTCTCAAATACATATCAATAGATGTGTTTGTGGCTCTCGCGAGGCGAACCACTATATCAATCATCTCTATATGACTTTTGAAACCGCCCCCATTAAAAAAGCCTGCGCTTTCATGGTGAGAGCCGTACAGTCGGCTATTGAAAACTTCCGTAAAATGTTGATATTCACACCGGAAGCACGGGCGACGATATTCAACAGGTATGTCTTGGAAAATTCGACAACGTTCATATCCCCGCTGTTACAGCCGGGGAGAGCCGCCACCGCCTCCATATCCGCACCGGTAAGCGTGTCAAAATTCAGCGTCAACTCACTATATTCCTCATTCCCAACCTTTACCTTTTTGGACAAGGTATACTTAAACGATGATTCCTCGCCCAACCTCTCCATTACCGCTTCCGGTTCTAACTTCTTGTTTTCCATAGCCATCTCTCCTTAAAAAAAGTGTGAAAGTGGCCCCGATTATACGGGGCCGTTTGATTATATTCCGAGAGAAGTACGAACCTTGTCTAATAAATCTTGACTGCCGATTTTATAGATCATATTAAATTTATCGATCTCTCTCATATCTTGCCCGTCCAATGTTTCTTTGAGGTATACAACGTTGAATTCGAGCGCTTTACCCTCCAATTCGCCAGGATTCATAGAACCGAGGTTATCTCCTTTAGGCATAGCCTTTACTATGACCCTATGATCAATAACTTCGTATTCTCCCGTACCGGCGTCGAGGTGTTGGAGCGCGCCCCAAAATTCAATGTGATGATACTTTTGTGGCAGCAAATCCCGTGATTCAACGGTCGCGATCCGGAAGTTTACCGTCATGACCATATCTTGCGTATGGCCAAGCACCGGAACATCAGCAACGCCGCCGATACCAGCGCCTTGAATGGACTGCGTAACTGCTTGTACGTTCGGGAGGGCAACATCAACCGTACCTATTTGGCGGGAGCCGTCCAAGAACATAGAGTAGTTTATCAGCATTTCGGGTACTTTGTTACTCATGATCGCTCCTTATGAAAAGATATTCTGTAAAAGTTCCGGGTCAAATTCGAGATCAAATTTAATAAGTTGCGCGGGTAAAATAAGCCCAAGCATGACATGAAAACTAAGCGTACCGGCCATCAGGGAGAGGGTGTTATTATCCTCCGGCCTTGCCGAGATTGTACTTCCTGGGGCAAGCGCACCAACCGCCATCAGCGCGTTTAGGTTCATTTGCTCGCTGTTGGCTATAGTCTGTATGAGCCTATTGTTATTAGGATCATCCACCTTTTGCCACCAAGTCAAAACAAGGCGGTTACCATACCAAGCCAACATCCTACGGCTTGATATGAACGAATCCTTTGAGTCCGTGTTGCCGGGATAGGCGGCGGTATACGCCCCCCACAACGTATTGCCCAACGTAAAATTAAGCACGGTAGTAATACCGTTTCCGCGCAAGAAATTTGCCTGCGGAATCGATAAAGACACTTCCGCGCCGTCGTCGGTAACAACCGCTTCACACTGTATATTCGTGTTCGACGGGCTACTATAGGGTATATCACTCCGTACCCGATCCTCGGCGGCGGTAGCTCCTGCGGCGTGTGTAGATAGATTCATCAAACGCGAACCTACCTTGACTTTTGGCCAACACAAGTAAAGATTTTTACTTGTAAGTCCGGTTTTGGCTTTATAACCGGGCACATCCCCATACTTGGTCAGCGTATCTGTAGGTAAATCAGCATACGCCACGCAATTAAAAACCGCGTTGATACCCTCGCATTTGGCCGCCATAATCATAGCAACAACCGGTTCGTGTGAGAAGTTAGGTGCGAGTAAAATCCCCGGTACCATCCTAAATCTTGGGAATGCAAGTTCTACAAGTTCGAGGCCGGAAGTCACACCGGTCACTACATCGTAACCACCGATAATATCATCAGCAGTTACAAGTTCGGGAGCGGCGTAATTATACGACGCGGTAAAAGTTTTACCGGCTGTAATAGCCGCCGCAAGCGTACTATCCTCAATTACAGTGATTATCGCCGTAATTTTATTGATGGTATAATCAGTACCCTCAACATAAACGGTATTTTCGTTATCTTTAAGCGTGATAGTGTTGAGTATATCGCCAACGCTTAACGCCGCTGTGTCCAAAGAGAACGCCACCACCTCGTCGGTTTTGACCTTAAAGTGTTTGTTAGGGTCAAAGATATTTGCGAAGATTACCGGCGCTTTTCCGTACAACTTGAATGAACTGAAAGCTACCTCGCTCAACCCCCACTTCCTGAAATCGTCACGAGCCGACATAATGCCGAGCATTTCTCCGGCTTCGGTGTCAGTGTAGCACAATACAATATTACCCGGCATAGCCCTTGCTCGTTCTGCAGAATCGGCAATGCGATGGATGGGAGCGCACCCAAACGCCATAGGGAGCGAACCATCAACCTTAACGGGCGGTATGAGTGATGTAGGGACTTGATTGACGCTTATTCCATAGTCTACGGACATATTTACCTCGCTTTCTTCCTACGGGTTATGGATTTTTTCTTGACGTCGTCACTTAAAAGCGACAACTCTGAATTGCTGTCTGCCAGCTTATTCATAGTGTCCGGAGCTTTATCGACAGGAACAAATAATCTTGCCAAATCCGGTTCGGTCTTAACGCGCTCGGCAATTTCAGGCGGCAAGCCATTTGAATAAATTGCGCCTTTTTTCAGCAAAAACTTACCACCGTCCTCAAACAGCGTCGGCCCCAAATATATTACCTTTTCAGGCTTTTTATGAGGCTTTTCCCCCGGACGCGCCGGAGGAGGTGTCTGCTGACTTTTGCCCTTTTCTTCTGACATATTGTATCTCCTTTTTGTCAGGTTATTGGTTGACCGGGTCAACAACCGCCGCCGATTTAAACATCGTGACCACCGCCGCGCCGTAAATAGGATGATCGTGTAACCCAGCTTCGTATATTGATCCTAATTCTTTTTGGAGGCCGGACGTTCTTTTAATCGAACCCTCACGCCACCATATATTTCCACCCCAAAATCTTTTTTTCAACAATGTCAAATACACTCTATCTATCATATTCAAAATATCTTTGTAGCCTAATTTTATTTCTTCTTGGCTATCTTTACTGTATACACAGCATATAATCCCGACTTTAGATTCTAAAATTTGCCCTTTATCCCTTGTATCGGTGAATTCATCATCCAAAAAGCGTACAAGAACAAATGGAGGATCACCGGCAACCGGTTTAACATCCGCTCCGGCAGGCATTGACCGCTTCGGAGGGACGTGTCCGATCCATACATTCGGCATTGCCGACGTACTCTTTTCCTTGTCAAATTTAACCGACGCGAAGTCTTTTTCAAGCTCCGCAACAATATCTTCAAGCAAGAAATATATCGATTTCATTTGGCCCCCAACAAATTAAGCCATATTCCGGCTTCCTTTATAAATTGATTTTCAAATTCCTCTTGTATCATAGGCGCGATCTTGTCAGGAATACTGGTCTTTTCCGAGGCGGCCATCCCCGTAACCGCCGACGTCGTCAATTCTGTAATGCGTTCCTCTCCACTTGTCGTCTTTTGTCCGGTACGCTCAAAGATTCCGACGTGGCCGCTTTTCATCTTGGCCACAAACGCGCCCTTAAATCTTTGATTTTGTCCGGCAATCATCACCGATACGCCACCCGTCGTTTTGCCGGTCATCGGGCCACGCGGCGCAACACTTTGAAATCTAAAGAGCGGGATATTGCTACCGCGCAATATTGCGGCGGCTACAAGCTCGCCCTGGCCACGTAACGCCCTTTTTAGGCGAAAATCTTTTAATTCCTCTTTTTTCACGCCCCATTTATTCGGCACGTCGCGTTTTACAAGATACCTAATTCTTGCGGCAGCCTTATTTATAGCCACCTCCATAATATCAGTAAACCGATCCGGACACTCCCGGACAAACCTTTGAACGGTCTTATCATTGACCAATCGCGTTGACAGATTAATCATGTAATCGACCTTTTCAACGTAATTATTAAGTGTCCAAATGGCTTTTTTACATCATGTACATACCATATTTCCCCATCAAAATCCACCTGCTCGGTAACTGCCGGCGACGGTACAAGATCAATATCCCGACAGTAGATTACTTTTATCTCACCGTTTACGCCCTGCGCCTGATACTGCAACATATCGACGCGAGCGTCCTCCGCAATCGTCAGCGGCGCACCATTCCAAGAGCAAACCCGCCCGTATACGTTAGGGTCTAATAGTACCCTGGCGAAGTCCTCGCGGATTTGCTCCCTGAAACTATTCAAGGCTTCACCAATGCTTCTTTTAGGGCCGCCAACAACTCGTTACGAGAGCTATGAGGCTTAAACATCACCCCACGTACAGAAAGTTCCTGCGCCAGCTGGTCACGGGTCATTTTGTCCACGTCCAACAGCGTGTCCGTCGCGTCGGCGGCCTTCTCCGTCGCGTCGGCGGCCTTCTCCGTCGTCGTAGGCGCGGTACCTTGGGCGTCCGTAGCCTCGGCAACGCCCAAGGTAATTAGGCGCTTGCCGGCTACCTCGTCCATTTCCAAAACTTCGCCGACTTTACGGTCGATTTTGTCGTGCTTTATCGGGCCTTTAGTAATCTTAATTTTCATGGTATAATCCTTTCTAAAAGTGTGGATGGTACTTGGTGGCTTCCCATCCATCGATATTGTCGGCTCATTTGGCCACCCCCGTCACTATTTTCACAGTACCGTCGCTACTATAAAGGCGTCTGGTTGGTAAAGGTTCGGCATTGGCGCCGATTCCAATTGTACAAACCGCGCCGAACCGTCCGGCTTCTCCCACGAGAACGCGAAGCGTGTTTGCGCCCCCAGTGATCTCAAGTTTTGGATCAGGCCGTAATGGAATTCGGCCCTTGCCTCCGTACTACCCAACAGTACCTTGTTGTTGGGCATAAGCGGCACGTCCTCACCGGTTTCGGGATCGGTGTACCACTCATCGTAAGAGTAGAGTGATACCACACCGGACGACAACATCAAATCGCCGTAGTAACTGATACCCGGCCTCGACGGTTGGCCCGGAGCTATCTTACCCATTGTGTAATTAAGGATATTAAGGCGTTCCTTAACTTTGGCGTTGTCCATGATTGCCCAAGCCGCCTCGCTACCGGTAAGGCATATATTGGGAGCTATGCCGCAACGTTGCAGGATTTCACGGCGCCAGTTATCAAGATCGCGCATAGGGTCAGCGGACGGATCACTCCACAAGCCAGTACCCGACAAGATTTTGATATGCTTGCCTACCTCGTAACCAAATTCGACAGAGTTATCTATCGCTTTGCCCTTTACTGTTACCCGCCCCTCCAAGATCGCCTCGGCGCACATCTTTTCTTCGAGCCGGACAAGCCGCTCGTCGAGCATGGCCAAATCTTCGCCAAGTAACCGCGCTGCCCTCTGCGCCGGTGACATAGGCGTATAGATATTCTCGCCAAAGGCGCGGGAGTCAGTCTCTTGCGGACGCAAAGACGTCATTTCCTTGATATAGCCCGGCGAAGTCTTAAAGGTTGCGAAGCCCTCCCTTTCAACCAACACGCCGTCATGGATGGGATTCACAAACCTCGCCACGCGCCGATTCTTGGTACGCACATCGAATTCTACATCTTTCGTTGTATGAGTAACGACCGTACCAAAAAAAGTTTCGTGGAAGAAACGCCTCGGTACTTTCACTTGATCTAACGCCCGGAGCATGGTACGCGGTTGGTAAAGATTAACCATCGCCGCCCCACCATCACCACTACTCGCATTGAATATTGCGTTGTCATGAGATTTAGCCATTTTAATACCTCCTTACTGGTTCGGCGCCAACCTGGCGCTTTTGAGAAAGATTGACTTTGTACGGGCGTCATCAACGGCGTCCTCCCAATCAGCGCCATCAGCGACAGTAACACGCGGCCCGACAAACTCACCGGTGAGCCACGCCACGCCGACATTACCCTCTGTTATATCCTCCGCGACAACGGCGTGAACGGTGTCATCGGTGTTCCTCCATACCTTTAGCGTACCGTCCTCATCACGACGGGCGAGCGTTCCGAGAACTAAATCTTCCCCAGCCGTTACCTCCTCGGTTACGCGGGGAAAATCACCGGCAATTATTGAATTAAAATCAATACTACCGATTTGGTTTATCCCTATTCTATTAGACATTTTTCACTACCTCCTTGCCGCCTGCGGCTTTAAGTCCTGACGCTATTTCGGAAACAAGATCATCGTCGTTTCCGGTATTATCGCTCATGCTCGCCGAAACATCACTGGCTATTTTAGCGTCATCTTGGTAATCCGTCGCGGCCTTTAGGATCGCGGCGCTGTCTGTTTTGATAATCTTTAAAGCGAGATCAGCGGCGCTCATGGGCGTCGTGAACATCGCTTTCTTCACGAGATCAGTATACCCTGCGGCGACGGCCACCTCATCAATCGCCTGAATCCGCTCGCGTTCCTCTTTGGCCCCGACCGCCTTTATAGCGTTGTAGAGCTTCGGTTTATTCGCGAGCAAGGCCGCCATCTGCTTATCCGTAGAGGCCTCCTCCTCCTCGTCATCCTTTTCGTCCTTGTCGTCATCTTCCGGCTCGGACGCGCCCTTGCGCTTCTCCTCATCATCTTTTTTATCAGACATTGAGTACGCTCCTTTTTTTAATGAGTGAAAAGTTGTTGTTTTACTTTCGGTTAATAATCCATTAATGACACCCTCCAAATCGCCGAGACTGTCCACCATACCTACTTTTACGGCCTCGTCAGCAATTAAAACGCCACCCTTGCCGTAGTTTTCGCCCACAAATTGCGCGTTTGTACCGCGATTACGGGCCACCGTTTCCAAGAAAATATCAGCGAGGGCATCTATTTCAGCTTGTATTTTGGCCCGGCCCTCTTTGCTATTCGGATCACGTCTTTTATCAGGCGACTGCGAACTCACTATCTCGTAATCGACAAATCCCTCTTTTTTCCGAGCCTCCGAATCATCTGTCCACGCCGTAACTACGCCGAGACTCCCGATAAACGCCGTTCTGTCCGCAACTATTTTGTCAGTCGCGGAGGCTATCCAATAACTCGCCGACGCGCAAAGACCGCCCGTATATGCAACGATAGGCTTTACACCCCTCGAATTATAAATCATATTCGAAAATTCATTAATACCCACAACGTTACCGCCAGGGCTATCTACGTTCAATACAATGGCCTTTACATCGGGCGCGTTGAGGGCTTCGCCAAACCGTAGCGCCAACGTATCAACGCTTGTTGCTCCGGAAATATCGGTAAACATATCCGCGTGCGGGAAGATAGGGCCAAACGTATTAATTATCGCCACGCCATTGCGCATACTCAACATACCGCTTTGGCGCCGCTCCGTAGGTGTAGCGAGAACGGCTTCCATGTTGGAATATTCTCTGCTTGCAATACCTACCAACAAATCAAAATGATTTGTTTCAATCGCCCATTTACCGGTAAATATGGCGTTTAGGGCTCTCCTATTCGTTGTTTTGGCCATTGCTCTCCTCTTTTTCTATCGGCATAGAAGCGGTATTAAACGCCGACGCGAATTCAACTTCTAAACCCAAATCTGTAGCAAACTTCTTTTCCTCGGCACGTTGCCTCAGAATATCCTTATAGTCTAAACCGCGTTTACTACACTCTATTTGCAAAGTAGACATACATCCTTTGATACGGATAAGCGCGGCGTTGGCTTCCTTTACCTCGTCGATTTGTTTTTGAGAATCACCTACCCAATACGCGCCGCTATACGCCAGCTTTACCATCGGATCATTAAAGAATCCCGGCGCTTTTAACCGGCCAAGCATTATTGATTCAGCAAGAAATTCATCATATATAGGTTGGTTGAAATTATCCGCGAAATCGTCGCGCATACGCCCAACGGTATCACCAAATTCTAAAAGCGCGGCCCGGCTTGCCGAATATGAACTGCTGAAATGATTAACCAAAACTTCAAAAGGAATACCCAAGGCCATACCGATTTGCTTCATACATGCCATAAAAAACGGATCATACTGACTATTTGGCCGCGCTGCGTTCACAATATTTAAATCTTCACCCGGCGCGAGATCAACCCACGTGCCCGAACCTAACCTAAAATTATCGTCACGTTCCCACGGCGCTTTGCCATCATCGTAGTCATTTTTTACACCAACAGACGGATCATCTACCGGCCTCTTGATAAATACGGACAACATTGCATTTACTACCGCCGCCGACAGTTCAGCCTCCGCGTATTTGGTAACTTGTTTGAGTGTATCTATGACCGGCGCGAGGATGGGAACACCACGACTTTGACCGATTCGGGCAATATCTACCAAATGCAGAACATTACGGCGGCCAGTCTTTTCACCGACAAACGGAATACGCCTCCAATCGGGCGTTATATTTCCCGACGAAAAGAACGTCGCGCCTGGGTGCGGCGTCCGTACATATATGGCTTTAGGTATGCCGGTTTTTGTTCTTTCAATACCACCAGCAATTTCAGCCGAATCAGGTAAATCTTTATTGTTTACCACACGCTCGGCCTCAATTAATTGAACACGCAAGCTGTAGGGTATTGTACCGCCCGTTTTATATGGCAACAGAACAAAACAGTCGCCGCTTGTGAGTTTTGACCGGAACGCGAGGCGTTGTAATCCGACAAAATTCATTTGCCGCATATAATCACAGTCCTTGCTCTCTGACCATATTCGGAATTCATATTGCGCTTGCTCTTGCCATGCTTGGGCTTGGGCTTCCGACAAACCTAAATACTCTCGATCAATGGAGGCTTGAAGCCGTAACCCCGAACCTATAACGCCGGACACGAGTTTTTCAATCGCGCCGGTAGCCGCAGGAGCGTTACGGATAAGATCGCGGGAACGGTCACGGAGAATTTGTAGAGACATAAGCGTTTCGGAATCGGCGTCGCCAAATGGCGTAAACCATTCCAACAGCGAACGCTTGTCGCTCGCCCCGTTGTACGGGGACGACATCATTGCCGAAAAACTATTCGGGAAGTGTCTTTTCGCGGCTGTCTTATGCTCTGTCATATTAATCATCCATAGGGACGACGCGCCTAAAAGTACGCCGGCCACCGTTTAATTCGGCAATTATATTATCCCAGTATTGCAGCATTTTTTGCAATTCTGATAAATCTATACTTGTATACGTCTGACCGCCTATATTCCAAGATTTTGCCCCACGATTAACAAGTGCGTCTATCGCCTTTATTATATCGCCACGCATTTTACGGGCTTCCGCAAGTCTTTCTTGCTTTGTCATATCAGCCTCATTATAGTTGGTGGCGTATAAGAATGAATCGCGCCGGATGGCCATCGGCATGCGAAAAATCTACAACACCACCATAGCCATAACCCACACATCAATATATTGTATGACGGGGAATTATTCCTTAAATTTCTATATGCACGATATAGCATATAGTATATGTTATATCGTGATACCCTCGGAGCGGCGTACATAGGCGGTTTTGGCCTTGTCTTTGGCTGTAGGTGTGGCGTCTGTTTTGACCGGTTTTGCGTACCTTTTTTCGAGAACATCCCAATTCGGATTGAGGTATCTTATGGCGTTCAGGTTATATACCCGTAGGTCAAGCGGCTCGTTTCTGGCCTCTTTTGGCTTCCACCAGTATAACTTCCGGTAACCGTTGAGATACTTTATCATCCGGCGTTCGCATATCAAACCGGCGAAGTATTGAGTGGTATACCCTGCGGCCCCGTCGCTCGGAAAATGACAGTACCCCGGCCCAGGTTCTTCAATTTTTAGGCGAGCGTAGATTAATTCTTTGGCCTTGTCCACGCCCACAATAAATAAAGCGCACCGGTTGCGCGTGTTGCGGGTAGCTCGATTAAATATAGGCTTATCCGCTTGGCTACTACCTTTCACAGCAAATACCCGTTCAGGATATTCATGTTTGATCGTGTACGCATATACCGTATCTGTAGTAGTGTCTATGCCGCCGCTGTCGATCATCACGCACGATATACGCATTACATAACCATCCTCGCGGATGAAATCTTTCCGGCGTATGGCGTCGAGTTGTTTCCATACTGACGGAAATTCGGCGTCGCCGCTGTCAAGCTCCGTCGTCGGCCCCTCTATACGTCCGTACTCAATTCCATAACTTTCCTCGCCACGCGCCCAACCGCATACCTCGTATTCTAACCGCGTTTTCTGTACGTCTACGGACATTGTCAGCTGTAGTACCTCATTCGGGACTTGGGCGTTGTACTTTTCGACACGCCGCGTCAGGTACTCTTGGGCTATTGTTTCGCCGGTGTTCTTCCACGGCAACCCAAGTATGGTATTCGTGAAAGTCTGTAGCCGTTCCGGATCGTTGCCGGCCTCGTCGAATTTACGGGCGATACTTTTCCACGAGAGCCAACCGGTCGGGCTATACAGTGAGGATAGCGAAAAGCCGACGCGCCAATGTCCGGGATTCTGCGCGATCCATTTACCACCGGCCAACATCTCCGTTTTTTTATATTCAGGTATGCCTACGCCGCAATGTGGACAGTGTAACATAACATCATTATATTCGCCCTTTGTCCATTGTATCAATTCCATTTTAATCTCAAAATATCCGTCGTTGTCGGCGGCCTTGTAGCAATACGGACACTGTACCATATAAACGCGCTGATCACTCTCTTGGTACAAACGCCAAATGTTCGATGTTTCTTCAAGCGTCGGTGTGGACAAACAAAATAACTTCGCGTAGGGGAACGTAGCGAGCCGCGCCCGTACAAGTTCGAGAGGATCACCCTCGCCAAGTATTACGCCGTACCGGTCAATTTCATCACAAATCGCATTTCCAATGGGCAACGACGCGAGCGCCGACGGGCTATTTGATCCGCTCAATACTGTATACCCGCCATAGTAAACTTTTTCTAAGAGCGAGTTACCGGTTCGTTTTTGCATTTTGGATCGGAGGCTTTCTATGGCGTCTATGGAGGGCGTAAGGCGTTGCTTGCTTAACTTTATGGCGTCCGTTTCCGTAGGCATGACATAAAGAAAACTACCAGGCTTTAAATCCATTTGGTAGAGTAGGAAGTTTACGGCGCTCTCTGTGGCGCCGATTTGACTCCCTTTCAGGAATACAATTTCCTTTGATTTGCTTTGCGGCGACAGTTCCTCCATCACCTCAACAAGGTACGGCGTCCGCGCATTACGCCAAGGCCCCGCCCCCGACGACCCGCTGGCCGGTAGAACGCGCTTTAATTCCGCCCATTCAGGGATATTGATGAGCGGTTGGGGCCGGAATACCTCAAAAAAGCCGTCAGCGAAAGGATTATTTTGAGCCATTAAAATTAAATTCCCCAGGTTTAAAGACGTCCGGTCGTAGCCGCGCCGGATCAACGCCCAAGGCCCGGCCATACCTTACGGCTTTTTCTACGGACAAAAATCCACGAGATACGTCAGCGCATACGTGCCCGGTCGTATATCCTACCTTATCGGCAACCTCTTTGTAGAACATACCGGCTTCCGTTATCGCTTGTTTCAGGGAAATCGGTTCATCAGCCATCACTACCCCTTTCTTCGCGTCCGCAACGCTGCCGGATCGCTATGATTAATGCGTTTACTTCGCTTTCAAGGCGGCGGTGGAAATCGTGTTCGTCGCTGTCTTTCATCGCCGCGAGTTCCGGCGCGAGGCGTGACGGCCACGACTGTAGTATACCCATAATCATTTCAGCGAGCTCCACGCCTTGCTTTTTGGCTTCAATTTTTTCTATGTAAAGACCGCTCTCCACCTTATACTTCAAATCAATGTGTTTTACTTGGGCGACTTCTTTCGCGAGCTTGGCTTGTAGGAATTTCTTTTGTTGTTCGGCCTCCTCTTTTTTCTTGGCCTCGTTTTCAGCGTCATTCTTGGTGTCGTTCTTGTTTATCACCGGACGACCGCCGCGCAATTCGGGCGGCAAGATACGGGCGTGATCTTGCAATTCGGCGGCGCTCCGCGTTGCGTCAAACTGCGTTTTTACAACAGAAGGATCAAAAAGTGGATGGCCGAATCTTCCACGTTGAGCGATAGAAAAACGCCCTGACTTCACTCCGGCCCCAAAAGCCTGCTTAGTCATTCCGAGCATTTGCGCCATATCTGTACCGTTGAGTAGTGTCATATAAACAATATAGCATATACCATATTGTATCGATGTGATAAAATCGTTGATTTTTGTAATATTTCCGGCCAAAAAGCGCGTAAACCCTCCAAAAATGCCTATAGGTCGGTAGAATCCGGGCGTCGTTTCGCCCCGCAATCTTCGTTTTGTTGAAAGTACCTTTTTGAATTTGGGTAGGAGTTACCATAAGTTACCATAAAGTTACCATTGCGCTCATGGTAACTTTCATAAGTCATTGCAAAATAACGATTTACGCAAAGAGTTACCATAGTTACCATGATTTTCCGTACCTTTATATATAACTACGCATAAATACATAATACACTATATAGCATATAGTATATGGTATAAAATCAGTAATACCTAATTGTTTGGATTTATGGTAACTATGGTAACTATGGTAACTGAAATGGCGAAATCATTAGGATTTTTAGCATACTTTGCATAGTTACCATAGCCGCGAAAGTTACCATGTATGGTAACTGAAATAATACGCCTGTCTAAATACCATACAATTATTACCGCGTGTAATGATGAGGATCAATATAATAAGGATGGCAACGTCGGCGTTCAATATAATATAGATGGCAACGCCCTATTTATCCGCATTGCTCCAATATTACCCTGCATACGAACAATATTACAAAATGTAATACCATTACCAAAATCAATAATAGATAGATTGCGATATTATACGAATTGTGTTATCTTTTACATAGCGACGTGCAGTATAATCTTTATACGGGAGATATTCGCAGTGAAAAAGGCAATGTACATAGGGATAATCACACCCCCGGCTTCGGCGCAATGTTTCCCGTTAGGTGCGCGTCGCTGCTTACCAACCGAGATAACCGAATCGGGGGTCTTATTTTGATAAACTACACTGAAATAAATCAACGCCTCCTACGCAACGCGGAACACCATGTAAGGGAATGGTTACCCGGTGGTACAAAACAAGGCCATGAATATCTTCCGATTAATCCTACGCGGGATGACGCGAACCCCGGTAGCTTTACGATAAACCTGAAAACCGGCTATTGGATGGATGGAGCGACCGGCGACAAGGGTGGCGATCTAATAAGCCTCTACGCCTATATCAACGGCATGAAACAAGGCGAGGCGGCCAAGGCGCTATCCGTTGATGGTGAGTATACGCCACAGCGAGGCCGCCCGAAAATAACGCCCGTAGATGATGACGGCGCAACGATATGCTTGCCCGTACCCAAAGACGCGCCGAAAACATGGAGCGCCATGAAGATAGGCGAAGCGTGGCTCTCGCCATCCATGATCCACACCTACAAGGACGCCGCAGGCGAGGTACTACGCCACATATACCGGTTCGAGGCCGGCAACGGCCTCTCAAAGAAAGAATTCCGGCCTCTCACGTGTTGGCGCGACAAATCGGGCAAATTGGCGTGGCGGATTAAGGATATACCCGAAAAAAGGCCGCTTTACGGCCTCGACGCGCTGGCGAAGCGCCCGGATGATCCCGTACTTGTGGTGAGCGGCGAAAAGTGCGCCGACGCGGTACGGGCCAAAATACCAGAATATGTAGTAATAACATGGAGCGGCGGCGACAACGGAACGGGTAAAACGGACTTTTCACCGCTCCAAGGCCGGAAGATGGTATGGTGGCCGGACAATGATGATTCCGGCAAGAACACCATGAGGCGGCTAGCCGACAAGCTCGGCGGCAGAATGTTGAATATCGACGCCGACAAATACCCGAAAGGGTGGGATTGCGCGGACGCCGTCGCCGCAGGGATAGATGTACAGAAAATTGTAGGGATAGATACGGCGGTTAGGTGTCCAAGATTATCACAGTTAGCGCCCAAAGACATATTTGTTCATTTAACCGAAAAAGGCAAGATTTTGGGCACGATGGACAACTTCCGGGCCTTGCTGAATCATTATGACCTGAAAATTTGGTATAACGAGATAAGCAAGAAACAAGGTAGTAGTATTGCCGGAGTATACGACGAATCCAACGATATAAACAGTTTTTATACGGACGTGAAAAGCGTATGCAATTTGAACGAATTCCCCCCACGTGACGTAGACAGATTTCTTGATCGCGAGGCCATGAGGAATAGAATAAATCCGGTTACAGAATGGGTAAGCTCCGACCAGTGGGATAGAATAACACGCTCAACGGCTATATGTGACGCCGTCGAATGCGACGACAGTATAACAAAAGAATTAAAGGAAACGCTTATACTGAAATGGCTTGTGAGTGCCTACGCCGCCGTATCTCGCAAAGACGGCGACGATTTCAGAACGCGGGGAGTGCTGGTATTTCAGGGAGCGCAAGGTATAGGCAAAACGACGTTTTTACGCAATTTATGCGGCGCGGGTTGGGGTGGGGATGTTGAATGGTTCGGCGAGGGCCTAACTCTTGATCCCGAAAATAAAGACAGCATTTTGAACGCCCAAAAGTTTTGGATTGTCGAAATGGCCGAGCTTGAAAACACGACAAAACGATCTATGCCGGCACTGAAAGCGCTCTTGACCAACCCATCAAATACGGTGCGTCTACCCTACGCAAAGGCCGCAACGACGATATGGAGCCGGACAGTATACGCCGGTACGGTCAACCAAAAAGACGTACTACCGGATATTACGGGGAATAGCCGGTTTTGGTGTTTGCCGGTAGTGAGCTTCGGGGATGTGTCGAAAATCAATATGCAACAGTTGTGGGCCGAGGTGAAATACTACAAAGAGGAACATAATAAAATATGGTGGCTCAATTCAGAGGAGGAGGCGCAATTAGATGTGAATAATCGTGAGTATATGGCGTCGTCGCCGGTAGATGAATTACTTGCCGAAAAGTTAGATTGGGAAACAAATATAATGATGGAAATGTGGCCACGTAAAACGTGTACGGTGATATTGAAAGAATGTGGAATGAATAATCCGTCACAAGGCGACGCGAGGAGAGCGGCGTATTTTATGCGCGAGAAGTTAGGCATGGGGCGAGCGCCAAGAATAAGTACAGGAGGAGCGCGGTTTTACCCGTGCCCTCCGCTTAAATCGGAAGCGGATAATTTTCCGGTACAGAGGCCGGTATTAAATCATTATGCAAACAATTATTAAAGGAGTGTAAGAATGAGGGAAAAGATGGTATTTACGGATTACAAAGGAGAGGCCGTTGCGCATTACGGTTGGTGTCCGATGGGTAAAGGTGGATTATGCGGTGAAACGTGCGCATGGTTCGGTGATAAGAATAAACATCACCATTGCGATATAATAAACGCGATATTAGAAATCAAAACCTTAAATAAAGGAGCGGTAAGATGGCCAAAATCTTGACCCTATCTTTAACGAATTTTCAGGGCGTCGCTTCCCAGCGGATAGACTTCGCCGGTGGGCTGAACACGACGATTTACGGACGTAACGGCACGGGTAAATCCACCATAGCAAATGCTATAACGTGGTTACTCTACGACAAGGCCGCTGACGGGGCGAGGAACTATTCTCCGAAAACGCACGGCCCTGACGGACACCTTCATAACCTTGACCACGTCGCCGAGATGGAAATCGAACTCGACAGCGGAACGGTGGTGACGTTGAAGCGCGTGTATCACGAGATATACCACAAAAAACGCGGCACGAATACGGAGGAGTTTGACGGTCACGTGACAGATCATTTTATCGACGGCGTACCGATTATTGAAAGGGAATACAAGGCGCGTGTCGCGGAGATTTGCCCACCCGATACGGCCAAGGTGTTGACGCAACCGTGGTACTTCGCCGAATCTATGAGCAAAGATGAACGGCGACAGATACTCCTACAGGTATGCGGAGATATAACCGATCAGGACGTACTTTGGCATAATCCAGAGATTTTAGATCTACAAACTATACTACTAATGCCCGGCAAGTCCGGAGCGTTATATACAGTGGACGAGTACCGGAAGATTGCGGCAGTGACCAAGGCGAACATAAACCGCGAATTAGGGGCCATACCCTCCCGAATCGACGAGGCAACGCGGGCCATACCGGAGGTCATGTTAGACCCGAATATCGACGCCAAAATCGACGAGAAGCGGGGCCAAATCGACGAGGCGAATAAGAAGCTGGCAGAGGTAAAGACACCGGCGAGCAACGACGAGGCTGACGCGGCAATTCGTGCGGAAATCGCGAATTTGGAAGCCAAAATAGCCGAGGGCAGGGCGAAGTACGCGGAAAAGATAACCGCTTCCCAGAGTGGGGCAAATGCGCGTCTTATGGACGTACATACACGTATAAACGCGCTGAAAGACGACGCCGCAGAAATTAAACACGAGATAGTCGACAGACGGCGCAGTTTGGACGGTATGCGGCACGATTTGGAGATGATGAGGACGCGCCGGAAGCAGTTATTGAACGAACACGCGGAAGTTACCGCCCAGCAGTGGGACACCGCCAAAGAGACTTGCCCGACTTGTAAACAGAAACTACCCGAAGCGGATATTGACGCCATGAGGGAGCAATTTAACTTAAAACGGAGCGAGCGGCTGACGGGTATAAAGGCCGAGGGCGAGAAAGTAGGAAAAGACATCATAGAAGCCAAAGAAAAGGCCATTGCGGAGGCCGCGCAGAATATCGCCGAACGTGAAAAGGATATTGCCGGCATAGAAGCCAAAGTAACGGTCACCCGTAGCGAGATCGACAACATAAAGACGCCTAAATTCCCGGATTATATGGAAACGGACGAATACAGGGCGTTGATGACCAAACTTAATAAAGCGCGTAGTGACCGCAACGCTTTAATATCTAAAGTCAAAGTTGAGGCGTCGGGGGCCATAACCGCGCAAGAGGCGGTAATTAAAGGCCTCTCCGACGAACTCGCGACGCTACTGCAGGTGAAAGCCAACCTTGAGCAAATCGACAAACTGAAAGCTCGGATTGCGGAGCTCTCCGAACAAGAAAAGAAGCTCGCGGAGGAATACGAGCGGACGGAACGCGGGTTGTACCTATGTGAATTATTTGTACGGGCAAAGGTATCAATGCTGACCGCCGCCATCAACGAGCAATTCACAAAGGTACGCTTCCGGTTATTTAAGGATTATATAACTGGCGGCCTTATTGACGATTGTGAGGTGCTTGTACCGGGGCAAGGCGGCGCGTTTGTACCTTGGGGCGAGGGCGCAAATACTGGGGCAAAAATAAACGCCGGTTTGGAGATAATCGGGGTGCTGTCGAAACACTGGGGAACGTCGTTACCGATTATTTGCGACAACGCCGAATGCGTGAGCGATTGGACGAAAATCGACGCGCAGGTGATAAAGCTCGTGGTGACTACTACGGACGATAAGTTGAGGGTTGAGTATGTATAAAAACTACTGTAAACCGGACGGCGTGACGCCAAAGGGCGGGTATCAGTGTACCGCAACGCGAGGGTTTGACGGTAACAAGCAATGGTTATGTACGTATTTTGGCGAACCGGCTGACTATTCAAAATTTTGCAAGTGGTGTGATTTTAAACATAATAGTTGCCTTAATACAGACGCGCAGAAAGATGTTTTGGAAAGGAGCGTGAGTAATGAAAATTAAGAAACTTAATATGGAGTGTGGGAAGTGCGCCATGTTAGAATATTGCGGCGAACCGTGGCGTTACGCTATATGTGAGGATGAGCGGTTCGCCGACATTGACGACAGAAAGTACGCCAAAATAGCTGAAATGTACACACATGACAAGGCCAAAAAGTACGGCGTTCAATACGAGCCGTTACCGGAATGTGAGGAGCGTGAAAAGAAAGGGGAATGTGAGGGATATTATTGTATTAACTGTGAAGTACATACCGGCCAACATGAAAACTGTGAACATTTTGAGGAGGCAAATGATAATCATTGTTGGGCAATAGCGGATTATGTTGAGGCGGTATTAAAAGAGCGCGGGAAATTGTAAAATGATCAATGTAGAGCGTAGCCTAACGACTAAAGGCCGCAGGCAAGTTTTTGCGCCGGGCTGTGTGGGGGTGTGCACGCGCCCACAACAGAATTACGGAGCGGGTTTGACTCCCGTCGCTCTACATTCTTTTGAGGGGAGGGAATAATGAAAGTTATTAATTGTTGCGAAATAGTTTATAGGTGCGCACCAAGGGGATGGAATCCCCAATGCTATGGCTACTCACCCATAAAAAGCGTCGGCGGCTTTTGGGTGTGTAGGTATTATAACGGAGAATTCCGTACCTGCGAGAATAGCAAGGTACAAAAAGATACACTCAAAAACCAAAGGAGGCAGTACCATGAGTAACACAACAGCAGTACAGAAGTCTACCGGCAACGCGGCACCGGTTGCGGCGGCCCCAGTACAGAATTCTGGCGAGCGGTTTACCGCCGCAGTGGTCAAGGAATTCGGAAGTCAGGGAACGGGGGCCATAGCGTTGGACGAGCGAAAGACAAAGCTCGTGCAAGGCTATTTTGTCTACATTGACCGCGCCCTGAAAATAGCGGAGGGTAAACGGGTCGCGAATAACGCGATAAACGATAAAAACAAGGAGAGTTACTATAACAACAACGTACCGGTAACGTGGGATAATGTAAACTTACAGAATTTGGCCCGGGACATAGTAATCAACGCTAATTTGGGGTTGTGTATGTCAGTCCCTAACCAACTATACCCGATCCCGTATTACAACCGGGGCGCAGAACAGTACGACGTTACCCTGATGAAAGGGTATAACGGTATTATACACGTTGCGGAAAAGTACGCCCTCAATAAGCCCAAGAACGTCCGGGTGGAGCTCGTTTATAGCACTGACCATTTTGCGCCGGTAAAGAAGTCAAAGGACAACGACGTAGAATCCTACGAGTTTGAAATCAAAGAACCGTTTAAACGTGGCAATGTGATCGGCGGCTTCGGATATTTGGAATTTGACGACGATACAAAAAATAAGCTCGTTTTGATGAGTTTGGAGGCGATCCTTAAACGGAAGCCGAAACACGCCACGCCGGAGTTTTGGGGCGGTACAAAAAAAGTTACCAAGAAAGTAGACGGGAAGAAAGTCGAGGTAGAGGAGGTAGTTGCCGGTTGGGTAGAGGAAATGTACTTAAAGGTACTGAAACGTGAGGTTTATTCGGGGAAGTACATCCCGATTGACCCGGACAAAATCGACAGCGACTACCAAGCGATGGTAGCGCGTGAGTTGGATTACGCCAAATTGGAGGCCGAGGCCGAGATTGAGGAGAACGCGAACACCATCCCGATTGAGGAGGTGGCGCCGACCGTAGAGTTACCGCCGCCGAGTGATCCGGCAGAAAGCGAGCCGTTCTGATGGAGATTAAAGCGCTCGCGTCCAGCAGCAAGGGCAACGCCTATATAGTGAGCGACGGAAAGACCCGCGTCCTGATCGACGCGGGGCTTACGTTCCGCGAGATACAGATCGGCGTTGGCTTTTCAGTGAGCGGCCTTGCCGGATGCCTAATAAGCCACGACCACCAAGATCACGCCAAGGCGGTCAAGGATTTGACGATTAAGGGGGTGGATTGTTACGCCAGTAAAGGAACGTTCGACGCGCTGAAGCTGGCCGGCCACCGGGCGCACGTAGTCAGAAAAATGGAAATATTTACGGTGGGGACGTTCTATGTTATGCCGTTTGACGTGATACACGACGCGCCGGAACCGTTTGGGTACACGTTAGAATCGACCGTAACCGGCGAGAAGTTACTGTTTTTTATTGATACGAGTTACGTCACGTACCGATTTGACAGCGTTCATTATTTGATGGCCGAATGTAACCACGACACCGAGAGCATAAAGGCGGCGATAGAGCGGGGGGATTTGCCGCCCGAAATGTTACCGCGCCTGATGAAAACACACATGAGTTTAGGGACGTTGTTGAAGTTTTTGAAAGCAATGGATTTGTCGAAACTTAAACAGATTCACCTCCTCCACATGAGCGACCGCAACAGCAGCGCGGAGCGAATGAGGGAGGCCGTACAGAAAGAAACGGGCGTAGAAGTATATATTTGTTAAACTTTTTTCAGGAGGTTGTATGGATCCAAATTTAAAAAGAAAGGGCTGTTTTACCGAAATCGGCTACGGTAAGCTGGGTACGGAAGTACAAGCCGAATACGAGAAAGCCGCTCAAATAGCGTGTGAGCGGGGCCAGCCGGTAACGATTACCTTAAATATAACGGTAATCCCGCCGCAGGAGCAAAATATCGGGAAAGTGAAGTATGACCTGATAACCAAGCTCCCGAAGAGAGCCTCCATCGAATACGACGCCGCCTATGACAAGAGCGTAATCATAGCGACGGCGCCGAGAGACGTAGGCTTCCTGCAGGAGGCGTTATATTTTGATGACGAACCACCAACCCAAACCCAAAAGGAGGAGGTAAGCAATGGATAACCTAAACATCACCGCCGAAACGAAAGACGGTGCGCCGATTCAGGTGAATATCGGCAAGGACGTTATTCACCTGAAAGACTATTCCCAAATCACGTTTAAAACGAATGATATTGGGGAGTTTGCGAGGTATTGTAAAGAGATCGGGGAGAGCGAAAGACAGATATTCTTCTCCTCCGAAAAGGCTATGTTGTACGCGAAAAATCCTGATCGCTACACCGAGCCGAACGCTATTTGCAATGTCGAAACTCACTCTTTTGTATCATCATTGCGAGGAGCGGTAGATAAAGGACACGACCTTGCCGCTTTTGAGGAATTCTTGTTCCCTTTTCGCGAGTACATCGGCGACGCCGGCCTCGCCCTATATTCCTACATGAGGAATTTCAGCGCGTCCAAGATTACGTCGGTTAAGCGCGAAGTGGACAACAAGGGCAATTTCAACCTCCAAGTAGTAAGAGAAAAAGGCGGCGCGAGTGATTTTGATGTACCGGAAAAGATCACGTTTACGATACCGGTACTCACTGGTAAGGTCGATATTTTAAAGGAATTTACTTTCGACGTATACTTTACGTGGAAAGATACAACGGACGGTTGTCAGGTGATCTTTAAACTAAAAAATCCGTTGTTGAAATTCGACATTGAATTGGCGATTCGGGATTCGTTGGAGGAGGCGCTTATGGATTTGGATTGCCCGAAACACTGGGGAACGTTGGATAAGACAGAGAAGAACTACGAGTGGGCGTACTTGCTGAACGGCATAGACGTACCGCCGCCGACAACGGTGAATAACTACCGGTAACTTTTGGAGGGCGCGGCCCCGTGGCGAAACGGTAGACAACGGGGAGCGCGGGGTTGCGCCTATATTTTAAAGGAGGTGAAAAATGTTTGAGATAATTTGCCCTGAATGCGGTAATATTATTTCGTGTACCGAGGACGATTGGGAGTGTTGGCGTTGCGGTTATAACGGTTATGATGACTTTGACGTGCCGGAGGCGGATGTGGACGGTGTCCCCCGACGCCATTATGCGTAGAGAAAAAGAAGATTATAGATATTACTCACTACGCGAGGGTTTAATCTGTTGTAGCGCAAACGTTAGAGAGCAAAAATACTGTATACACTTTAAGGGAAACCCGGCCTCGCGCAGTTTTTGGAGTTGCGAAAACAAGGGATTATCGGGGAATTGCCTTATGAATAAACCTATAACCGGAGGCAATAAAAATGAAAGGGATTCCCGGACGTAGAAAGCCGGTTGTTACCCGTAGGCGTTGGACAACCGAGAGCGCCCTAATGATGATCGGGGCGGCGCTCTTATTAATCATTTTACTGGCGGGGGTGGTGAAATGCACGTAGACTTTGAGGAACGTAGCAAGGACGATGACGGTAGCGCCATAGACGGTGGTGATAAGATTGTCATAACCTTTGGACATCCCGAATATTATTGCGTAGGGGTGCGTGAGGTAGGGCCGAACCATACCAAATATACTATAAGACTTAACTGCAAAGATTTTATGGAGGCTTATGATGATTTTTTGTACGGGACGTTTATGATCCGGGAGGCGCTGGCAATGCAGCGCGGAGAGCCGCCACAGCATTGATAATCGCTTGGCGGGATTCCGGCGACAGCTGCCGGAATGACCGCAAAAGGTCGGCCTCCTGCGGCGACCACGTGAATTCCGCGACGCCGTCGCCGACGACGGACGGGCGCACGTCATAGGGTAACGCCCGATATTTGTCCAAAAGCGCGGCCTCGTCGAGAGACCGGATAGCTTCAGGGATTTTAAGGCGTTCAAGCGCCTCGTCCATGTGGTGCAGGAATTTGGCGGACGGCGGGTATACGGCGTTTTCGAGTTGCGACAAATACTGATATGATACCTGACACTCGGCGGCGAATTGGCCCAAAGTAAGGCCGCAAAGACGCCGAGCGTCGCGGATCAACGCGGCAGTGGCTTGTTTTTGCGCTTCTTTTGCTTCTTTGTCCATACCTATAATATAATACAAAATATGAAAAAATGCAAGGAATTTTATTTTTTCTTTTATTATTATGAGCATGGCGACGGAGAGAGGCGCGACGGACTTGTTGGTGACTTTTTCGGAAAGCCAAAAAACCGCGTTTTTAGTGTAATTTGGGCGTTTTTCGGCTATTTCCAAAAAATATACCGTTCAACTCCGCGAGCGAGCCGGCCTGCGGTAGTTTGCCGCCCTATTTTCGGGGTCAAAAACCGCTTTCCGGCGTCTTTTTTATTAAAAATACAAGTTTTTTAAAAAAGCCTTGTATTTTTAATAAAAACATAGTATATTATATATAGAGGGGCGAAAGGGAAGCCCGAAAACAACAAACCTAAAGCAAGGAGATGTGAAAATGGAGACGACGCAAAAGACTCTCAAAGAGATGATCCAAGCCGAGGCCGACTACGCGATCAAGCACCTCAAAGAACTTGAGGCCAGCGTTATCGAGGAGCGCGACGCGGTTGGCGGAGAAATACAAGCCAAGGAGACGAAGTCGTTCCCGATGTTGCGGGAGTTTTACGGGCGCATATACGCGATACGGTCGATAGGCGATATTTTAGGGTTGGAGATAAATACCAATCTAATAACCCAATAACCGGGGCCGGAAACGGCCCCGTAAACAAAGGAGCAGTAAAATGAAGAAAAGCATGAAAGTACAGAGCAAGGTAGTTTGGGTAGGCGACCCGGAATACGCAGTAGACGATTTAGAGAAGCCCGAAGACCCGCTATACGGCGAAGTCTACGAAATCAACACCAAGGCGGGGAAAATCCTAAGCGCCCTGACCGAGGACACCGAAGGGGAATACACCGGCGAAGCCCAATATATCGACACGGAAATGGTTACCCCGATAAAGTTCAGCGTAGAGAGCGGGCTTCTCGGAGTGATGGAAATCCCGAATCCCCAAGCCGGCCCGAAAACCGGCGACGGATGGGGAGCGATATTTCTGTTGGACACCCACACGGTAAGCATAGAGCGCAGCGAGGAAGAGGAAAACGGAATGTTTACCTTTTACGACGGCGACAGGGTCTTTTTGAGGATAGACACCACGTACAGGCCGATAGAAGACTAAACCATAACCGGGGCCGTAAGGCCCCACTTTAAAGAAAGGCGGTAAAAAAATGGACACGACAAAAAAAATCACCGAGTTAGAGCAAAGGGCGAACCTGTTGCGGAGCATGATTAAGTTCAGCGACTCGGAATACGAGAGGGCGCGTGCCGAGGCGGATAGGCGGTCAACCGAATGGGCGGGTCAGGTCAAAGCGGCCATACTTCCGGCGTTGGCTAAAGCTATTGAAATAAGGCCGGACGCAACCGTAGTTATCGGTTACTACTATCACAAAGCCAACGACGGAATACTGATCACCGTTAGCGTACCGGACGAGCGTTACTGCTCCCGCGATATAAGGCTGGTGATGTATAATACCAAACCGGAAATGAGTTCGATAAACGCGGGTTCGAGCGAGGAGGTTGTCGCTGACGCGGTTGTTTGGTACGGATTTTTGAGCGCGGTAGCGTCAGCAATGCCGGATATACAAGCGGCCTTGTCGCCCTTTTGGGTGGGGTGGGAATATCCCGAATCCACAGGGATAGATACCAGACCTATAAAGGAAGAATTAGGGCAAGTTGTGCGGAAGCTGGACAAGCTGAAAGCCGCGTAAGTCGAAACGGGCGAAAGCCCGTCCACCGGAAGTAGCCTACCGGTGCTGAGGATGACAGGCTAAAACACTATAACAAGGAGGATTTATGAGTAACATGAGCTATTGCAGGTTTGAGAACACGGCAAGCGATTTAAGTGACTGTTTAGAGGCGCTCGACAACGGCGAGGAAATATCCAAGCGCGAGCGGAAAAAAGGGGTCGAAATGTTCATGGAATTCTTGAGCTTTTGCGCGGACAACGGAATAGTAGACGACGTTGACACTGACGCCATCGATAACCTTTTCGCGGACAAAGACGTGGATAACGACGAGGAGGACGAGTAACATGGAACGGATAACTTCCAAGCGACAACTGACGGCGCTCATAGCTATCCCGAAGCCGACCCCGTACCACATGGGGGCCAAGTATTACCGGGCCTATGACATCTATATAAATACCAATGACGGGCGGTATTATATAGCAATAGGCGCGACCGGCGACGCGGATTGGTACGCCACGACGGAAAGAGTAGCCGAATCCGCGCAGATCGGCTCGGACAGCCGGAAGATTTTGGAGATACAGTTCTGAACCTATAACCGGCCCCACCGGGGGCCGACTTTGAAAGGACGAATAAATGAAAACCGAAGAAGAGCTGTTGAGAATTGAGGAGCGCCGGAACGTTAAGGTGGGCGACGGTGTTACAAGGCGGTTATATACCGACAAAACGGCCTATACTGTTGTTGCGCGGACGGCCAA
>Ga0268262_10000918_pt1 | contig 38074 bp, 24 predicted proteins | sample TergutNc150P3_FD_190354 | JGI IMG/M metagenome (GOLD analysis project Ga0268262, IMG submission 190354) | Nasutitermes corniger P3 segment gut microbial community from laboratory colony in Florida, USA - Nc150 P3 (SPAdes) (version 2) | ecosystem: Host-associated > Arthropoda: Insects >...
TCTCTGAGAATCTTTACTTTTTCCTCGGCAGTATACCTTTTTCTTTTGCCCATGTTTCCCTCCTGGGCTTTTGTATACCACCTTATAAGCTCTGCTCTAAAACGGCAAGTTCAGCGTGGGCGCAACATGTTGTATCTTAACATTGTTTCTTGCTCTTTATTCCTCATTCCTCATTCCTAATTTTTTTGCCTTTTCCCCCCAAAATTGCACTGCGCCCGCCGAGTGCCTGACACCGTAAAACCCTAGCGTACTCCGTTGGTGGGGTACGCTAGGGATAGCGTTTTGAACGAAACCTAATAATTTAAAAAACCTTTTGAGATTACAAACATAATCATCTAATTCCCAAACACCCCGAAATTGCAAGCAAAATGAAAATTTACGCAGTATATAGGTATGAGAAAGAAAAGAGATTTTATAGCTGGCACAACAAGAGTATTGTTCCATCACCAGACCCATTCAAAATTTTCGCTGTCAATATTTTCGGGCAGTAATAGTTTATCCGCTTTTGCTTCGGACATTTTGGAAAAAGCCTCGTCCCAGCCCTGCCTGGGTTTTTTTTCCACGCTTTTGATTATTAATTCGTCTTTGCGGATAACCATCTCAACCACATCCTGAATGTTTAATTCGCTGAGAATCTTTTGGGGTAATCGTATACCGCGTGAATTGCCAATCTGCACAACTGAAACCATCATAAACAAAACCTCTATATTGTGATTATATTGTGATTACACAATTCTGTCAAACCCGCGATAGCTAAGTATAACATTGGTATCGAGCAGAATCTTCATTGGCGCGCAAGCCTTTCGTTTCTGATTTCTTCAAGCGTCATGGCATTTTGGGATGCAATTCCAACCAATCGTTCCGCTGCGGCAATTCTTTCCTGAATGTCAAGTTCCGTATTTTCATGAGAGGTTTGCTTCCTCATCAAAATAACTCTAACATCAGTAGAAAAGTCTTCTCTATATTCAATGGGTATCTCAATAATGCCATTATGTGCAAAAGCGCCAAATTCAACAGCTTCCATAAAATCCTCCAAAGAACTTCAGATGTTTTCCATTATACTTACAAAAAAGGCTTATGAATAGGCGAGCGGAGCGGAACCGTGAACCTCCGGGAAGAATGAGGAATTGTTAAAATACGTTAAACCGCAAACCGAAGGTGACCCTCGGTATGATCTTGGGAACCTTATTGCCCAGGCCGTCCTCTATGGCGTCGGTTGAAGCAAACCAAAATTCAGGCTGCGTGTACAGGGAAATAAGATGAAAGTATTTCCAGTTGGGATAGATATATCTCAAATCGACACTCGCAAGATCAATCTGCGCAAGAACGGCGCCCATATACAGGGGATCACGCCAGTAGTCCATCTCGAACCATGAGAAATTCGCCCCGATGGCAAAATTCATTTTATAAAAAGCCCAGTCACGGTTTCGCAGAAGCCAGTCAAAAGGTATGGTTCCGATATTGGCAAGGAGCTTAATTCCGAAGACACCGCCGACAAACCTGCCGCCGTCAACCATAGTTGAGGAGGTGCCCTCCGTGGGAGAAATGCCGAACTGCCCCTGGATACGCACGTTGTTATCGAAGAAACTTAAGCCCGCTCCTACGTCAAAATAAGTGGCTCCCAGGGTCTTCACGTCAAAGTACAGGCCGCGTAACGGAGGCGGAACCGAATACCAGAATTTACTGAACGGGCGCAGGCTTATATCCACGTCGGTAAGGTTAAAATTGTCGCTTGCCGCCCCGAAAATCTGGATCTCATCCCGGTGGACGCTTTTCTCGGCCGGGGAAACTGCTTCAACCTGCGGGTGATCGGTATCGACAAACAGCAGGACGCGCCGCACCGCCTGTTCCCCGTTGGCAAATTTCGCCCTGACGACAACCGGCCGGGTTCCCGGCAGAAGATCAAACGCCTCCAGCCGCCACCTCCAATCGCCGGTTCCAATCGCGCTCTTGAAAGTGCGCCCGTTGTCGTAGCTTACCTCGATCTTGCTGACGGAATACTGCGAAATCTCGGCGCGGGTGTAGGGCTTCCCGTCAGGGCGGGGCGGAACCGTAAGCATCGCCCGCCCCCTAAGCCAGGGGCGCTCGGTTATAACGTCGCCGTCGCGGTGGCTGTCTATCGTCAGCAGGGGGCCGTAATGGGTATAATACACCGTGTGGCTCGCGCTTGAAATGGTTCTGCCCCTTTCCGCCTTGTAATAAGCGACAATTTTATGAGGCCCGTCGAGGCCCAGCTCGGCTTCGGTGATCTCGTCGCGGAATATCCCGAAACGGTCAACAGGCACTTCCCTGAATTCCCTGCCGTCCAGCATAAGCTGTACGGTTTTAGGCAGGAAGGTTCCGGTTACAAGCCCCGCGACATACACGGGGCCTGAGTGTTCTTCGCCGGGCAGCGGGCTGTAGATCGCCAACTGCGCGTCTATATCATTGGGATCGTAGAAAATTTTCCTGGAAATTATGGTCTCGTTGTCCGCCAGATCCGTCGAAAGCACCCTTACGACATATTCGCCGGGCTGAAATCTCGCCATGCTGAACGTTTCAAAGATGACTTTCTGGGGCGGCACGTCGATACTGGTCCTGATATTCGGGTTCGCCACGTTTATAACCTGGAATTTCAGCGTTTTTAACTCTATATTGTCAGCCAGCCGGCCAATTATAGGCATATTTACCCCGACATACTGGCCGCTCTCCGGCGAAGTGAGAAACATCACGGGCGGGGTGTTGTCGATATTGATCATGGCGTTGGTAAAAGAAGTAATGCCGTATTTATCTTCCGCGAGAATGTACGCCGAGTAGATCCTGTCCGTGTATATTGCCGTGTTCAAAGGGAGTTCCCATGTGCCCGAAGGGTTTAAAACCACTTTCTGCCAGGTAAGCCCCGAATCCATCGAAACGGTAATTTGTTGAAGATCGTTGGCGTCGGCGGTAATGCCCCTCACGAGAACGACATGGCTGTTGTAGCGCGTGATAGCCGGAGAGATGATCCTTGTTACAGGCGGAGCCGTGCTAATCTTGACGGTACGGGAGACCGTCTCGCTCTTTACCCCGTAAGGGTCCGCGACATATACCTCGCAGACGTATTCGCCGTCGGTGATCATTGAAAAATCAATGGGGACGGTAAAATTCTGATTTGTCCGCATTTCGCTGAAGGGGACATTGGGCCTGTTCAAAAACGCCTGGGCCGCGTTTCTGCCTGCCCTGCCGGCATCACCGGCAGAAAGGGATTCCATTTTAGGCCCGAGAAACCGCCAGTGTATGCTGTTTATGCCCACGTCGCTAAACGCGACACCGGAGATTGTAAATGCGTTTGTAATAACATCGTTGTCTACCGGCGTATTGAGGATAATGACAGGCAGAGGCGGCTCCGGATCATGGGTGTAATCGGGGGATCGTTCAAAAACCGTCCCGTTTATATCGGTTATGCGGAAAGAAAGCCTGCCCCTCGACGCGCTTAACCTGTTAAAATCGCAGAAATAACTGAACCACGCTTTCCCCGCCCGCGAGATAAAGGCAATATCTTCAAAAGTCCGCCCGTTCAGGCTGTAGGAAACGCTTTGAATCGGGACAGGGTGTTCTATATAACCCATGACAGTTTTGCTGCCGCTAACTATTTCATTGTCCGCCGGAAAAAGAAACTGGAAATTGGTCTGTGCAGGCAGTTCAGCCCGCCCATTGCTCCTGCGGTCTTCAACCCTGCAAACCGCGCTGACGGTATTCCCCGCCCTGTCTACCGCAGTCACCTTGATTTGTTTGGGCGAACCTCTGACAAGCTTAAGCGGGAGGGACCAGTAGGGATCGCCGACGCGCGTGCTGATTACCCCCCTTTGTATGCCCCATTGAAAAGTAATCTTTTCAATGCCGACTTTGGCATAAGCCTTGCCGGACAGCAAAAATGAATCGAATACGTTCTCGCCGTGCGCGGGGGTAAATATTTCAAGCGTGGGAGCGTCTTTGTTAATAAAAAACAGATACGGCTTGACCGTGGCGACGCCGGTTGTGTCTACCGCGCGTATATGGTACACCATAGGGCCGTCCGGCAATTTTTTGGCTTTTACGGGGATAGAATAATAAGCGTAACTGCCCCGCCTCCTGAAATTCAGCCTTCTGTAATTCTTGCCGTCGTCGCTTATCTCAAGCGACCGTATCCCGTTCGGGTCGCTTGCCCACCCCCTGACTTTTACATTCTCGCTGATAATGTCGCCGATCTTATGCGAAATCAGTTCCAGACTCGGAGGGGTCGTATCAAGGATAAAATCTATTCTCTGCTCCGGCCCGCCTGTTCCCCTGGAATCGCTGGCATTGACAAACATGGAATGCCTGCCGTCGCGAATACCTCTAAATTCGATTAGTTTATTCCAGTATTCCCTGCCGTCCGCCTCAACAGGATTGCCGTTATCAAGGCGGATAAACACTCTGTCAACTCCGAAGCGCCCGGCGGCGATGCCCAGGATATTAATATCCTGCCGTATGACAGAGTTGGTTTCCGGGTATACGACCCTGACCGTGGGGATACCCGAATTGGGATCAATCCTTACGTTAAAGGGTCCGGAAACCGCGCCGTTTCCCGCCTGATCCTTGGCGTTTACAATATAGTTATATGTGCCTTTTTTCCGTCCTGAAATATTAAAAGTGTGCTGCCAAGTCTCGCCTCCGTCGGCAATAACGCTCTCGCTCTTCCCCCTTGCCCACGCAGGGCAAAGAGCAAAGAGCAAATAGCAAAGAGCAAAGATAAGATTTTTGTTTCTTGTTTTTCTACTCTTTAGCATTGCCCTCTTAATCTCCTCTTTCTCTTCCTTTGCTCTTTGCTACCTGCTATTTGCTCTTTGGTTTAGAACAGGTTTATCCGCCCGCCAAAAGCGATAGTGAACTTGGTGCGCCACGCATTAGGGTCTTTATTCATGTCCACATCCGATGAAGCGAACCAAATGCCCGGCTCCATATAAAACGACAGCGATTTAAAATACTTCCATTTCGGGAAGAAGAAGGACATGTCCGCCTTGATAATTTCCCACTGGCCCAGAAGCTGCCCCATCCACAGAGGGGTCTCGCCTTCTTCCATCAAGAAGTACGAGAAATGCGCTCCCAGCACTAAACTGGTCCTCCAGAATACCCAGTCCAGTCCGAACCAGTCGGCAAGGTTTTTATTGTAAATATTCGCAAGCACCTTTCCGCCCATAGCCCATCCGGAAAAACGCCCTGAAGGCGCCTGGGCGAAATTAAACTGGACTTTTACGTTGTCGTCAAAAAATGTAAGCCCCACTGCGGAAGTCCAGTTCAGGCCGCCCAGGCCGCTGAAGTCAAAATACAGGCCCTGGATAAAGCCCGGAACCGAATACCCGATTTTGTTTCCTGGACGCAGGCTCACCGCCACGTTTTCCATGTCATAGTCGTCATAAGCGGAGCCGAATACCCTTATCGTAGTACGGTACGCGCTGTTCTCAACCGGGCCTAAAGTATTCACTACGGGCGACCGGGTATCCACTATAAGCAGGATACGGCGCACGGCGGCTTCCCCGTTGTTAAAAGTCGCCTTGATAATGATCGGCAGTATGCCCATCTCCATCTCGCTCGTTTCCAGACGGAATTTCCAGTCGCCGGTGCCCTTTGCCGGCGTAAAACTGCGCCCGTTGTCAAAGCTCAGTTCTACCCTGTCAACCCCGTAAAAAGTCCGCGTCTGCTTTTCAACGGATTCCCCTATGGGGCGGAACATATAGGCGCTTCCGGAAAGCCACGGCCTGCCGGTTATTACGTCCCCGTCCTTGTGGGTGGTAACCTCCAGCACCGGCCCGTATCTGTTAATCGTAACTATATTTTCATGGGAGGCGACCCTTTCGCCCGAAGGGGTTTCAAACGCAGCAGAAACGCCTATTCTCCCGTCTTCGGGGAGAGCGCCTTCGGGAACCTCATACCGGAAAACACCGTACCTGTTCACCTCGGTTTCAACGAAATTATTCCTGTCCAGCATTATGGTAACCATGTCGGGAATTACCGCTCCGGTAATTTTTCCCGAGACTGTAACCCCCCCGCCGCAGTAGGTTATGCCCGGCAGAGGGTTTATAATCGCGATCTCGGACGCCGCCTTCGCCTTTATCAGCCTGATATTGCGAATAACAACAGTCTCGTTACCGGACAGATCCTGTGCAAGAACCGTCAGAGTGTAATCCCCGTCCGGAAAACGGCGGACATCCAGCGACGCCATCAAGACATCCTGTATAGGCGGCTCGTACATCTGCTGCACGCTCGGGTTATCCGTATTCACAAGATGGACTGAAATTATTTTAAGTTTGAGATTGTCAAATATCTGGCCGTTAATATCAAGCATCCGTCCAATGGGAGCGCCGTTTGCCGGGGTTCCCAGATCAATCATGGGCGCGGTATTGTCAATGTTAATAATGGCATTGGTAAAAGACTCCACCCCGTATTCGTCCGTAGACCGGATCAGCATGGAGTATTGCCCGTCCTGATACGCCCTTGTGTTAAGGCTGATTGTCCACGGGCCGGCCCTGTCCTGCCTGCTTATAACATCCGCCCTCTGGTAACTGACTCCGTTGTCCATTGATATTCTTACTTCTTCCACGCCGTTAAGGTCATAGGAAGTGCCGCGCACTATCATTGTCCCGCGCGTCCAGACGTTTTGAGAAGGCTCAATAACCACCGTCTGCGGCGGGGCTTTGCTTACCTTGAATATTACGGTGACCGCGTTCCCCGGCAAACCGTAATAATCCTCGGCGAATATCTCCAGGATATTTTGCCCGTCGCGCACGTCCGCCAGCGTGAGGGGAATCTGGTAGTTCTGAGAGGTCTCGATTTTGTTGAAATCAGTAGTGGTACTGCTGCGGGCAATGGTAGCCTGGGGGGAATCCCAGGGCTCCCTCGGAGTCAGTATGCGCCAGTACACGGCGTTTACGCCGACATCGGTGTACGCGAGGCCGGAAATTTCAAAATCCCCGGTTATAAGATCCCCCTCCATCGGCGTGTTATGGATGACCTTTGCGCCGGCGTTCCTGTTGTCAAATTCAAAATTCGGGCTTGCCTGGACAATATTACCGGCGCGGTCAACAACTTTTACAATAAGTTCCCTTTTCCTGAAATACATATCCGTAAAATCCAGGTATTCGTTGAACCACGCCCTGCCGAATTTCCGGGTAAAATTAAACTTTTCATAGCGCGCGCCGCCGTTTACCGAGTAGCTTACCTCTTCCAGCGGGACAAAAGAATTGACAATGCCGGAAGCGGTGGTTGAACGCTCAACCGGGCCGAAACGGCGGTCAGGAGTCATGAATTCGATTTCCGGCAACGCGCTGTACTTGTTCACGGGCAGGTACAGGGGAAAATCCGGATTGTTATTTCTAATCGTGCGGAATTCCATCGGAACCGCGCCCTGCGGCCATTGTGAAAGATCGATTGTAACATTAAAGCGCCCCCTGGAATTTACATCAACCCTGTTCCAGGGAAGATCCCAGCGGAGCCTGTACTCAAGGAGATGCCCCGCCCTGTAACCGTCGATAGAGCCTGTGACAGTGACGGAATTGCCGACCCAGGGATGATCCTCGGCCTGATCCATTTCCATAATATCTTCCATAAAGAAATTCAGAAGTTCCTTATGCGGGCCGTCAATATGTATCGGGGACCTGGTTATTTTCGCGCCGGGGGGAGGGGCCGCTTTATTGATACGCAGAGTCAGCTTCGGTCCCAGGGCTTCATCCTCGTCCATTGCGTATAACTGTATCGTGTTCGTGCCCACCGGTATCATTTCCGGGGGTATCCTGAAACTCGGCTTGGCGGAAGGCTGTCCGACATAGCTGTCGTTGACTATATAGTCGCCGAAGTACCCCTCAAGAATATGGCCGTAGATAGGCTGATCCCATTCAAGCTGCATCCTGCCCAAAAGGGTCGGGGGCGCGGGGTAATCAATTACATGCATCGGAGTCCTGAACTTGCGTTTGTCCTGAAAACGCCTGACAAGCTCCGATTTGTTGCCGCTCTTATCCACAGCGGTGACCTTAAACGAGACAGCGCGGTTGTTCGCCAGCGAGAAGAAAATGGTCGCGGCCCAGAACGGGTCGCCGGGGCGCAGGGGGATATGGTATACGGTTCTTCCGTTTATATCCCCTTTTACCAGCCCGGCTTTTTGCACGTCCACCTCGCCGGGCCATTCAAAATAAAACTGCGTCAAACCTACCGGGCTTATGACGCGCCCGGTAACCTGGGTATACCCGTAGACATCCTCGCCCTCAGACGGCGACATTATGTCAATCACGGGAGGGTCGTTGTTTACAAAGAACAGCACCGGCCTGGTTACCGAAACCCCCGTAGTGTTTATCGCCCTGACATAGTAGACCAGCGCGCCGTCATTGAATTTTCTGCTTGGGATTGTAAAACTGAAATACCTGCCCGGATCTCCTTTTCTGCCGCCCGAGTGGCTTAAAGGGACAAAAGTTTTGCCCCCGTCCCTGCTGATGGTAAGGGAGTCCAGCCCGTTCCGCTCGTACACCACGCCCCTTACCCTGACGGTTCCGGAAATAAGGTCGCCGGCTTTATGGCTAAGAAGAGCAATGTCCGGAGGTATATAATCAAGGACAAAGTTAACCGTGCTTACAGGCCCCTCAACGCCGAATTCGTCCAGGGCTTTGACGCGGACAGTGTATTTCCCTTCCGTCAGATTGGCCGCCGGTATATGCAAATTCCAGTACTGAAGCCCCTCGAGGGGCATATACGCCCCGCCGTTAATGCTGAGGGATACCTGTTTTAAACCGTAGCGGGCTTCCGCCGTCCCTACTATGTCAATATCGCCCCGCACAACCATGTCCCTCTCCGGATAGACAATATGCACTTCGGGAAGGCCGGCCAGGGGATCAACCTTGATGTTAAAAGGGCCGCTTACGCCGATATTTCCGGCTGCGTCTGCGGCGTTTACAATTAAATTATACGTTCCCGGCTTTTTTCTTGAAACATCGAATTCGGTCTGCCAGATCTGCGTGCCGTCCGTGATTTGCGTGGTGATCTGCCTGCCGCCGCCGGCAAAGAGCGCCCAGGGAATGAGGAGCCACAGGGCTATTGACAGGACTGAGAGTCTATGGGGCCGGCGCATTATCCGCCCCCTGCCAGACAAACGAACTCCTCAGCCACGCCATCTGCGATTGCCATGAAATAGTGTTATAGGGAATTCCGGAGGGGTGGGCGGGAATCCAGCTTAACACGTTGGCTATGACAGTCTGCGTCCTGGAACTTTTCAGCCATTTCTCCGTGCCGTCCATTTTTCTAATCTGCCTTTCGCTCCCCTGCCGTTTTGCCCACAGCAAACCCGCCTGTATGCCGTAACGGTCCCAGTCTTCCGGCTCCGGGAAACGGGTAGCGTCCAGAAGCCCCATCCGGTACGGAGGCAAAGCCCGCGCCTGGCTTAAAGGGGCATAGAGCGAAACCGCCCCGCTGCGGAACACCAGGGGCCAAACCTGAACCCAGGAATACGCCGCCGCCCCGCTCTGGAAAGGGTAATCGCGCACAAGAGAGAACGCCTTTTCCTTCCATAAAACGTCGCCTTGCAGGAAAACCCCCGGCCTTTCCTGTAAAAGCTGGCAAAGCCACGCCTGGACAGCGCCGTTGTCCGCTCCGGCAAGCAGGATACTCCCCCTTTCGTTCCTCGCGTCGAGGAAAGACCTGTCAGGTTCAGTATCCTGGTGCTTACGGAAGACCATCCAGGGGTCAACAGCCAGCAAGATCCAGTCCTGGTACGCCCTTACCCTTGATAAATCCCGGTATATTTCCACCGGAGACCCTTCGGCGCTTTCCCCCCTGGGGCCTTTAGCGCTGATAATAAAACCGAAACGCCCTTTGGGAAATCCAGCGCCTGTACTGGCGACTACTTCGTGGCGGGTAAAAGGCGGGGAACTCTGCCTTAACACGCGGTTCCAGGCCGCAGAATAGTCCTCGTCAATATACCACAGCAGTTTCGGCCGGGTTAAAAACAGTATTAGAAAGACAAACAAGGCAAGCCCCAAAGCCACAGAGCCGACAACAAGAATTCGCTTAAGCCCCCTCTTTGTCAGGCCCTTCGAGGCATTTTTCCATTTTATAGCCTTAAAAGGCTGTTTTGGGGAGCGATGCTTCATGAAACCAAACCTTTTTAGCTAAATTTGTTTTATTAGTATAAGAATAGCATATTTTGGAGAAAATTACAAGGAAAGCTCTGATAAAGAAGACCTCCTATGATTTTTGTCAAGGGAAAATTAGGAATTAGGAATAATATCTTGAATTTATTTCCGGTCTAATTCCGCATGTAAGCGCGCAATCTCAGCGTCTTTGTCAGCGACCACACCCTGCCACTTTTCGCGTTCCTTTTCCATACCTTTTAACTCACCTTTTGCCTCGCCTTCCGCAAGACCTTCCTCCCTCCCCATGCGCTTAGCATGTACCAGTTTATTCTGCATGTCCATTTGATACTTGTACTCGCTCATCAGCCGCGCACGCTCCGCCTCGTCCCTGCTTATGCTCATTAACACTTCGCTTGCCATCGCTATTCCCTCCTCCTGTCCCAGTATCTCATTTATCTTCTCGCGCTTGCCCTTGTCTGTCAGATACCGAAAATATACCGCCCAGTATTCCTGCAAGCTCATATCCTTGGCCGGCTTCTCTATTACCTTTTCCAGCTTGGACAGCTCAAGCGTGATAATCCTGCTCCTCCCATTCAGCGATACCAGCCTTACAGGGTCGTAGTATTCAAACGAATGGTAAAAATCCCCGTCAGAAAAGAAACGCTCCTTCGCCAGTATCGCTATCTGATAGGCCCGCTGCAAGTCATTGTAGCTCTTGTCAGTTCCACGTATGTCCTGTCCTGTAAAGAGCTTTCCCGCATAGAACTCAAGTCGCACTGGTTCGAAGGGGTTGGGATCTAGGAACATCTCTACATTGACCAGTTCCCCGTTTTCGGCCCTACAGTTGATGTCAAAACGGATCTGTCTGTCCCTCAGATTGCCAATTGGCGGCTCGTTAGCAACAATGGCGATTATAGCTACTTCCCGGCCAATAAGCGCGGAAACGAGACTTGAGAGTGCCATTTGAGACGCCGGAGTGTCGCGGGTAAACACCGCCTTGAACACATTGTCCATGCAAATGTCGATTGGATCATCGGCGTCATCAAAACGGATTTTTGCAGTCACTTGTTGTTTCCTCAATATAAATAATCATTAGTGTCCAAAATAAAATAAAGATTGAAAAGAGCGCAACTCCTGAAGTAGAATGAAAAAGAAACCAAACTAATTCGTTACTACAAAAGGAGTTAGCACATGAATAAGCATAACACAATTCTGGGACAAATGATAGCCCTCGGTCCTTATTTCGAGATCTCATTTCGAAAGACTGGTAAAAGAGCATAAAACGGAACACAGGCTCGGCCAAGGCTTGAGGATCTGGACACAATTTGTGGCCATGCTTTTCAGCCAGTTATCAGGACAGCACGGGCTGCGAAGCATAGAAAATCAGTAATCAGAAAGTTTATTTAAGAACCCATTGATATATTCTCCGTTTATTCCCCTGCTTTGCAAGTTCTCCAGTATTACTTTTGCTTCAGCTTTACGTCCCTGATAATACAAGATTATACTTTGAAAATACAGTATATCTGGACGGTTGGGTTCCAGATTATGCGCACGGTTTATCAACTCTTCCGCCCCTTTGTATGCGTATTGTTCCATGGCTTCCTCTGCTTGAGATACCAGTTGGGACGCGTTTACCATCTTGAAATAAAGTACATTCATGGGGTCATAGGTAAACATATCTTCTATAAGTTCATAACCCGATTTCTCCAATTTGATAGCATATTTACCATTTTTTTTGAATTCCAGAACAAAACGACCCTGTAAATCGGATTCTGTATACTTTTTTCCATTGATAAAAACAGCGACTCCGTATACCGGGGTATTCTCGTAATCGTAAATCATTGCATACATCATGCCTGAATCCTGTATCGCGCGTTTAGGCGTTGAGACAGATCGGCACCCGGTTAATAGTGCTGCCAGAGAGAGCACAAAAATAATTTTTTTCAATCCTTATCACCTCCTAGTTATTTCGTATAACTTGCCTTCAATTTGCACTACTATTGTTCCCATTGGCGTTATGGTATATTCAAGTTTATGTATAATCCCATTTCGGGTGTTTTTTACATGAATGAACTGGCTTCCGGAATCATCACTGGTAGCTCCGATATACGCAAGCCATGATGGAGCCGGTTCGGGTTTTACCGGAGTAGGGGGAGGAGGAGAAGGAGGAATGGATACCGGAGATGTTTTTATTATCTGAGGCTGCGGAGGGGGAGGAGTATAAAAATGCCGGCTTATACCGCTTGCCGGGCCTTCCTTATAGGGTTCAATAGTATCCATCCCATCTTCAACTATCGTTTCCGCCCTTACCCTGAAAAGTCCGTCTACCGCATTCTGAGGCGCCAGGTTGCGAATTTGTACCAAGGTAAATATCCATCCGTTATTATTGATTGATGCCTCACGAAGAAAACTAAAAAAATTATTGCTTGTTGCTTTGATTGAAAATTCGATTTCCCGATCGTTCCCTATTGTTAAATACTGGTAAGAATTAATGAAACACCCCCATCTTGCCAATAATCCCCGGATATTAACACCAAAATCCGAAGGACGCAGTTTTCCCTGATTTTTGTTTTCCTCTTTTGCAATAAGTTCATTCAGATTAACTATCTGTTCCCTTGTAGAAAGTGAAAGTAAAGTATCAAGGCTCTCTTTTTCCGGCACAACTGTACCGCTAATGGTAAAACTCTCCCCGTTTTTTAAAGGATGAATTTGCTGCAGCATGGGGTTCCGTACTTTAAAGGTATCTTCAAATAATTTAAGGATTTCCAAAGAATCGGAAGCCTGGGCTTCCATTTGAAAAAAACCATCTTTAATTGTAATGGAACTGATTCGCACCTTGTCATCCAAACAACGGGAAATAGTATCCATGGTTTCATAGGGACCGGCAGTTCTATGCTCTATAAGCCGGCGGTACCGTTCCTGTAGTTCAAGAATCCGCCGCTTGTCATTCCGCGCCTCTTCGTCTCGCAGTTTTTTTGCTTCTTCCAATGATCTGTTTCGGAAGATTGCTTCTATATCCATTTGATGTTTAATATAAAAATAGCAAACTGTTCCTCCCATAACAAATAGTACTAAAAAGAATAGAATCAATTTTTGTATTCTTCTTTCAATAGAAAGATGATCAAAAAGCGAATAGGTATACGAAGGGAATTTATCCAATTCATCTTCAATAAGATGTATTGTAATATCAAAATCGCATTTGTTATCGCGAAACAGATGGGCATCGTCTCCACGGCAGAAAACGTCAAGTTTTTTATTTTCTTCGTCAAAGAACTGATTTATAAGTTCTTTAAAGACAGCGTCATTTCTTAGCTTTACTGAGCTTTCAAGCGCTCCGTTCTTAATCACAATGAATTCCATACAATTTGAATCCACGAAAAGCGCGCGGGCATTTTTCCCGCAAAAATACTTCATGATAAATAATGTGGAAACGGGAAGCGGTTTTTTAGGCAGTTCTTTGTCCAGCACAAAAACAAGATAAGATCCTTTTTTCCGGTTATTCCGCTTTATAAACAGAGTACAGTCATCAAGTTTACCGGGGTATAGGCCAATCAGGTCATTTCGTGCTATCTTTTCCAGCGCCTTCCCTCCCAAACGGGGGGGTAAATCCCGAATAAAAAGAGAATATGACGTTATCGGCAGCATATCGCTATTTTTATTTTTATGGTTCATATCGTATATTCCTGTCTATCAGTACATATTTTTCAATTTCCTGTATACCGCCGTCTTTCTTCGGGATTGCGACAATAACCGCCTCAACATACATTCCTGACTTATAACGAAAAATAAATTTCCAAAAAGCAGTCTTTGTACCAAGATATGTAAACAAAGCATGGTTTTTGGGAATTTCCAAATATGACGACAGATCGGAAAGTATAACCTGTCCCTGCAACAGTTTATTTTTGAGTGTTTCCGCTTTTTCTGAGGGTTTCTTAATCTCAAAGGCCGGCCGCATGATAAGCGGGGTAATAATGTCCGGAGAAACCATATTCACATTCATGAGCGGCATCTCGTTTACCAGCGGGAAAAGGGATTTTAAGTCGCTGGTTTTATACGACGCGCTTGCAACATTAAAAGCAAAAGAGCCTGTCTGTGCGGCATGTATCCAACCGTATGAAACACAGGCATCCCACGCTTCGTCCCGTAAAAAACTTCTCCATGCCGTTTTAGATGTTGATAATCCATGGCTGTTTCGCCATGCGATAAATTCCGAAGGGTTTCTGCCGCGAAAAAGGAATTCCTTTAGTTTCGTATCATTCAAATCACTATCGCTCAAAAAATCAAGATGGTAGCCGCTTGAAATATCCATGATTGCAAGATCGTAATCGGCATATTTATTCTGCAAGTTAGAAAGCAATGGGTTATCGACTGCATCATATTCATAATCTTTAAGCGGTTGGAAAGACCGCACTATTTCTTTTAACAGGTTTTCCGCTTTTATTTTTTCTTCCTGCTCATGGCTGTTTCTTATGAAATAAGTCATGTTTGCCTGAAAAAACAATACCGAACCTGCAAACATAGACGATATAAAAAGCAGGATGATTACCGCCCCTAATTCCGCCGCTCCTTCTTCTCTTTTCATTTTTGTCCCTCCGTAACTTGCAAAAAAGGAAATAGGACGGATGTTTTTATGTGCCTGGTACCTATAGTATAACCTACTGTAACACCCCTGGGCAAACCTGAAGAATCGTATAAGGTAGTAATTTCCTGTATGTATTTTCCCGCTTTTGAACGCCATAGCTCGTTTTTAAATTCCGCAATTGATTCCTCCGGGTTTAACCAATAAGGAACATGCAGGGAATCCGCCATTTCACGAATAAAACGATCTGTTTCCAGTATTTTATTTGCAGTCTTAATAGCGACAATCGATTTATAATTTGCCCTGGTAGCGGTAGAAAACGCTATAAAAACACAAAAACTTACAGTTAAAATTATCGCTATGGACACTACTGTTTCCATTAATGTGAATCCGTAACAATTGCCTGTTTTACTTGAGTATATTTCTGACTGCTTCATTTCTGTTTTGAATTTCCTGTTCCGTTTTTTCAAGCAGGACAGCGCTATGATGGGAAAATACGGTAATTCCTGCCAACACCGAAGCAAAGCAAAGAACTACGATAACCAAGGCCATCAAACTCCGCAGCAGAACATAGCCGTTTTCTTTACTTACCCCAAGAGGTGATGTCAGCATTATTGCCTTCTCCTCCTTCCTTGCTATCCGCTCCTAAGGACCGGATACTATAAGGCAGCCCATTGTGTCCAGGGGTTGTGTATTCATAAGGATTTCCCCATGGATCATTGGGTATTTCCTTATTAATATACGGCCCTGACCATTTATCACTTATAGGCTGTATAGTAGGTTTTTCCCATAGCGCTTGTAAACCTTGTTCGGCTGTCGGATACCTGCCACAGTCAATGTTGTAGGATTCAAGAGCAGTGCAAAAAGCTCCTATCAGAGTTCTGGCTGCAGCAACTTTGGCTTCATCAGATCGTATTCTAACGTTATAACCCACAGCTACTGTCACTATAAGAAAAAGGGCAACACCTATCATAAAGTCCAATGTTGACATTCCGTCTTCATGCGTTGATGATCTTTGTATCTTCATAATATCCTCCATTAAATGATTATACCATAAACTGAAAAAATCGGCAATACAAATAGAATTATAAATATCAGTACTATTATTCCGACAAACAGGGTTATAACAGGTTCAAGCATTCCCATCAATCGTTCGGAACCATGTTCAACATCCGCCTGAAAAAATGTCCGAATCTGGGAAAAAACGAGTTCTACAGCACCGGTTTTTTCCCCTACCGCCATCCATGTCCCAATATATTCCGGAAACGCCTTGTTATCCAGAAATGAAGAAGAAAGTTTTTCTGCATTCATAAATTTCTCATGTACATCAAGTATAGCATCTTTGAACGCCCGATTGGTAACAACATCCGCCGATTCCTTGAGGGCTTTGTCTACGGGTATACCGGTTCCTGTCAGCATTTCCATGGCAAAGGAAAAATCAAGTGTTTGCAGTGACTTAATAAAGGAGCCAATCAAAGGCAGCGAAAGGAGATTTGAATCTATAAATAAGGCAAACGATTTTGACATCCGGTAAAAAATGAAAATGAAAAGCGCAGTGATTGAGAGGATTATTATAATCCCAAGGGATACCCATAATGAACTATAGACATTTTCAAATGTATTATTGATGTTGTTATTAAAGGCGGAATAAATTTCGGCCATCCTTGGCATGATATAGAAAATTATACCAAAGCATCCAATAATCGCAATACAGAGAATCAAAAGCGGATAAAAGAGAATAATTCCAAGTTTGCCGCGAATTTTTTTTTCGGCTCGCAAATACAGACTCATCCGGGAAAACACCGCGCCGACAGAATTGGCTTCTTCCCCAAGGCGTATAAGCGATCGATAGAGCGGCGAAAAAGAAGAGGTGTATATCTTAAGCACCTCGTAAAAGGACATTCCACGGTTCAAACCATTGAGTAAAGTTTTGCTGAGTACGGATGTCTTTGTATTATTTGAAATTGACTTGCATAATTCCAGCGCACTTTGAAGCGTTAATCCCGCATGTAAAAGATTGTCCATTATATCAGTAAACTCAAGAATAACTTTTTTGCTAAAGTGTTTTTTTGTTTTGAACAAATCAACTTCTTCGATAATTTTAGAAGAAATGAGATGCTTTCCTTCTTCTCTGAATAAAAGCGCCAATTCCCTTTCATTGGTAGCTTCTTTTATTTCCTTGCTTTTTTTCCCTTTTGAATCACATACCAAACATTGATAAATAGGCATTACAGCATAACCTCCCGTTCTATTTCGTAAAGAGTAGTGACCCCATTCGCCAATTTTTGCAGGGCATCGGCAGCCATGCTTCTCATTCCGGCAGTTTCAGCATGTCGAATAATATCGGATGCGGTTTTTCTCTGGATTATCATTTCGGTGATTTCCGGATCAATCTGCAAAATCTCGCTAATCACAGTACGTCCGCGGTACCCGGTTTTTCTGCAAAACTCACAGCCATCAGGATTAGACACAAGCATTGTGTCTCCGGCATCAATTTTATATTTTTCCATACGTTCCAGTATCCTTTGGGGAACGGTATTCTGTATGGCGCAATTGGTACATACTTTCCGAACCAACCGCTGGGCAACCACACAGCGCAGTACTGTCGCAATGAGATATGGTTCCAGCCCCATATTTTCCAGCCTGGCAATAACAGAAACGCTGTCGTTTGTATGAAGGGTGGATAGAATGAGGTGACCTGTCAGGGCGGAACGTAAAGCCAATTCCGCGGTAACAGCATCCCGAATTTCCCCGACCATGATGACATTGGGATCCTGCCGGAGCACGCGGCGGAGCATCCCGTCAAAGGAGAGGTTAATTTCTTCGTTTATTTGAACCTGATTTATACCGGGGATGAGTTGTTCCACCGGATCCTCAATCGTGATAATTTTTAACTCGTTTACTGGTAAAGTCTCCAAAAGCGCATGTAAAGTCGTTGTTTTTCCGCTCCCGGTAGGGCCGGTAAGGAGTATCAGCCCGTTAGGCTGCTCAACGTCGGCTTGAATTCGTTCAAGGGCGTTAGTATCAAATCCCAATTCGTTCAGTTTTAACAACTTTGCGGATTTATTAAATATTCGCAGGACTATTGATTCCCCGTTTGTGGTGGGAATTATAGAAACCCGAAGATCAATATCTTCACCCTCGGCAATCACGGTCATGCGGCCATCCTGGGGCAGACGCTGTTCCATTGGATTAAGTTTAGCCCTTATTTTGATTAAACTTGAGACAGATGAAAAAATGGATTTTTTAATCTGTCTTGATATTTGCAAAACTCCGTCAATCCTATAGCGAATTTGAATGTCATCAGACTGGGCTTCAATATGGATATCTGAAGCATCAAGACTGATTGCCATCACGAAAATGCTTTTAACGATATCATCAACAGGCGAATCCGGTTTTATAGTGTCAAGGTTATATTTTTCTTCCTCATTTTTTTTTACCTGTTCCGGCGTTTCGTTAGAATTTGTTGTCTCTCCTATTGCCTGTTCCGGCATTACGTTAAAATTTGTTGTCTCGCCTATAAGCACAACAAAATCTGCCTGGCTAATCGAATTAAAAACGACTTTTTTAGGGATATGAATACTTTCGATATAGGTGATAGTATCATTGTCGTTTTCATCCACAATTGCCACTTTTACCTGGTTTTCGGTTTCTTCCAGTTTTATTACTCTTTTCGTTTTCATAAATTCCAGCGAATAGCCATCACTCTGAACATAAGTAAAACCTATCTTTTTCAGGTCTATCTTTTCCATAGCATTACTCCCGGAGTATATATTTTTTATATAAATCTTCACAACGTTTTGAGTAATTGGGCGATGAATCGTCCCCAAGATGTACGTAAGGTATTATATAAATAACCATTTCTGTGGTGATATCCGACTTGATTATATCCTGAAAAAGCCTCCCGATGATTGGGATCCTGCCCAGAAGCGGAGTTCTATGTGTTAACTCAACTTTCTCTATTTGCAGCAAGCCGCCAATAACAATAGGCGTTCCCGATTTTGTCCTGACATGAGTGTTCACTACCCTTTCCGAAGTCGGCGGCGGATTGGTCGTTGCGCTGGAATTGGTCCCGCTTTCATCCTGCTTTGAAACCTTCGCTTTAACATCCATGGTTACCATACCGTCGCCTGAAACCCACCCGTTAATTCCCAACGTAAGTCCGCTTTTTATTTCTCTGGTCACCCCTGTGTAGAACGGCTTTAATGTATCTGGATCAATGTTAGTATCACGATAACGGAAGGTATTGGTATTTTCAAATTCTATTTTCTCTCCTGATAAGCCGTTCAATGTTGTATCCGCCAATATCTTGGCTTTATCCTCTCCCAACTGAAGATTCAACTGGAAGGCCATTTGCGGACCCAGGCCCGATATGACATCAAATTGGACATTGAGCAGATTCGAAAACATGCCTGATTTTATGTCGGTATGATCGTCCGACGGGTTTCCGTTTATCGTAAAAGACCTGTTCCAATTAATATTGTCGTTCCGTTGATATTGGATCACCAGGAGTTGATAGCGGATCTGCGGTTTTGGCTGATCGATGAGTTTTAAATGTTCAATAAATTTATTCTGTTTCTCATCAGTGCCACGGTAGAATACCAGGGTGGGGTCCGCCGAAATAATGACTTCTTCTTTTTGTACAGATGGCGGCAAATTCTTAACCAGTTCCTCGCTTTTGATATATTTTAACCGTACCGGTGTTCCCGCATTTTTTTTATCAACCAGTCCAATAAAGGATTTATATTTTTCCGCCATATCATCGGTCAGGCTGACTACAAACGCATTGGTATCGGGTATTGCCAGAGGGCTTGCGGCGGAAAGTTCTTTGGGGAGGAGCGGAAAAAATTCAGTAAATTTCAAAAATTGCAGTTCAAAACGAAGAATAGACTTATCTTGTGACGGCACGTCAAGCATGGTCAGAAAATCGGCGATAGGCTGAATTTGATTAGCACTGCCGGTAAGATAGACCGAATTGGCGTTTTTGTTTATCTTCAGGAAAGAAGCGCTTCTGTAATCCGACGGCAGAAGGTTGACGGCTTCTTCGACCGAAATGTTCTGCATCTGAATTACCATTACATCTTTGTAATTATTTAAGACATCCCTTCGGTCTACATCAAAGATATAGTAGATACCGTTGATTTCTGCAAAATCGCAGCTTGCCTGTTCAAGCACCAGACGAAGGAGTTGGTCAAAAGGCTTCCTTTCAAAGTACAGTTGTTCCAGAGTGGGGTCGCTGCCCCGTGGCAGCAGCATGGAATATTCTTTTTCGGCTGTTTTGAACAGAAGGGCAATAATCGCAGAAAAAGAGGCGCGTTGAATTTCCATGGTATATAGATCGCCGTCTCTTCTGACAGCATTAGAACCAAGGCGGCCCGGGCTGCTTGACGTCGCTTCCGTGCGCTTGAGGTGGAAACTGCCGTTTTTATCTTCCTGCACCGAAAATTCCGGGTATTTTCTAATGATGATTTCCAGAATATCCTTCAGTCTGAGCTGTTGTGCATAGATGCTTATAGCGGCGCGGGGAAGCGTATCATAAGTAATAGGTATACCGACATGTCGGGAAATACTGTCTACCAGTATTGTAATATCTGCATCAGCCGCAGACACAGAGATAAGGTCATCTACCACGCGTATTCCCGAGATATAATACGCATTATTCCGTTTTTCAATGAATAATTTAGCCTGATTGGCGAATTGGTACAGGACTTCTTCAAATTCAGAGTCGATAAAATAAAAATCAGCGGTTCCTGTCACGCTTTTATCAATAAAGATGGATTGTTTTACCTCATCCGCCATAATCCTCAAAATGTCAGTTATATTCTGGTTGTGGAAATCCATCTTTCTGATGGTTTGCCCGATGAGGGCCCATGGCAGAACAAGAAAAAGAATAACGCTTATAAAGATACGGTCGCCTTTCATGCCTGTTATTTCCCCAACCCTATTTCAAAAAATTCAGCTGCCAGCGCACCGAAACTCATAAACGGAGCAAAGGGCAGTTTGGTTGATTTTTCCCATCTAAAAATGCCTCTTCCTATAATGTATATCAGTATAGCACTGAATGCGGTAAAAAGAAAAGCTATGCAAGATTTTTCCAGTCCGAGAGCGTATCCCAGCAGGGCGGCATATTTTACATCTCCAAATCCCAGCCCTCCTGAATACCGGTAAATGAGGTAGAAAATGACAAACCAGGCAAAGGTCGTCGAACAATGCTCATAAAAGAACCAAATTTCCAACGAGCGGGACATATCAATCATAACAAGTATGATAAAGCAGGAAAGCAGCAAAACATCCGGTATTCTGAATGTTTTTGCGTCTATCAGGCTAATGGTAAGCGCAAACAGTGAAAGGATCAACGAACGCATAGATATATAATAGCATGAGGGATAAAAAAGGTGACAGTCACTTTTGCGCCTCTTCTTATGCGTGTCCCTCAATCAGTTTGGTCCACTTACTGTCGCCCATTAGCCTATCAACCAGATGGTTCCTGTCCCATACTGCTGTTACTTCAAGTCCTTTACATTGTTGTTCTGATGCGGGACGAATTTCACCATGTTCATATATAGAAAAATTTCCATTTACAGTATCTTTAATATAGGTTGGTGGCCTCCAGGCATCATCTTCATTATCAAAAGGTATATTACCTACCACTGTCCATTGGCCATCAGATAATAGATCTCTATACACAGAAACAAAAAAATCATATCCATTCTTTTCAGGAATTTCATCGGGAATCTCATTTATATTTTTAGATCTTTTTTTATAAATCGCCAATGTATATTCTTTATAAAGCCGACCAAAGGCATAAGTGCCATCCGGCAACGGTATTGCAAAAATATCTCCAAGTTTTGATTTTCTTCTTCTCATCTTATTAACTCCTCCGCTGCCTTTTTATATATCTCTCTATTAGAATTATTAGTACTAATACCATTTATTCTATTTCCAGAAGTACCTCCCATTGATTTTGCACCCCCGTGAGTATCTATTAGTAACTGTTCACGTCCTCGAATGGCATTATAAGACGATGAAGATCTATCTAATTGGGCAGGACCAAAGCCTTTTGCATTCATATGATGATAACGATCACGACGAGCTACATTTTCTACTGCCGAACCAGTACCACTAGTCCGACCAGTGTAAACTTCACCAGTAATTGGATTTGTTTTTGTATATGTTTGATATGTCTTACTTGCTTTCGTTGCATTTGAAGCCACAGAAGATGTGGATTGGGATATTTTATTTGCCACTGCCGATACACCAGCATTCAGCAATTTTCCAGCTCCATACGATGCTATACCCATTGCTCCATTAAATGCATAACCTTCTAAAGTTGCAGGTTCCCCAGCAATAAATTGGGTTGTACCATAACTAGCCATACCAGCAATTCCCGCACCAGCTATTTGAACACCAAGGGAAGCGCCCATAGTAAGTCCCGCTATTCCACCAGATACAGCACCACCAGCAGCAGCGGCAATAATATCTCTTGTAGACCCACCAGCAATATATGCAGATGCAGCTCCAATTCCAGCACCAACCACTGCGCCAACACCGGCAGCAGCAATATTTATTACTTCCCCATCCGGATCAACATACTTAACGGGATTATTCCCCGCGTAGTGGTACGCATGCAAGTTCACATAGTTAAACACTCCTCCCATGCCCGGCAGCTTGTCGGCCTTCTGTTCGGGATTAGGTACATACTCCCCCATAGCCGGGTCTACGGAAAGCCAGCGAGAATCCTTCGGGTCAAGGTACCGGGCTCCGTAGTAGTACAGCCCCGTCTCCTTGTCGCGTTCCTTGCCCGTAAACCGGTACGGCACGTCCAGCGCACTCACCGTGGATGCCTTCTCTATCCACACCTCCCCATAGGGCGTGTACTCGAACCTCTCGTACTCCTGTCCCTTGTAGTCCGTTATCAGCTGTGCGCTGCTTAAGTGATCGCTGTGGTAGTAGAACTGCCTCTCTTCTTCCGCCGACTGTATAAAACTCCCGTCCGCATATACGGCCTTCGTCGCTATCCGCGTCTCGCCAAGGAATATGTGTTTGCTGTTCATCCCCGTGTAGTCATTAGCCATTCCGTCGTAGTGCCAGCTCCACAGTTTCCCGAAGTACAATGTCTCGCTCTCGCCGCCGGTGTTCGTCGTTACCCATTTTCCCGTCCGCTGCCCGTCTTCCCCGTAGGTGTAGCGCACGCTGTAGCGCCCGTCGTTGCTGTACTGCATGCGGTTCCTGTCGTCCCAGCGGTATTCCCTCAGCAGATTTGCCGTTCCTCCCGTCCCCGAATTAGACTCGTCCAGACCCCAGCCGCCTTCGGCAACGTATATGCCTTTCCCCAAATCGTTTATCACCGAACTGCCCCGCTCCGCCGCAGCCTTGAAGGGGCCGTCCTGCACCGCCACCACGCTTCCGTTCAGGTCGTAGCGGTAGTACTGTTCCCCTATCCTTGAGGCGCGGTGGGCGAAGCCCGGCTCGTATTCGTAGCTTAACTGGTAGTTCAGGGGATCGCCTAACAGCCGCGGCGGGACGCTCGCCGTGGAACTGGACTTCAGCGTCATGTTCCCCAGCCCCTGGTCATCGAACCGGTACTGCTGGTTGTAGTACGCCGTGTACTCTTGCATTCCGTACTGGTAGTTCTTGGACTCGCCTTCCGCTCCCGTTAACTGGTATAAACCGTCATAGGCGTAGCGCTGTTCCGTCTGGTAGCCGCCGGCCTTGTTCGCGTAGCTGAGTACGTTCCCTACCAGGTCGAAAGAATAAGTAATGTCCTGCAATACAGTGTTGTTTTGCCCGGTTTGTATCCGCGAAAGCCAGCGCCGCATTTCATCGTAGGTATAGCGCGTCTCGGTTCCATTGCCCATCCTGAGGTACGCCCTCTGTCCCCACTCGTCATAGCCTATCTTGTCGACATAGGTAAAGTTTACGCCTCGGTTTCTTCCCTTCACGCCGGTTACGTTGCCGCCGTAGTCATAGGCGTAGCTGACTTCCTCCCCGTCGGGGTACACGATGGATTCCATCTGCCCAAGGTAGTTGCTGCGGTACTCGAACACCGCCGTTTTTGGTTGGGTTGTCCCTGTCTGCTTGTTAAGCGTTCTGCGCTCTTTGACCGTCTCGCCCAGTTTCCCGTATTCGTATTCAACTGTCCCGCTTGAATCCGTAAGCCGTACCAGCCTGCCGGCCAGGTTGCGCACCGCCGTGTCCGGCGGACCGTACTCGTACACAGCGGCCTGCAGGGACGGGTAAGTTACCTTGGCCTGCCGGCCAAACTCGTCATATCCGTAACGTATATACTGCCCTTTCTTGCGCAGTTCGCTGTTCGTCTCCTCCTCAAGCTGCCCCAGCGTATTATACGCATATTCCACGCGCCCCATGTCCGCGCTTTCCATGCTCAGCCGGCGGCCCATAAGGTCGTAGGTTAGCGTCAGGGGGTTTCCCGCTGCGTCAAGCGCACGCAGCATCTCGCCTATCCCGTTGTACTCGTAACGGGCGTGCGTCAGCAGAGCGTTGTTTTTGTCGCGCCGCTCTGTCCGCCGCGTCTGCCCACGCGCGTCGCCGTACTCAGCGTTCCGATTCCCCAGCGGGTCGGTCATCTCGGTCATACTACGGAACACGCCGTCCAGCCGGGTTACATCGTAGCGCGTAACGCTTGCGCTGCCGTCGGGCAGCGTTATCTTCACCACCCGGTCAAGGCTGTCGTATTCCTTAACCGTCGGGTTTACCATGTTTATGCCGCCGGCAAGCAGCGTGCCAACGGCGGTTCCGGCGGTAAAGTACGTCTGTCCGGTTCTGATCGCCCTGCCTTTCCCGTCATACTCCGCCGCGCCCGACACGTTCCACCCTTGCGCCGGCATTCCCGCATTCCACACTTCCCCGCTCTTAGCCGTCCGCCTGATCCGCCCCAGCCCGTCGGCTTCCGCCACGGTCGTTATCACCGCCCCGTCGTTTGAGTCAAACCGTATCTTGTTCTCTGTTACCACATACCATCTTTTGCCCGCTTCGGAGTGATACGTGTAGCGCACCGCCGCCGTTCCGTCAGGCGAGTCATAGTCCGTACGCACCGTCAACAGCCGTCCGCTCTTGTCGTATTCGAAGCGTATGCCGTTCCCGTTTGCGTCCGTTTCCCGCGTTTTCAGGCCCCGGTCGGTATCCCACTGTATATAGCTGGCGTAGTATGTGTTCCCTCCCCTTCCGCGATGGCGTATCTGTTCAATATATTGGAACAGAACTTGGTCGTACACGTATTCCACCCGCACACCGGCCGCGTCTTGTACAGCGCTCAGCGTTCCGTAGGACTCGTCGTATTCATACCCCCACTGCAGCCATTTTCCGCTGTCGGTATACTGCCGCAGCGCAGTCAGCGCGCCGTTCTCATCGTAGCTCCCATCACGCTGCCGCAGCAGCCGCCCGGCACTGTCGTACACCGTTATCCGTTTGGGCTTGTTGTGGATATACTTAAGATCGTTATGCCAGTACTCTATCTGTGCATATATTTTTTCTACGCCGTCGCCTTCCTCGCTGTAATAGGTCACGTTCCCGTAGCCGTCGTACCGCAACTCCCGCGCCGTCCGCATGTACAGGCCGGTTTCACCGTACTGGAACTCTTCACCGCCTACAGGGCGCGCGAATGGTGCGCGGTCGATAGCCTGCGTACTGCGCCGCATCGGGCGCATCTGCGCGTCGCGCAGCGTCCGGCTCATTTCAAATCCTTTGCTGTAATACTCGTTGTTATAGTACTGTACCGTTTCGGTGCTCCCGTCCGCGTGCATGGTCATTACCGAGCCGAACCCGTAGAATTCCTTGGCCTCACGGTCGTAGTATCCGTCACGGTACTCATATCTCGTCACATACACATGCTGCCCGCCGCGCCCGTGATCCGCGTCGTCCATTTCCACGCGTTCAAGTACATTACGGTGCTGCGGCATGTCCTGAGTGTTTCCGCTGGAAACATAGCTCAGCCGGTAAGCACCGCCCTGCGGCAGATATATCGTCTTCAGCAGCCCAGCCTGGGCTCCTTTGTTCAGTTTTACATACGTGCCCACGCCGGGGACGCGCAACACCTGGTCAGGCAGCCCGTCCCCGTTCATGTCCATCATCCGCACCGTTACCGAGGTACGGCTGTCGCCGCCATTTATCCCGCTGCTGCCGTTCAGTGTAATGTTAATCACAAACGACGCGACAGGTATCGGCACGAGTATGTGAACGGTGCCTCCCGCATTGATGCCCCCGCTTACGCCCCAGCCACTGGTCGCGCTGTAGTCAAGGTAGTTCATCTGGTGGTAAGTCTGGAAGGAATCCATGTTTGCATTTATGCTGCGGGGGGTTCCCACGATCGGCATATCCCTCGCCGTAGCGGCCGTCCGCTCGGAAATATCAGAATTGACGGCCCCCGGCGTACTCCATCCCGGCAGAAACACCTTAACCGGAGCCAGAAAACCAGTACCGGTATTAAAGCCGACTTCTATATAATCGCTGGAAGCGATATTTTTCGTCACATAATCGGGCAGCCCGTCGCCATTAACATCCAACAGCATCGCGGTGCTCTGGTTCGACGAACTGCTCGCATTCAGGCCCACGTCTATCCCCGCATTGACGGTTTCTGTATTGGCCCATTTTTCGCCAATTATGAGATTCCCCTCGCCACTGAGGCCTATCCCGTAGTTAACCGCAAAGCTTGTGCTTTTGGTCTCTCCCTTGCTTATATCCGACGGCAGACCGCTTATCCATGTTCCGCCGACATAACCGCCGCCGCCGGTTCCAAGCCGCACCTGTCCTTTCTCCACATAATCGGGCAGCCCGTCCCCGTTAACATCCAACAGCCCGGCTTCCTGACGGCTGCCCCCTGTAGCGTATGCGCCGCTCCCTCCGGCGTTTCCTGTAAGGGAAGCCGACCGCAACGCTCCTGAGGGTTTTATTTCCAGACTCACGCTGCCGCCGCCGCCGACTCCTCCTCCGTATGTCTTCATAGTCGTTATATGCTTGCCCAGCGCTCCGACGTTCGCGAACCGCTCCTCCTGGCTGTAGGCTATCTCCCCGTTTGCACCCTTGCGCCCGTACCATACTCTAACGGCGTTGGCACCGGACTTCTGCACCACGTCCGCTATCCCGTCCCCGTTTACATCTATCAGATTCTGTTCCATCTCCCCCGTGCTGTTGTTGTTCCCGTAGTTCCCGCTTACCGACAAAATCCCTAACGTATACGCCCAGTCGTTACCATCGCTCCTGCTGCTGCGCAAATCCACCATCTCAGCCGTAGCCGTCGCCCCCGCCGACACGCTCACTATCCCAGGCAGCTCGTAATACGAGACGCCGCCGACACGGTTGGTATGAAGGATATCCCCGTCTATATACGGAAAATAACACACCGGAATGGATTCAACCTCCCGCCCGGTCCCAGTCCACCGGTAACTCTGTTCCACGCATATCGTTACGTTACCCACGAGGAGACGCCCGTCGTTCAACGGCTTATTGTTCCCATGACTCGCAGGATAGTCTTCCCCGGGCGACACCTCCTTAACCAGTTCTCCAAGTTCGCCGTGCGCCGCGCTTCCCGTTTTTACTAGGTAATACCCTTTCCATTCATTGCTCGGCTCTTTTTCCACATCATGGTCTGTCAAGTATTTATCTACATCTCCATCAAATCCCTGTTCCTGTGCTTTTTTTCCCTCTTCCTGTGCTTTTTTCATCAGTGCGTACAACTTCTCACGGCTGAAAGGGTTGTCTCGTTCTCCGCCCATCCATATGCCGTAATACCACCCGCCGTGTCCCCCGTACAGAATATCTTCGCTGTTTACCGTTACCGCAGCCCCCGCTGTGGTGGTAATCTGCCGGGCGTCCGCCTCGTTAACCGTAGAGTATTCTTTCTCGCTGTCCCACCACAACTGCATTGATGAACGGCGCGTTACCAGCGCTATGCCCTCCAGCGCCGTATAGCTGAACGCACGTCTGCTTCCGTATTCCGTTACGCCGTACAGGTATTCGGGGTTATACACTATTTCAATGTCCACTGTCCGGTATTTGATTAATTTATACGCATCTACTATCTTGCTTATATAATCGGCGAGGTGGTCCGACTCTGTCTGGAACGCATACCCGCCTGTGCCGTCAGGCGCGTAATACGGACGCATAAACATCAGATAGTCCGCGCGTTCCATTATGACCAGGTAACTGCGGGCTTCCGCAGCTTTTCCGTCATTAAGAAGAATCGTGCTACCACCATTCACCAGGGTATAACATCCGAGCAGCGCCTCCCGCTGCGTAGCAGTTATCGCTCCCTGTGCTATTCGGTCGTTCAACCAGCCTTCCAATGATGATTTTGATTTGCCGGTCCAGTAGTCAGGTCTGTATGGTTCCCGGAGAAAATCTGCGGGAGTGAAGTCCGCGTCCACGGCAAGCGCTTCCATCTCGTCGCCGGTTATGTAGGTCGGCCAACCCTCCACGCTGCTAAACTTAAAACCCAGTTCCGCCTCGTAATCATTGCCAGAGCCAAGGTATACCCTCACATTGCAGGCGTTTGAAAGTTTTTCATATTCCACACGGTAATCCCGGCGGCCCTGGTCATAATAATACCATTTCCCTTCTTCTTCCCTTATGTATATGGCCCTTCCTTCAAACGTTCCAAGATAGATCGTCTTTCCTCTGTCCAGCACGCTCCCGGCATACCCGCTGTCGCGTACGCCCCCTCCGGTCGCCGCATTTGTTGTTTCTTGCCGGTAGCGCACGCGTCCAGTTTTGCTCTGCGGCTCTATGTCGTTGACCCTCATGTTGCTCACATACGCCGCCTGCCTGCCGTCCATCGCCAGTCTTAACCCTTCTTCCGCCTTTCTCTGGTCCTCCGGCGTCACACTGCCAAACCACCGCTGGCGGTATACCTGCTGCGCAGCGTCATACGCATACAGCGCCGCCGCTTCCCTTGCCGTTTCCTCGACCGTTATGCTTCTTAAAAATGATTCAAAGTCGTCCCGTCCCACCGTAAGCGGTATATAATAACCGTTATCGAACAGCGCCTGCCTTAATTCATTATTATTGTCTTCTTTTACTATCGCAGGCCAATTCGATATGAGCTGGTATTCATAGTTATACAGCTTGTCTCTGATTGTTGCTGGTACGTTTGTCCCCTCTTCAGGCACCGTGTATCGGATCAATTCGTCCTGTCGGTACCACGGCCTTACTCGCGTGTACCACGCCTTGATATTCCACTGTATGTCGTTGTCACGGATGTCGTCCCACCCCTTCCCCTCTATATCATGGATATAATACAATTCGTCGCGCCCGCTTACCTCGATTCCTCCGGTCTGCGTCGTTTTCGTCCCGGTTCCGCTGATTTGCGTCCCGGCATTTCCTATCACGCCGTCCTTATTATATACATGCGTCGCAACACTCCCTGCCCCCCGGCCTTTGACTACTGTCTGTTCCAGCCCTATCCGCCCGTCGTAGGGCGCTTTCCACATCCTCAGCGGCCGCTGTTGGTAGTACTGCTCGCTGTATTTTTCGCGATCCTTTTCTTCCAATACGATGGTTACACTCACGGCTTGACCGGCGGATATATCCTTCCGTACAAAACTTATCTTCCCGCCGCTGCTGGTATTTTTATAGTAATAGTTTTTCCCGCTCATCACCACGTCCGGACGTCCGTCGCCGTCCACGTCCAGCAGGCTGCACATCAGTCTCGACGTCCCATTCTGCACAGTCTTGCTGATGCTCGGTCCTATGCCGCCTTTCGGCGTCCCGGCGCCTACAAATACATTCCCGCCGTACGAAAAATTACGGCTCTTCTCCTGCTCAAGCGCCGCCTCTCCCAGCCCGGCAAGATTTACCGCCTGCATCTCTCCGCCCAAACCGGTCACCGTATTCAACCGCACATACAAGGTGTCCCCTTGCTGCCACACTACGTCCGCTACCCCGTCCCCGTTCACGTCCGCCATTGTGTATTCGCTGTAGCTTTCACCGCTCCCATTAGCTATACGCGCTCCCCCGCTCACGCGGGCATCATTGCTCCCGATCGGCGGCTGTCCTATACCCACGCCGCCTCCCATCGAGGACTCCATACCCCCCTGCGAACTACGCATTACCGACAGCGGCGCGTTCCCCCACGCCACAGGTTCTGCAAAATAGTCCAACTCTCCGGTGCTACGCTTGCCTATTTGTATGTACTCAAACCCGTACCGCCACTCCTCTTTTCCGTCACCGTCGCAGCCTACCACCGCGCTTACAAAACTTTCCTTCGCTATCCCTGCCTCGTACTCAAACCGGTACTCCCTCAACATCTGGCCTTCGGCTCCGTATACCGCTATCTTCGAAAGCCGCCGCCTTATCGCCTGTACGTACCCGCCGCGCCCGTCAAGACGCTGGTCTTCCCGATCCTCGTACTCAAACTCTATACGGTACGCCCCTTCTTTTTCTCCGTACCCCGTGTACAGTATCTTACTCGGATAGACAAAACTCCGTTCTTCCCCTGTTCCGGTCTTGTCATACTTGTATACAATCGTGTTCCCGTACACGTCCGTTTCACGTTCCAGGTTCCAGGCGTTCTTCTTCTCCGCGTTCACGCCGGCCCAACTGTATCCGCTCTTACCGTACGTCTTCTTCCGCCCGTCCGCCTCGGTCACTTCCCAGTAGTTTCCTTCCTTTAGGTGAATTATCCGGCTCTGTGCCGTTTCCCGCAACTCCCGGTACTCCGTCTCCTCCCCGCTACTGGCCGGGTTTGTCTTTTCAAGCAGCACCCCGTCTTTCACATAACGGTCGCTCCCCCCCTGCTTCTCCCCGTACCGCGCCGCTCCCCAGCGCGTGTCTATCGCTATCTGCCCGCCGTACTGTATGTCAAAACCTTTCCCCATTATCCCCGTGCCGCCGCCGCTCGAGTACGTTATAGCCACCGCAGGCGTCATTCCTGCTCGCCCGGCGGGCACGCCCACCGCTATCCTAAACGACGCGCTCCCTTCGCTGTTCCCTTCCAGTCCCTCTATCCTGGGCACGCCGCTCGACGGATCCGCCGCCTCCAGCCCTTTTATGCTGTTTATGTTCACTTCTACAGGCCCGGTGTTCTCGGGCAGACTCAAAGTCCCGTTGATTATGTCGGAGAATTGTGCTATTACGCTTTCTACCACTCCAGACCCGCGGTCATATCCTAACCGCTCCAGATCTTCCCACCGCTTCTTTTGCCAGTCGTAGTAATATGTCCGCAGTCCTTCAACTCCGCCGTCCAGTTCGTACACACGTTCGTCATACGGCAGGCTTACCACTGCTTTTTCCTTCAACTGGAGCCCGGCGGGCTCAAGCCTATACCCCCCGCCGCCGCGCGTCACGTTGTACAGCAACCCGTCAGTCCGCGCCACCTCGCGCACTTTCTTTATCTTTACTCTTGTCTCCTTCTCCAGCGCGCCTTCCGGCACCACCACTAGCGCCGCCCCAAGCCTCAATTCCCCTCCCTGCGGCCCTATCATTGCTACGCTGCTGCTCTCCTCCTCAAACACAACCTCCCCGTATGCAACGGTTGGCATCAGCATTACTGCTTGTGCCGCTATTAATATCGCGCTTACACAACGCCTCCAGTTCATCTCTGCTTATATCCCGCTTTTTATCGTTGTCCTCGGAACAGATGACTCACCCAGCGTTCGTTTTGAGAATATGATTCCGTTGTTACCTGGTTCCACCCATATCCTTTCATAAATTACCCCTCCGGTATAGAAAGCACTCATTCGACTGTGATTACTCTTTTTTTATTCTACCACAATCCCCCTGTACAACACAATATTTTTGTTCTTTTTTTTTATTCCCCGCAGTATTATTTGGATCTTATTCGTCGGTATCTGCCCTGATGTTCACCCTGACAGCGACAAAAATACAAACCGACAGCATAATTGTTGCCGCTGGTACTGTCTACCCTCCTCATACTCTCAACAATTTGCTTTCGCCTTGTACTCTAATTTTGATTTTTAGGTTTTTATTTGACAACAAAGCAAGATATGGCTATAATAGATTTGTATCTTTACTTAATAAATAAAAGTAAGAAGGTTTGTCAGAAAAATGGAAAAAACACCTGAATACAAAAAAATCCTTATACTGCAAAATGGCATAATCGTACTCGTAATGGTCATTTTTGCCATAATATTAATCAATACCATAAAGCAAAACCGTACGTTAATTCAACAATTCAAAGATGAACAAGAACGAAGGGATGAACAGGAACGAAGATCTGAACAGGAACGAAGATCTGAACAGGAACGAAGATCTGAAATTGTTACCGGGCGTATAGAGCAAACAATGGTCGAATTACAACTGGTACAAAAAACCCTTGAGGCGGTGCTGAAAGTAATTGACAGACCGGCCGGGAAAAGCCGCGAGGGAGAAATGATCGGGATGCTAACCGATAAATTAAGCTCTGATTATACGGAAAAAGCGCTACAATACTTCAAAGAAGAGGATTACGTAAATGCCTACAATATTTTTAGCCGCGCGTTGGAGTATCAGCCGAAGAACGCCGTTTTGCAGTTTTACAAGGCCTACGCGCTTTACCTTCGGCGGAGAGATGTGGCGTTATCGGACAGTGAATTGATTATCATACAAGATCTGATGCGGGGCCTGCAGGGGGTGGTTTTTCGTAAACAGGATCAATTGAACTTTACGGCAGAAGAAATGTACCAGAGATTGAAGGAAATGGAACACAATATAGCAGCCTTGCAGCAACAGATGAAACAGGGCAGAAATTTTCGTTAGGATATGAAACATATTATGGAAAATATGTTTAAGGTAGAAAAAGAAACCAGAGAAAAATGATGACCAGGAATATGGTGAAGATAGCCGTCTATGAGATACTTTTGTTTGTTTTGGGTGGGACAGCTGTTTATGGGCAGATTATTACCATGATTCCGGTAATCTATTATGAAAAACAGGAAACAAATTATGTGGAAAAACCATACACTAGCGACATAACCGCCGACATAACTGCGATTCTCAATAATTATTACAACATACGACGCAGCAGGCTACAGCTTACTGATCGACGGGCTGGCGTGACGGATTTTGACGCGTCGCAGGCTGCGGATAACTACAATGGGGATGACATCCTCTATGGCATGATCAAAGACGATGGCATTTCATTGCAGGCAGAATTTAAAATATACAGCCGGCGGCTCAATGACTACAGGTCGTTTTACGCCAGTGATACAAAAGACCAATACGAACGTCTTATAAAGACTCTATGCGAACACATCATGGAGTGGTATAATACAGATCGTGACAAAGCAGATTTACTCAGGGATGAGATACAAAATTTGCAGGCTGAAATAATATCAATTAAGGAAGAACTGGAGAAGCGGAAAAGGGAAGACGAAAATACAGCACCAAGGAAAAATACAAAAGCGAAAGCAGAGCAAGAAGCAAAACCTGCGGTGGAAAAAGAATTTACATTACGGCTACCGGTTAATGCCGGTTATTGGACGTATATTGATCGTCTGTGGGTAGAATCGGTACAGGGTACTATCGAAATGGTAGCGGGTCTTGATATGTTTCCCGAACTACAGTTTCCTGCGTTATACAACATGAAAAACGAAGCGTCGTTTGGACTGAATATTGGGTACAGGAATGGAGTAACCAGAAATCAGGGGGCGGTATTGATGAATGGCATATTTATTAATCCGGAGATAAAGTACCATCTCAATTTCTACACGGAGAACTGGATATGTATAGGAGGCGGGTTATTCTATGAGCATGCATGGTGGAAAATAGAAGATCGTGAATACCAGAAAGACATCAACTCCAATCAATCATTGACAGGATATTCGGTATCGTTGGATTACGCCTACCGTATCAACGGGTTGTTTACGGTAAATATAGGGACAAATCTATACGGATATTTTGCCGAGGGATCATCACCGGTTGTACGATCGTATTTGGGGACAGTTATTACACTGGTTAGGAAGAAAGATGAAAAAGATGAAAAATAAGCGTATGATATATCTTTTGTCAATGGCGTTATGGTGTTTGTCCTGTGACCGTAACATACTCAATGACCATTGGGCGCGGCAAGAACCTTTTAGTGATGTTGTTACGGTGCAGGAGAAGCGAATGAGAAGTACACATGCGGTAAGCCTGACATGGCGTAAAGATGACGGTGCGGACAATTACATAGTAATGAGAAGTATTAATAAAGAGAATGGTTTTTCGGAATTCCTGCAGATATACCACGGGGCGGAGTTGACGCATATAGACATGAATATTGAGGTTTCGGTGACCTATGCGTACCGATTGGATAAGGCAAGAGGAAATAAAATCATTGAAGGAGACCGGTACGTATACTATGCCCGTCCGCTGCCCTTTGAAGGAACCATAACGGCGCGGAGTGTCAATGAAGGAAGGTCAGTCTTTCTGTCATGGGAAGCGGATGAAAATGCCGACAAATACATCGTGATGAAGACCGAAGCAGGAAGCAACGGGGTGGATTTTAGCAATGAATATGTTACAGAGAGGATAGAATTGGCAGATGTCTATTCATATATCGATAATAATATTGTATCCGAAAAATCGTATGCGTACCGGCTGGACAAAATATGCGGCAATCGTGTTTTTAAAGGTACCGAAATTACTTTTTTGGGAAAGAAACGACCCGACCCGTTTCCCGGGATAATCATTGCGCAGAATTTGAACAACGGGAAGTCGGCATACCTGACTTGGCAGGCGGACGAGGGGGCCGACGCTTACCGCATTATGCGCGCGGTTGATGACGGGACTCCTTTGGTGTTTCAGGATCGTACCGGAGGGGAAGGTTTTTCCATACAGGGGCCGACATCCGCTATCGACAGCATCCTTGAAGATGACAAGGGATATTTTTACCGCATTGACAAGCAAAGAGAAAATATGTGGATATCCGGTTTGGAAATCACTGCTTTTTCCCGTACCCGCCCGATGCCCTTTGCGGATACTCCGGTCGTAACAAGCTTTCGGGTGAACGGGAGCATATTGATTAACTGGAAGTTTGACGAAGGGGCGGATACTTATATTGTAATGAGGAGTTTTGACAAGCCGCCAGTATATAGCATTGGATCTTTTAGTCCTATATACGAGGGGACGGCAATACAGTTTATTGATACTGCTGTTGAGGATGAAGGGCGGTATGCATACAAGCTGTATAAAAGGAGAAATGGAATAATACGCCCAGACCCGGACGACAGCCCATTGTACGATCGGATAGCATTAGGGGTGTCAGTAAAGATGCAAGAAGATAACCATGAACCAAACGATATAGAAGCGCAGGCGACACTGCTGGAATTGTCTTTACAGGCAAATATCTATTGTTATGGTTTTTCCCTGCAAGATAATGTTTTATGGGACATAGACTGGTACAGAGTGAGTGTGCCGGCCTATAAAACGGCGCATATAGTAGTAGAATATAATAATGAGGTAAACAACCGGTTTTTGTTGGTGACCGATCCGGTTATGGGGACATATTCGGTAACGCACGGCGTACCTTTTCAAATCAAGAATGACACGGCAGTACAAAAGTTTGTAACGTTTGCGATAAGGCCCGATAAAACGAGATTTCTGCTGGCGAACCAGACCGGCGGAATGGTGGTGAGTTATACGATCAGATGGCAGTCAATCACCAGCAATAGTTAGAGAGGGGGGAGTATGAGCAAGAGCGCGTTTATAAGATCATTAATGATATTAATACCTGTGATAAGCATCGGGTGCAGAATACCGTCGCCTGGAGAAGAGACTGATCCGCCAAGGGGGGGCTGGATAGAGGTAGAAAGCTTTCTGGAATATCGGGCGATAACAGTGAGGTGGCAAGACATACAGGCGGATGAATATGTGCTGCAACGGGCACAGGACGGGATAAACAGTGTGGGACCGTATACCGAGATATACCGCGGACAGGGGACGAGGTATGTAGACCGAAAAGTGGAGGATGATATCCGGTATGTGTATCGCTTGGACGTGATTAAGAAAGGGATTGTATATGAAGGGGAGCAAACAGGAATCGGAGTAGGTAACAGCGCGGAAGTGGACTTGAACGAACCGAACAATCGGATTGAAGAAGCAACGGCGTTGAGCTCATTCAAGCGGGGAACGATGTACTATTTTCGGTTTTCGGACAGGCGTGAACTGAAGGATATTGACTGTTACAAGGTGAAAGTAGGCGGAGGGAAAAGCGTATATCTGCAAATACAGGAAGACGGGGTGGTGGGGATGACCACATTACAGATGGAGATTGGAGGAAAGGAACCATTTCAGGTAAAGCATGAAGAGTGGTACGAGTTACAGAATGAGGCCAAGATAGAAAAGGAATGGTATATAACGATATATCCTAATGTGGAAAGTTATGCGGCAGAGGGAATGACCGGAGGGACGATACGAAAGTATACGATAATTCGCAGTGATGATAAGTCTGATGGCGGCGGCGGTGGCGGCGGTGGTGGCGGCGGTGGTGGCGGCGGTGGTGGCGGCGGTGGCGGCGGTGGCGGCGGTAACGGCGGTGGCGGCGGTGGCGGCGGTGGCGAAATTCAGGAAAAGAGCGAATTATTCGAGCCGGACGAAACCGGTCGATTTATATTTTTTCTGAATGAACAGAAATATCAGGGTAAGAGCTATACATTCTGGAAGTACCTAAATCTGGAGTGGAAAGCGGAGACGGGAATGTCGATGGAACTGGTAAAGGAGAGCGGAAACTACTTTGGAGGTTACGGATTTTTCTTCGCCGGCGGGAACGTAGAAGGATACGGCGAGAGTATGCTGGTTTTGCAGATACAAAAAGACGGGAACTATTCGGTAGGGAAGGTAGTGGAGGGGGAGTACTATGAAGTTATTGTACCGTGGGAAAACAGCGTACATTTACGGAAAGGCTACGGGGTAAATAATACGGTTGGTGTAAGGTGGGATAGCCAGAATAAATACTATATAATAACCCTGAATGGGACGGAAGAGACACGGTTCAGGGACACGAAAGCCCCGGTGTGCGCTGGCAGTCGGGTCGGGCTAGTGGCGGTGCTAACATCTATAGAGCAATTTCCGCAGGTGCCAGTGAAAGTAGGATATAAGTAGAGATGGAGTGGAACCGCTCGTTCCCAAAAACTGGTACATTAAACGTCTTGGAACGTTTTTTTATAAAAATCGGAAGTAATCAGCCAGAATCAAGGCAAGAGCATTTACTTTTTTCCAAATAAGACGGAAAGAAGGAACTGAAGGTTAATTGATGCTTAAAACTCTTGTGCTTATTTATGGAAGAACGTTTCTCCTCAGTTGTCCGCAACCGGGCTAGGGCTATCTTCCTCAGGATATTCAGATTCTCAGAAACCCGATCCTTCCGCACCTGACAGGCATCCTCCCGAAATGAAACATCCAGAGACCAGTGGAGTTGGTTCTCAATTGACCAATGCCCCCTAAGAGCTTGTTTAACGTGAGTTCGACAAAAAGAATCAAGAAGTACAGGTAAAGCCCTCTCCTTGTCAAAGCCGTGAATGGACGGTTTTTTGGGCAGAAAGCTATAAGCCGACAGAGCCGCCAACAGATTAACCAAAAAATTATGTATGCTCCGATGTCGGCTGTGTTCCACTTGGCAGATGTTTTTCAGAAAATCATTTACCGACTCTATCACCGCCCGCTTCCGTAACAGTATCTTGTCCTTCATTTCCATCAGCTTATTCTTCATATTTTTTCTCAGCCTCGTGATCAACTGAACGCCCTGTTCATACAAACGTTCAAACTGCTCTTGGGAGATATAGCCGCGATCGCCGAAGAGTTTCCCGCTCAATTCACGGCACAAAACGTTGATGACATCAATGTTCCGGTCATCTATATTCCCAGGCGTAATTTGAAGCCGTAAAACCATCCGGTGGAGCTTTTCCCCGCGCCGCGAACATTTTGAACACTTTATGACCGTAAATCCGCCTGTTATGGCAGACTTTCACAACGGTCGAGTCGACAAAACTGATGCTGGTACACCTCCCGCGCTTGAATCCGCAGCTATATGCCAGCAGGGAAAGCAGCGCGCAGCCCGTCAGTTCCACAAACCGGTTGTAACTGACCGGTGCGGGGAAATAGCCGTGCATATGAACGCACACCTCCCTTTGGTAATACCACTTGAAGCAGCGGTAGCCGGAAAGATGAAAGTGCAGGATGATGGCCATCACCTCGCTTAACGACAGCCGGCTTGCCGGAAACCATTTCGCAGCTTTCCCGCAGGATAACAGATGCGTTCTGCAATAGCCCTCAATGGCCTTGCAGCAGTTTTACATTTAGCAAAAAACATGATAAAAAGAGTGCATGGGAAGGGGAATATTAGCAGAACAACTGCGGGAATTTGAAGAGATAGGCGACAGCCTGGAAAAAGAAGAGGCCTTCAAACGGCGGGAAGGCTACAACTTACAATACGGGTATGCGGACGCGATAAAAAGCGCGTTCGGGATATTTTTAT
>Ga0268262_10000919_pt1 | contig 38074 bp, 47 predicted proteins | sample TergutNc150P3_FD_190354 | JGI IMG/M metagenome (GOLD analysis project Ga0268262, IMG submission 190354) | Nasutitermes corniger P3 segment gut microbial community from laboratory colony in Florida, USA - Nc150 P3 (SPAdes) (version 2) | ecosystem: Host-associated > Arthropoda: Insects >...
CCGTTGTTCCAATTGCCGCCAACGAGAAGAACCCGCCACCCTGTTGACTGGTAGTAGTAGTCCGGCACGTACGTCCCATCTGCACCTGTCGCGTCCGTACAAATCTGCGCCCAAGGTATATTAGGATCAAAGCCCCATGATTTTTGATACCCATTCACCGCCGCTTTCGTGTAAGATAGCCTATTGTAATTAGTCGTGGTGTCGTCGGCATAATCGTCAGGATTTGTCGCAATGTACGTGTCTGCGTTGTTGAAATTGATACCGTCCACCCATGTATGGATATTGCCCCACAGGTTTTCAATATGCCGGTACTTCACGAATCCTTTAGCACTGTTAGGGCTGTTAGCGTCAACGGTTGATCCACTGTGGAATCCAATGTTGTCTGTCGCTCCGGTGTTCTGTTGCGCTACGTTGGTGCTGTCCGTATATCCCTTGCCGATTGCTGTCTGCGAATCAAGATTGCCAACCTCAATCATGTACAACAATTCAATAGTGCTAAGCGCCTGGAAGTCATACTGATAATAACTCGCAACCCCACGCGCACGAATCCCGGCACGTGCCGCCGCCCGAGTGATGTTCACAATAGACTGATTACCGGATACTGACCGGTATTCCGAATTGAGCGTGTAGGCGCTGACATAGATGTACGGCCTTAGACTGCCGTCCGGCCTTGTAAAGCCCGGAGCCGCCCTCCAAGTAGAATCATGCTTTACGTTGCTGATCAAGAAGTCCCTATTGACATTGTCATCCAATACTTTGACATAAAACAGCGGTATCTGGACCATCAAATCACCAACGACCGGATTGCGCGAGAATCCCGGTTCGCCCAAATACTTATCCACCTGACCGTTGACCATAACACACAGCCGCATATCTCGGTAAATAGGCAAATCATCAAAGTCGGAGCTACCTCCTATACCATTAACCATAGGCGTAAAACTGCGCCCGATAGTATCATATAGAGGCTGTAATATTGTGGATGATAGCGTCTTATTCCAGCGGCGGCCAAAGGTATAAGCTTGCTGCGCATTTACCGTGATAACCGCCACATCGCTCGTTACTGTCGCAGTTTTTACGCCGCCATCCCCATTATCGGGAATCGTATTAGTGATTTCGGCAAAGTAATAACCCGTCCCTGCCTGTGATGTATTTGGCGTAAATGTCGGCGAATTTGTACCTACCTCAACACCGCCCTCGTTGCTGTTTACTACGTTCCGCATCCACCTAATAATTAGCACCCCGCCATCGCTCACGCTTGCCGTTACCGATAATGCAGATGCCACCGCATTTTGATTATAAGTAGCGCTGGCAGGATGTACCGTTATGATGGGCGTTTGGGCGTTTATTAATACATTTACGTTTACGGATGCTATATCGCTTGTCGTCGTTGCTGTTATGGACACCGTTGCCCGTTCGTTCGTGTTTGTAACGACCGCGTAATAGTATTTTATTCCGGCCTCATCGGTAGGTACAACGTAGTCTTGTTCAGTTTCTCCCTCAATAGGGGTGCCCGTTTCTGTATTCTCAACATCATTTTCGTACCACTGTACAGTAACCTGCCCACCATCATTTACGTAGGCAGATACGTGTAGCGTATGCTCGCCGTCAAGAGTTACAACACCGCCGACCGGTTGTACCGATATTATAGGCGCTTGCGCGTTGGTAGGGCGCGGCACCTTATCAACAAACAGCTTCCTATCGCTCGTTTCGGCGGTCAGCCCATTATTGTTATCAACGCTCACCAATTCGGCGGCGTTGACTTCGCCCTGCCGGATAAAATTCTGACCTACCCACGTTTTAATTTCTTCCTTGCTGGCGCTGATCGTTTGGGTAAGCTCTGCGTAACTGGCCATAAATTCTTCCCGAGTAAGTAGGGCCAGTGAGGTATCTATCACAAGTTCGAAGCTACCCGTATCGGACACTTCGACAACCATACGTATTATCGCCGCAGAGGATGACCCCTCCGGTAACGTCGGTTTATAGGTAGGCGGCCATGTCGCTAATGCTATCACACCGCCCCTATCATCGATTATGGCTATTTCATTGATCCAGTGCCCACCGATATCCTCGCGGATAATGCCTTCCGCAATCAACCATGCCCGATTATTCGGGTCTACACGTAGCGAGTTTAGCTCCTGCCTAAGCCATTCGTTTTTAAGGTCGGCCTGATCGGGTGTCAGCGTGTAACCCCCGTTTCCAGTATCTTCCATTCCGTAGCCTACCGCAAACTCAGCGAGCTTAACCGTTTCGCCGCTATTAAACACGTCCCGCGCAACAGCCTTGCCATATTCAGTCAACATTGAAAAGTATTTTTGTTCCGGCATACCGGCCTCCCTTAGTTTATTTGATAAATATAGTATAAAATTCGTCAGAAACCTAATCCACGTTACACTGTATAGTATTTTTTAGGGTATACCCTGCCCACTGTCGCGGAATACCCGCTTGTACGGGATTTCACGCCAACCGAAGCCTCCTCGCCCTCACTGGATTGGGGCCTTACCGTGCCGACCGTCGCGGCGTAACTGCCAGCGCCCAGCGCCTTATTTACCTTTACAGTACCCTCTATACTTTGGATTTTGGGCATTATACTGTTGCCTATCACTGCCGGCCCAGCTACATTACGTCTATGTTTAAGGCCAATATCTCCGCCTCCCATTGGCTTAGGGTTCACGCGCCCGACCGTCGCGGCGTAACCGCCCACGATTCGCCCATATCGCCAAGATAAATCGACGCTACGCGCAAGTTTCGGGCCGACCGTATTGGCCACTATACCCGGCGCAGCGGTGCCTCTAACGTGCTTAATTTTAAGCTCTTTTTCAGTCCACGGTTTAGGGTTGACTTGCCCTATCAATGTGTCATAACCGCCCGACGCATACCCATACCCTATATTAACTTCGCCGCCCGGCCAATCTTTGGGCCGGATGGCCCCCAAGCCTATACCCGCGCCCTGAACGGCATAGTACGCCGTAACGTGCCACGTCTCCATCAGGATCACATGGCGCAGGTACGACCGGACATTTTTGAGGTTATTTATGAGGTTACGGATATCATCTTGGATTGTGGGCCGCGCACCGCGTACACCCGTATCAATTGCAATATCAAATTCGTAGGGTTCCATGTGGGTACCCAATATATCAGAATCAAACCACTCTATCACAAACGCCGGCATCCCCAAAAATACAGGTACGCTTTCCAGCGCCCACTTCGTACCCTTATGCCAGTGCATTTGTATGGCTTGTTTAATCAATATGCGCTTGTCGGCAAGCGTTTCAGCGAAGTTATACCCCTCGAAGTACCCTATGTTCCATTGCCATGCTAAGTTGTCAAGTTGATCATTATCAAGCTCGTCAATACGGGAATATATCAGCATTAGCTTTACGCGCTCGTCAAAGCCCTCAACGAGCTTGTCCAAACACGTAGCCGCCGCCTTAAATTCGGCGATATTTTTGGCGCTCTCCGGCAACATATCAATAAATCTGAGCGGCGATAATGTGGTCAGTGTAGTCATATTTTAGTCGCTTTCTACTCTCCCAAAATTGATTTCACGGTCAACAAAGTGCGCGACGGTATCACGCCCTAACTGCGTAAATTCTATACCGTCTATCTCCACCCTTTTGGCCCCAGCCGCCAGGCATAACTGCACCAGCCGGTCAGGATTTATATCCCTGCCTATCCTCTCTACCTGCCATATCTCATAGTTTACCACGGCGGCCTTTATTCGGGCTTCCACGGCCGTAAATTGTGTGGCTTGTTCGGCGGTTATGTACCATGTTAGGGTATATTCCACATCCATAGATTTAATCGGCAGGACGTTTACCTTGTCGGTCAATGGCCGTATCTTGTCGGCGTTCAGCACCTTTTCTACGGACTCTAACTCCGCGCCGCCCTCCTCCGGTATACCCCCGTTTTTGAGCATTACAAACACGTCCACCTCGCCCAAACGCTCCCCAGCCCGATCTTCCGGGCCGGAAATCGATACGTCAAAGATGTTCCCGTGGGCGGTGAGCGCCCAGTAAACGTAAGACAACCGTGCCCCGGCAGTCGAAAACTGTCCCGGAGCCATCCTCGCCCTATTGCGTAGCGCGTCATCACTTTCAATGTCGGAACCGCCGCCTGAATCTACGGTGTTCACCACGGCACCCACCCCCGCAACAACGTCTACAACCCGTGTGATTTGGCCCCGTAACAACCCGTTACCCTCTGCCCCATAGGTCAGGCACGTTGCCGGAACTTCACCGTACTGCTGCCCGGCAGGGATCACCAACATCTCGTCCGTAGCAAAAAATATCTTGCCGTCAGCCGTCGCCCTCGTGCCTTTGGGTACGACCAGCGAAAAATGCCTAACCGCCGCCAATGTATAGCGCAGTGTCGTCTTAGCTGGAGAGGCATCCAACCGGTACACCCCCAACAGTGCGCCCAGCGCGTCAAGGTAAGCCCCCGTAGCGTGTTGCAAGAAGTTTTGCTTCTGTGTCCAGTCGCTTACGGCGTTTTGCATAGAGATAACCGCCGCCAGCGTGGACAAAAATATACGCACCGGATCACCGGGGAATAATACTACGCCTTGCAATCCCTCGTACATGGCTATAACGGAGGCCGTAACTTGCGCCGGATCAGGGCTTGCCAGCCGGTTTTGTCGCTCAATTAGGTCAACAAGGGCGGTGATAAACCCAGCAGAACTACCCTCGGACGCTTCCCACATACCCGTAAGCGTCGCAGTCAGCGCGTCCCGGTTCACTTCACCCAAGGCAAAGTACGGCAGGTTGTTAAATTCTTCAGCATTATCGTCAAATTTAGCGAAACGGCTATCATTCATAATAACACGTCCTCTTTTACCCGAAAGGTTATTGTCGGTACAATCTCACCATCAAGTAGATTGCTCCGGTCAAAACTTATCCCCGTTATTTCCGCTCGCGGTTCATATTTACTTATTTGATTCGTTATATCTATAGTCAGATTAGCCAAAATCATGTTTTCCGGCTGATCGATAATTGCAGGATTAATGCCAAATTCACGCATATTGAACACTGTCCCGCGCCACGTCGTAATAATCATTTTGATACATTGGGCGATCTCGCGCCACCCGCCGACCGCGATTTCAACATGATCGGGCGCATTACCGACAACTTCATATTCATTTTTATTCATTTTGTAAATATCCCTGTTTTTGGCGTAGTAGCCCTTGCCGCTTTGCCGCCCGTACCAGGCAATCTATCGGGGCCACCCTTGCCTGTCTCGCCTTTCCTCAATTCATCCTCACGTAATTTTTGCATAGCCTCCGTAGGGATGGACGATATAAACTCCCTCATGGTCATAGTTACCACCATTACCGCTGGCCGTCCGTATGCCCAATGGCTTTCTTCGCCCTCCAAACTACGTATTGTCCACTGCCCGTAATTCTTACCGTCTAAAAACATCAACTGCGGTTTGCCGCTTTCACACGCCTTTTGTAGGCGTTCATAAGCTGCCAATGGATCAAAACACATCGTACTGTGTAACAAAATTTCAAATTCTACGTCTTTAAGACTGCGCCCGGTATACTCACTGACGGGCGGCCCGTTGATTATCTCGTGATCAACCCATCGCGCTGCCGATTTACGTGTCCGGCCCTGAAAGGTCTGTACAAATAAAGACGACGCGACAAAGATAATGGCGCTACCCTCCATAGCCCTGCCTACATCAGCTAATAGCGTCGCCCCGCTGAAATTGCCATCAAAATCACCGATATAGCCTACAAACGGTGTGAGCGCTAACAGCCGCGCAAGCGCGATCTCTTTTACAACGTCAGGGATTGTAGGTATAATCATGACTAAATCCTTTAGCCGGTAACAGTATTGCCACCATGCGGTAAACCTGTTACCGGACATATAGGTATAGCGTTAAACGGCCCACTAGTCGGATTCGGTGCTGCCGGAGCCATTTTATTCAATTTAAATATCCCCATCGGCGACAACGTCATATTGCCGGTCGAATTAATATCCATATTGCCGGTTGATTCTACTGTCATATTGCCGGTAGACTTCACCGTCACATTACCAGTAGCTTCTACCTCTATGTTGCCAGTGGCCTCAACCTTAATATTTTTTGATGTTTTTACGGTTATATCTCCGTTATTTTCTATCTTTATGAAATCTTTTACTGTTACATCTACAGTACCCTTTTTGCCATCATTCTCCTCGACGGTTATAAGGACATCACCTTTTATATTCTTTGTTACAAGGTGTTCTTTCCGATCATATTTTAGCCGCGTCCCATCCTTATACTTGATATAATAAATATCCTGCCCCTCTTCCGGCATAGTATCCTCCTCATTGAATACCGCGCCCAGCACATAACCCGCTATAGGCCCGTTGCCTAAAAAAATACAAGCTACAAGCTCCTCTAAATCGGGCATATAATAGTGCTTGTTGTCAAAAGTTTGTTGTTGAATCACTTGAAACCAAAAGCTTGTGAGTTCATCAATATCCTTAAATATCACACGCACCATATTCTTTTCAGGCTTGGTTTCCACCACTTCGCCACAACGGAATATATCTTTAATATCCAATGAGTATCCCCCTTAGCGTTAATGTCGAATTATACCCGCTTGTTTTACTGTAATCGTGCGAAATTTCTTCAATATTCCATATTACTTTATCCCACCGCCCGAATCCATAAACATTTATAGTCATCCCGCTATACAAATCAGGCCTACCCATCATAGTCAACGTGCCCCTAACCTGCCGCATATTTTTTGACCGCAAGGCGGCTTTGGCTACTGCCTCGGCCTCCGCAATATCCTTAACGCGCCGATTTATCTTCAATATTTGCCCGACTTCCGGGTCAGGAATATCCCCCTTTTCAGCGTCTTTTTTATCCCCCTGAACATCATCAGAGTAAAATATATACTCAATTAATTCTTTCTTTTTGGTATCATAATATTTAACTTCGGCGGCAGCGTATATATCACTGCTATTCATGTTAAATTCCCACGACTGTACATTACCCTCTGAACGGTATATAGTAACTTCGGGCTTTTCCTTGTCAAACTCCTCGCCCTGAAAAATAATTATGTACTTATCGGTAATCTTAATCATCAGTCCGGCATATTCGCAAATATCTATTAATACCGATAAGTCGCTTTGACCTTTTTGCTCCCACCGTTCCATTACCGGGTTATAACTTGAAAACCACTTTAATTCAAAATCATGCGCTTTCGCTATATCTTGCGCTATCTGCTTTATTGCTATCTCCTCCCACGCCTTAGTGTTCTGCTGCCTACGAATACTATTAGTTATGCCTACCGATATAGCCCCTACCTGAAACGTGCTTGATGGATTTGACGAGCTTGTAATATCGTCAATTTCAAAACTTCCGCAATCCCGCTCAAATTTATCCCCATAATCAAACCAGTTAAACGCCTTTATCTTTCCGGCAAATTTAGCACCGCGTTCCGGCATCCAACCACCGCGCCACAACCCATTAGTATCCTGAAAAGTAACGCTCAATTCGTCCATCTTATTTGGCAGTGTCCGGTCAACATACCGAAAACTTTCCAAAAACGGCGCGACATCTTCGCTAATATCCACATCATCATACAACAATTCAATTATAACTTCACGCGGCGGCGTTGTCATACTCTCCTCCTTGCCCACGGCGGTAAAGGCGAACTCGTCTTACCCGGTGGTAATTGCGGGACGTTAATCGTTAGCCCCGCAGGTAAAAAAATCTTTCTCATGTGTTCAGGGTTGGCCCGTAATAATACATAAGACAACATCTCGCTACCATATAATTCAAGTGCGAGCATATCCCACGTATCGCCTTGTTTCGTTTCGGTCGTCCAAATCATCTTGTAGCCACCCGCGCATTGCTATATTGCATTTGCGTAAACCACTTTTCAAATTCCGCTTTTGCTTTACTAAGAGCGTCCTCCACCGCCGATTTTACGGTGGATGATTCGCCGCCTCCGACAGTAATAGTGATATTCGGCGTAAAATTGAACGTTCCCCCAACATTCCTGTTAGTATCGTTTTTAGATAAATTAGGCATCTTTAACTCCGGCATCTTCAACTCCGGAGCATTTAATTCCGGCATATTCAACATCGATATGGGCGGTTTAGCGTATTCAGGCTTCTTTCTCTCCGGCATATCCATGTTTAAATAAGGTGGAAACCTCCACTTATTCATTTCCATCCATAGAGAATCAGCTATACGTTTTCGTTCCTTGTCAGCAGCTTTCATTGAATCTATGTTAATACCTCTATCCTTAGCCCCTGGAACTATAGTAGGGTTAGGTGGATTCGTCGGCTTTGGTTCCGGGACTACAGGCGATGCCGGCAGGTAAGGTTCTGCCGTTTTCTTTATTTGGGCAAATTGAGCCATATTATTATCAGGTAATGCTGGCACGGATTCGCGGACTACCTGCAATTCGGGTAGTTCCGGGGCCACCTGCCGTATAAGCTCGGCGGCCCTTGCCGGTTTAGTCAGCGGGATCACCATCTCCGGCTTGCCATCTTCGGCCACCAACGAGGGCTCCGTCGCAATACCGCCGTCACCAAATTTCCGCAATGGCAGGGCGTTGGTTACGGCCTTAGCCGCGCCACCGACAGCGCTGACCGCGCCCGACACTGTTTTGGTCACGCCTCCCAGCACGTTTAATACGCTGTCAGGGATCAGGCTTTTTATTGCGTTTGTAACTGCCGATCCTGCGCCTTTCAATACCGTGAGTACACCATCAACAAATTTCTGAATCCATGCTTTGCCCGTAGCGATTAAGTCTATGCCCGTAATCGCTTTCACTGCGTCATTTAATAGGCGCGGTATGAGCGTATATAGTCTTATAAATACGTCCTTTATCCCGGTCAAAAAACCGTTAGAAAACGAATCTTTGATACCCATAAGCTCGCCCAAAAAGAACCCCCTAATGAAGTCTACCACTCCGGCGAACACACCCTTTACCCTGTCGATGACTCCCAATATTGTATCAACAAACCCATTTACCCACTCCGTTGCTACGCCGATTAAGTCTATGCCCGTAATCGCTTTTATTACGTCGTTCCCCATACGAATAAATAGGCTCGGTACCCTACCCGCAATTTCACCTATTCCTGACAAAAAACTCCTCCCAAAAGCGTCTTTTACGGCGGTAATTTCGCCGCTAAAAAATGACTTTATAGCACCGCCGACAGCGGAAATAAAGCCGCTTACCCACTTTATACCCGCGCTAACTATGTCCATACTAAATATAGCCTTTATGACAGCAGCGGCCATTCTTATAAATAATGTCGGTATGCTTCCTAATATCACGCCAATCCCGTAAAGAAAACTTTCGCCAAAAGCGTCTTTTATCGTATTGAATTCATTTACAAAGAATTCTGCCACAGCGTTAATACCGGTGTCGAGAATATCCCATACCACATCAACAACGGGAGAAATCCACGCTTTCACCGCGCCGATTACATCAATGCCAAATATCGCCTTTACTATCTCGTTCCCCGCTCCAACAATCATCAGCGGTATAGTGTATATATAGCTTAATATAGTCTTTCCGAGACTTGTAAAAAAGCCTCTTATATCGCCGGAAATCAGCGCTTGTATAGCTTGTATAGGGCCAAGTACAATGTTCTTTATTGGGGCCATTATACCCTGCAACCATTCAGGCAACCCACCGAATAGCCCTTTAATATCGTCCACTAAATCATTGAAAAATATCGGAACGGTGGTAGTCAAATTTTTGAAGAAATAAACAACGCCGTCCCAGTGTTTTATCAGCTGGTACGTTGCTATTCCCAGCGACACAACAGCCGCTACAATGGCAAGTACCGGTAATGCCAGCCCACCGAGCAAGGCCGCTACCGCCTTAAAGCCTCCAAACGCCGCCAATAATGCCTTTGTTTGTAGGATAAGCGTAACCATTGAGGCAACAAACATAGCCGTAGCCGTTACCGCGTTCATGATGGCGAATACTACCCCCAGCGCCTTAAATGCAATAAACGCCTTGCCCACCTTTTTTAACACTTCGACAAGGCCGCCGTTCTTCTCAATCCATTTCCCAAATTGATGGATAGCCTCGACAATGGAATTTTTGAGGCCGATAATGCCCTCTTTATTTTCTTTCACCCACTTTATAATATCTTGAACGAACTCTTTGACTTTTTGGGCGACAAGCTCCCGGTTGGCTACGATCCACCCGCTAATAGCTTGATTTACCCGCGTCAACGGCTCGTGTAACTGTTGCCCCACAGCAATAGATAGCCCTTGCGCGGCGGCTTTCAGTTCGCCCCAGCTGTCGATAAACGCCGACGCTCTTTGTCCGGCGAGATCGTCAAAGACTATTCCAAGGCGGTCAGCGTCGTTCATCATCTTTCGGATGGCCTCGCCGCCTTGTTCGAGCAAGGGGATCATATCAGCACCGGACTTGCCGAACATTATTGTTGCAAAGGTAAACTTTTCATTTTCATCGGTCAGCTTTTTAAATGCGTCCGATGCCTCAAGCAACAGCCGCGTCCGGTCTTTTACATTCTTGTTTTCATCCCGTAAACTCATTAGGCGTTTGTTATTTACGTAAACTTCGCTAACGCCTTTCTTCACGCTGTCCGAAACGATCTTATTTAGCCGCCCCATATTACCCGTAAATTGTTCTACGGACATACCCGATTGCGTGGCCGCATACGCCATTTTGCTGAATTGCTGTGTTGTAACCCCCATTTTCGCCGCGCCTTTAACCGCGTCGTCACCCATTTTAGCGGTTTTATAGGCGAGTCCGTAAACAGCGACTCCGGCTATCCCGCCCCAAACAGCGACTTGCTTTAGTGGCCCGACAATGGAATCTACAACCTTACCCCATGCCGCGCCCATTTTTGAGGCTTTATCGGTAATATCTTTGAGGGAATTATCAAATTCTTTTTGAAGCTTATTCAGCTTCATGGCTTCCGCAGATTTTTTTGACAGCTTTGCGATCTCGTTGGCGGCCTCTGTATTAGCGGCTTTAAAGGACGGGGATAGCGCTCCTCCTATGGCAAACGCAAGCTCGAATGTTTTTTTCATGTTTGCCATAACTATCCCCGATCTTCGTTAATTGCTTCCGTTACAACATCAACCCACTCCCGAAGTCTATTAATTAGCAGCCCCAAATAAGTAGTAACTGATGTATGGGTAGCCAAAGACAGGCGAACCACTAACTCCATCAGTTGTCGGTGGCTTCGGAGGCCGCACCCATTAAAAAACCCATAGCCCTTAATGTCAACTTCGTGCAATCAGTGATCGGAAATTTACGTAACTCATTGATCGTTATACCGGCTGCTCTGGCGACTACGTGCATTAAGTATGATTTAGAAAATTCACTTATGTTTACATCGTTCTTGGATGATATTGCGGCAATACTCTCCATATCTGCGCCCGTGAGACTGCCGAAGTCTACGGTCAACTCACTATACTCTTTGTCCGCAACCTTTATGGGTCGCGAGAGCTTGTACTTAAAATACGAACCGCCATCCACAGCCACCGCTTCCACTAATTCTACAGCCGCTTGCGCTTTTTCTTCCGTAGTTTTTTTAACTTCCATTTTCATATCCTTTTTTTAAAGTAAAGCCCCTTTTTAGCGTATATCCTATACAGTCAGGGGCTTAACCGTATGGTTACCCATTAGGGCCGCTAATATCAAATACCTATCGCCTGACGGACAGCGGACAGCATATCGCTACCGTTCATGACATACTTGTTGTTATACACATCAATCTCGCGAAGCTCTTTACCGCCAACAACCTCTTTGAGATAGATGACGTTAAACTCCAACGACCGGCCCTGCAACTCGCCAGGGTTAAGTGTACCAAGATTGTCACCAATCGGCATAGCCTTAACTATTATCTTTTGCTCGACCACCTCCAACTCACCAGTTCCATAGTTTAAGTTCTGCAAGGCCGGCCAAAATTCAATATGGTGGTACTTCTGCGGCAACAGCAGACTTATGTCAGGAGTGGCAATCCTAAAGTTCACGGTCATGGTCATATTTTGCACGTGACCGAGAACCGGGGTATCTACCTGACCAGCAATACCCGCACCCTGAATAGTCTGCGTCATAGCTTGGATATTCGGTAGCGTAATATCTACCGTCCCTATTTGCCGCCCACCCTCTAAGTACATGGAATAGTTAATCAACATCTGCGGTGCTTTATTCATGCTCCTACCCTCCTATCTATGCGAATAAGTTCCGGAGCAATTCCGGGTCAAATTCAAGGTTAAAGGTGATTATCTGCGCCGGTAATATAAGCCCCAGCGTCACGTGGAAAGTCAACATCCCCTGCATCAAACTCAATACGTCGTTTTCGTTCTCTCGCGCCTCTATTTTATTGCCCGGAGCCAACGCGCCAGCGCTCTCCAGTGAGTTAAGGCGCATTTGCTCGCTGTTAGCTATCATTTGGATCAAAACGCGGTTATTCGGCTGATCTACCTTGTTCCACCACGTTAATACCAACTGATTCCCGTACCAAGCCAACATCCTACGGCTTGATATGAACGAATCCTTTGAGTCCGTGTTGCCAGGATAGGCGGCGGTATACGCACCCCATAGGCAATTTCCGGCGACGAAATTATACACCGTGGCTATACCGTTACCGCGCAGAAAATCAGCTTGCGGAATAGACAGAGATACCTCCGTGCCGTCAGCAATAACAACGGACTGGCACTGAACGGCCTTATTTGAAGGTACCGAAAAAGGTATTCCATTGCGTTGCCTATCCTCGACTGCGGTAATACCTGCGGCGTGTGTTGACAGGTTCATCTGACGGTCACCAAACTTAACTTTGGGCCACAAGAGATATAGGTTTTCGCTCGTCAGCCCGTTCTCCGCTTTATATTTCGGCACGTCCGTGTACCTTTTAACCTTATCAGTGTCCACGTCGGCATACGCTACAGCCCTGAATACACTATTGATACCTACCGATTTGGCGGCCATAATCATAGCGACAGCAGGATTTTGCGAGAAGTTAGGTGCCAATAAAATACCGGGCGGCATACGGAATTGCGGGAATACTTGTTCTATAAGCTCCAACCCCGATGTAACACCTGTTACTATATCGTAACCGCCTATAACATCATCGGCAGTTACAAGTTCGGGCGCGGCATAGTCATACGAAGCGGTAAATGTCTTACCAGCCGTAATAGCCGTTTCCAACGCACTATCATCAACCACCGTAATCACGGCTGTGATACGATTGATGGTATAGTCAGTGTTCTCGACATAAGCGGTATTCTCCGCGTCTTTGAGCGTAAACCTATCAAGTATGTCGCCCGTGGTTAATGTAGCCGTGCCCGACAGGAAAGTAACCGCCTCGTTCTTGGCCAAGAAATGCTTAGTAGGATCAAAGACATTGGCAAAAATTGCGGGTGCTTTACCATAGAGCTTAAACGAGCTAAAAGCCACCTCGCTTAGGCCCCATTTCCCGAAGTCGTCCGTTGCGGATTGGATTCCGAGATTCTGCGCAGCTTCCGGGTCAGAAAAACAAATGACGAGATTGCCAGGCATAGCCCGATCTCTTGTATCCATATCGCTAATCCTATGGATTGGAGCGCACCCAAAGGCGACAGGTAACGATGCGTCAACGCTCGCAGGTGGGATCAGCGACGTAGGTACTTGATTTACGTTAATACCATATTTAGCCATAGTTAGCTCGCTTTCTTGGCACGAAGGCCAAGGTATGTGTTTTTAACTTTATTGCTCAACATAGCAACATTCGAGTTCGGGTTCAGCAAATCAGTCATCACTTTCGGCGCTTTGACCACGGGGAAAAAGAGCTTGGCCAAGTCAGGTTCGGACTCAACGCGCTGCGCCACGTTAGGCGGCAGGCCGTTAGAATAAATTGCCCCGTTTCTCAAAGAAAACGCGCCATCTACAACGGTCGGCCCCAAATATATCACCTTTTCCGGGCCTTTTTTAGGTGTTGGCCGCCCTGTTTGCGGACTTTTGATCACCGCTTTTTCTTCCGACATAATCATCTCCTTTGTTATTTATTTAACTTACGCGGAATTGCCGCCGCTTTAAATGTCGCCAAAATCATAGCTCCGTATATCGGGTGCGCCTGCGCTCCGGCCTCATATACCGAGTTACCCTCTCTATCTAACCCACATACTCTTTTTATTTGGCTTTCACCTAACCACCAATGATTATCATCCCAATACCGCCTACTTAATAGCGTCAGAAGTACCCGATCAGCCATATTTAAGACATCTTTGTAACCGTTTTTTATCGCTACATAGCTATCTAAGCTATAGACAGCGCATAAAATACCAATGCTCGCCTCCATATTTCCGGTCTCTCCAGTGTCCACATCGCCTAAATATTTAATCAATATGTAGGGAGGATCGCCCGGATTAATAGGCTGCTTTTCTGCTTCAGGTGGTCCTGACCTCTTAGGCGGTACGCCGCCAATCCATATATTAGGCTCCATAACGCCCGTTTTGTTATCAAAGACGTGCCCCTTAAAGTCCTTTTCCAGTTGGGCGGCTATATCATCAAGTAATAAAAATGTTGATCTCATTTTGCTCCTAATAGGCTAAGCCATGAAGCCGCCTCTTTGATAAATTGATTTTCAAATTCTTCTTGTATCATCGGCGCAATCTTGTCAGGGATACCCGTTTTTTCGGATGCCGCCATTCCCGGTACTGCCGCCGTCGTCAATTCTGTTATTTCCTCTTGTCCGCTTGCCGTCTTTTCGCCCGTCCGCTCATAAATACCAAGGTGGCCGGTCGGCATTTTAGCAACAAACGCGCTTTTAAATTTGTGGCTTGCTCCGGCAATAAGCACCGAAACGCCGCCCTTTGTTTTCCCGGTCATTGGTGTCCGTGGCGTAACACTTTGAAAACGTATAAGCGGCACGTTTCCACCGCGTAAAATAGCCGCCGCCACAAGCTCGCCATGACTGCGTAACGCCCTTTTTAACCTAAAATCTTTCATCTCGTCTTTGTTTACGCCCCACTTATTCGGGACTTCACGCCGGACAAGATACCTTATACGTGCTGCGGCTTTATTGATCGCCGTCTCTATTATGTCAGTAAAATGCTCTGGACACTTCCTTACAAACTCCTGAATCTTCGGATTATTCGTTAATTCTGTTGATATGTTAATCATACAACATTCCTACCCAGCGTTATAATTAGGTGTCCAATGGGCTTTTTTACCTCATCTACATACCATATTTCACCATCAAGCGATATTTCCTCCGTTACTACCGGCGCGGGAATTAAATCAATATCCCGACAGTATATTATCTTTATCTCCCTATTAGAGCCTTGAGCAATATCGGTTTGTAACCCCGACCTCGCGTCCTCGGCAACCTTTAATAATTTGCCATTCCAAGAACACACGCGCCCAAAAACTTGTGTGTCTAATAAGACTTTATCAAAGTCCTTGCGTATCTGATCGTGAAAACTCACTTATCCAACTCCTCTTTTAACAACTTAATCATTTTATCCCGTTTCATGTTCTTCTCTAACCGAATTCCGCGCACAGATAATTCTTGAGCGAGTTCATCATAATTAAGCTGTCCTAAGTCCTTGGGAGGATCGGGCGGGTTCGTAATCACTGCCTCGCCGCCCTCGTCTTGGCCAGCGTTACCCCCGTTGCCGTCCTCGTTTTGGCCATCATTACCAGCTTTGCCGCTCTCATCCTGGCCCTTTTTTTCTGGTTCCTCATCTATTTCCTTGGCAAGGCCGCGCTTAACCATAGCTTTGCCACACTTGTCGCTGACCGTTAATATCTCCCCAGTCTCGCGTTTAACTTTATCGTGGATCACCGATCCTTTGATAATAACTATCTGCATATTGCCTCCAAAGTGGGCGGGTTACCCCGCCCGATTATAATTAGACAGGGTCCAAAACCGTCGCCACAAGGAACGCATCCGGCTCAAACAGATTCGGCATAGGAGCCGATTCTAACTGTAGGAACCGCGCTGACCCATTGTCCGTTTCCCACGACAGTGCAAACCTCGAAGCCGGTTGCAAGGATTTAAGGTTTTGAATAAGTCCGTAATGGAATTCGCAACGTGCCTCTGTACTACCCAGCAATACAACATTGTCCGGTACCAACGGAATGTCCTCGCCGGTAGTCGGGTCTGTGTACCACTCATCATAGCAATAAAGGCTGACCACACCGGACGGTAACATCAGATCGCCGTAGTAGCTAGTGCCAGCCGGAGCTTGGTTCATGGGAGCAACGCGCCCCATTTGGTAGTTAATTATGTTCAAGCACTCTTTGACCTTTTTATTGTCTATGATCGCCCAACCCGCACGGTTGCCGACTACGCACATATTCGGCGCAATGCCGCAACGCTGAACAATCTTCCTACGCCATTCATCGAGATCGCGCATAGGGTCGGCATCCTCATTATCCCAAGTGGACCCGCCAGTCAAGTCGATTAAGTGTTCTCCGGCAACATAGCCGAAATCCACCTTCACGTCAATACCTTTACCCTTAGCTTCCACTTTGCCAGTAAGGATAGCCTTTGAACACAACAATTCTTCAAGGCGTACAATCCTTTCGTCAAGCATTGCCAAATCCTCGCCCAACATCTGCGCCGCCCTTTGCGCTGGGCTGGTCGCCGAAAAGGGGTTTTCGCCGAAACCGCGAGTCAAAACTTCCTGCGGACGCAACGCCGTACCCTCTTTGATATATGCCGGAGCCGTTACTTTAGTGATAAAGCCTTCCCGCTCCACCATCGTTGCGTCCTGTACTGGGTTAGTGAACGTAGCTATTCGGCGCTTTTTTACACGCACGTCAAATTTAACGTCATTCGTCACGTGCGTTCGGGTAGTGCGAAAGAACGTTTGATGAAAGAAACGCTTCGGGACTGCCACCCTCTCCAAAGCCTGAATCATCATTTGCGGCTGGTAGATACTTATTATTCCGTCTGCCATGGTAATGCCTCCTTTATTGATTTGGCGCTAAACGCGCATCTTTGATAAAGATCGATTTCGTCCGGGCACTATTAACATAGGCCGTCCATTCTTCATCGCCGCCAAAAACTAAGCGGGGGCCGATATACTCACCCGTCAGCCACACCGTCCCGACACTGCCGGCAGTTATTTCCTCACCGGCCACGCCATATATTTCATCGGTCGGAGCCGTAACCAGCGACAATACGCTGCCGTCAGTTTTAACTACGCTGCCAAGCGCAATATCGGTCGCTCCGGCCACACCCTCCGCAGTTACTCGCGGGAAGTCGCCGGCAAGAATTGACGGGAACTCCAGCGTTCCAATCGTGTTCATTCCTATTTGCTTAGTAGACATTATTGACCTCCTTGCCCCCACGGGCTTTTATTCCTGACACCATCGCGTCCAATACGGCGGTGGTATTTTCGTTACTGTTATCTATGCCGCAGGTCGCCGGAATATCGGCAACCGCTTTCGCGTCCTCGACGTGATCCTCTGCAGCTTTCTTTATAGCCTCTTTATCTGCTTTCACGATTTGCAACGCAAGCTCGGCAGCGGATATTGTTTTGTCAAACATTGCGCTTTTCACAAGGTCAGAATATCCCACAGATTCCCGAACCTCGTCTATAGCTTTGATTCGCGCCCGTTCCTGCTGTACACCTTCGGCCAAAATCGCCTTATACAGCGCCTGATTCTTCGCCATAAGCGCGGACTTCTGCTTTGATGTTGAGGCCTCCTCATCCTCGTCCTTGTCTTCCTTTTCCTGATCGTCCTCCTCTGATGAGGCCTTTTTCTTCTCCTCGTCATCCTTTTCTTTGGTCGCCATAATTTCGGTTCCTTTACTTTTAAGGTTAATTGTTATCTTATTTTCACTTGCCGCCATACCCTCACTCGGTATAAAATTCGTACTTTGAAGGCCTACAATCACATTTTCAAGGCTTCCAATGCTGTCTGCCATACCTACCTTTATCGCCTCGTCACCAACAAGTACACCGCCCTTGCCGTACTTTTCTTGTACGGTGGTGCTTCTTGCTCCGCGATTACGTGCCACTGTATCGATAAATATATCAGCCAGCGCGTCAAGCTCTGCTTGTAGCTTTGCCCTGCCCTCCTCGCTGTTTAAATCCTGTCGCTTGTCCGGTGACTGCGAACTTACTACTTCATAGTCAATCACACCCTCCTTTTTACGGGCCTCGCTGTCGTCCGTCCACGCCGCCACTACGCCAATACTACCGAGAAACGCCGTTTCATCAACAACAATTTTATCTGCCGCCGACGCGATCCAATATGCCGCCGACGCGCATAAACCGCCCGTATATGCAATAATAGGCTTCTTGCCACGTGCCCCGTAAATCAATTTGGAGAATTCGTTCACGCCTACAATGTTACCGCCAGGACTATCTATATTCAAAACTATCGCTTTGATGTCAGACGCATTAAGCGCCTCGCCGAAACGTAGCGACAACGTGTCCACGGAAGTCGCGCCGGATATATCTGTAAACATATCTGCACGGGGAAATATTGGGCCGAAGACATTTATAACCGCAACATCGCCGCGCATTTCCAAAGAACCGCTATTGCGCCGTTCCAACGGCGTTGCGAGAACCGCTTGCATATCTGATATTTCGCGGCTGGCTATTCCGATTATCATATCCAAATGATTTAACTCTATAGCCCATTTACCCGTAAATATCGTGTTCAACACTTTATTAGGCAGCTTCTTTATCATCATTGCCTCCTATATTTGCCAAATGCGTGTTGCTTACCAAGCCAAAACCGGCTTCATATTCAGGCAACAGGCCTAATTCTTCGGCAAGTTTTTTTTCTTTTGACCGTTGTTCTAATATATCTTTGTAGTCTAACCCGCGCTTACTACACTCTATTTGTAATGATGATGTAAATCCCTTAATCCTAATGTTAGCGGCTGTAGCCTCTTTGACCTCATCAATCTGCTTTTGTGAATCTCCGACCCAGTAGGCCCCGCTATAGGCCAGCCGAACCTTAGGATCTGTAAAGAATCCCGGCGCACGTAACCGGCCAAGCATAATGGCCTCGGCAAGGAACTCCTCATATATCGGCTGATTGAAATTATCAGCGAAGTCATCACGCATCCGCAAAACCGTATCGTAGAACTCTAACAGCGCGGCCCGACTCGCCGAATATGATGAACTGAAATGGCTAATCAATACCTCAAATGGGATGCCTAACGCCATCCCGATCTGTTTTATACACGCCAAAAAGAACGGATCAAAATGATCGCTCGGACGGTTAGCGTTTACCACTTGTAACTTTTCGCCCGGTGCTCCATTTATCCACGTACCCGTGCCCAATCTATAATTATCTTCACGTTCCCAGGGAGGCGTTCCTTTCTCATCCTCATCCCACGGTTGTATACCATTAGCCGGATCATCGGTCGGGCGTTCAATATAAACAGCCAGCATTGCATTTACAAGGGCCGCAGATAATTCAGCTTCAGAGTATTTTGATATTTGGCGCAGGGTATCTATGACCGGCGCGAGAATAGGAACGCCGCGAGTTTGCCCGATCCTCGCAACATCTATAAGATGTAAAACGTTACGGCGACCAGTCTTATTACCATATATCATAATACGTTTCCACACCGGAGTAATCTTGTTATGTGAAAAAAACGAAGCCCCTGGGTGAGGTGTCCGCACAAAGATGGCTGTGGGTATTCCGGTAGTCGTCCGCTCAATCCCTCCGGCAATCTCGGCGGTATCGGGCAAGTCTCTATCATTTACCACACGTTCAGCTTCAATAAGTTGAACACGCAAATTATACGGCATCGGCTCATTTTTCTTGTAGGGCAGCAGGACAAAACAATCGCCGCTGGTCAATTTAGAACGGAACGCGAGGCGCTGTAATCCTACGAAATTCAACTGCCGCATATAGTCGCAGTCTTTACTTTCGGCCCAAATACGAAATTCGTATTGCGCTTTTTCCTGCCAGGCTTGGGCGGCCTCCTCGGACAATCCAAGATATTGACGATCAATGGAGGCTTGCAACCGTAACCCCGAACCTATGACACCGGCCACTAACTTCTCTATTGCCCCGATTGCGGCTGGAGCATTACGGCAAAGATCGCGGGAACGATCTCTAAGCGTCTGCAATGACAGCAACGTTTCAGCGTCGGCATCCCCAAAAAATGTATTCCATCCTACGAGCGAACGTTTATCGCTGGCACCCATATACGGATTGGATGTCATAGCATTATAGCGCCGTGTTGCGCGGTTGGGCGACACGGTATTTGTAGATGCGGTCTTAGGTACATCAGCCATAGTTTCAGTCATCAATCGGCAACACGCGGCGAACAACACGCCGCCCTCCGGTTAAATTTGCTATAATACTATCCCAGTATTTCAACAATTCCATTAATTCTTTTACGTCCATACTTGTGTATGTTTGGCCCCCGATATTCCACGACTTTGCCCCGCGTTTCGTCAATGCGGTTATGGCTTCGATTACCAGCTTCCGCATCTCCTTCGCTTCGGTGAGTCTTTCGGCGTTTGTCATAGTATCTCCGTTATTACGGTGGAGTAACGCATGGAGGCCAAGTCACCATGCGCCACGAACGTTTATAGCTCGACCGGACTCCACCTTGTAGACAATATAAGTCTGGTATTTTTATTTTACGTCATATTTTTTCAGCCACGTTACACTGTATAGTATATTGTAATGTTTTCAGATTTCTATACCCTCATGCAGATTATACGTATATGCCCTTTTCTTAGGTGTTGCCGCCGTCCCATCTATCTTCTTGGGTTTTAGATACCGTTTTTCAAGCACGTCCCAATTTGGATTCAGGTAACGGATTGCGTTTAGATTGTATACTCTAAGGTCAAGCGGTTCGTTTCGGGCCTCCTTTGGCTTCCACCAAAACAGTTTTCGGTAGCCATTTTGAAACTTCGACATCCTACGCTCGCATATCAGGCCAGCATAGTAGGCCGAATTATACCCAGTGGCAATAGGATCATCAGGAAAATGACAGTAGCCCGGCCCCAAATCATTTATTTTCAACCGTGCATAGATCAATTCTTTAGCCTTGTCCACGCCAACGCTAAACAACGCGCACCGGTTACGCGCTGTCCGTGTATACTTATTAAATATCGGTTTATCCTTTTGACTGCTGCCCTTTATCGCAAATACCCGCTGACCTTCTCGCGGCAACGTATATGTGTATACGGTGTCAGTGGTAGTATCTATACCGCCGCTGTCTATCATGACGCAGGATATACGCATAACATACCCATCCTCGCGGGTGAAATCTTTACGCCGAATTTCATCAAGGCGTTTCCATACTGATGGGAATTCAAGATCGCCGCTGTCCAATTCGGTTGTCGGCCCCTCAATGCGTCCGTACTCAATCCCCCAACATTCCTCGCCCCGCGCCCAACCGCATACCTCGTATTCAAGGCGCGTTTTCTGTACGTCCACCGACATTGTCAACTGCAACACTTCATTAGGCACCTGCGCGTTGTACTTCTCGACACGCCGGGCCAAATATTCCTGCGCTACAGATTCACCCGTTTCTTTCCAAGGCAACCCTAAGATAGTGTTTGTAAATGTCTGCTGTCTTTCGGGATCGTTGCCAGCCTCATCAAATTTACGCGCTATTGTTTTCCATGATAGCCACCCTATAGGCGAATAAAGCGAGCTTAATGAAAAGCCTACCCGTGGATGTCCCGGATTCTGCGGCACCCATTTACCACCGGCTAACATATCGGTTTTCATATATTCGGGTATGCCCTCCGAGCAATACGGGCAGTGCAGGCGCACGTCGTCATACTTGCCTTTCGTCCATTGTAATTGCTCAAATTTTATCTCGAAATATCCATCATTATCAGATACTTTATTGCAAAAAGGGCACTGTATATGATAGACACGTTGATCGCTGTTTTGATATAGCCTCCATATATTTGATGTTTCTTCAAGTGTGGGCGTGGACAAACAAAACAGTTTGGCATAGGGAAACGTGGCCAGCCTTGCCCGTACCAATTCGAGCGGATCGCCCTCCCCAAGTATAACTCCGTACCTATCTATTTCATCACAGACGGCGTTACCTATTGGCAGCGAAGCCAGCGCTGACGGACTATTTGAACCGCTAAGGATAGCGAACCCGCCGTAATATGATTTCTCCGTCAACGAGTTTCCGGTTCTTTTCTGCATTTTGGACCGCAACCCATCAATTGCCTGAATTGACGGCGTGAGGCGTTGTTTGCTTAGCTTTATCGCGTCGCTTTCGGTGGGCATTACGTACAGAAAGCTGCCGGGCTTATTCATCATTTGATAGAGTAAAAAATTTACGGCGCTCTCCGTGGCCCCGATCTGACTGCCCTTGATGAACACGATCTCTTTTGTTTTACTCTGCGGGGATAGCTCGCGCATAACATCAATAAGGTACGGTGTCCGGTCGTTGCGCCACGGCCCCGAACTTGATGACCCGCTCGCCGGCAGGACGCGGTAACGCTCTGCCCATGTCGGGACATCTATCAACGGTTCCGGGCGCAAAACCTCAAAAAAACCGTCAGCATAAGGATTACTTGTCGCCACTAAAAGTGACCTCCCCAGGTTTGAATATGTCCGGCCTTAGTACGGCAGGATCGATCTTGAGCGCCCTTGCATAGCGAATAGCTTTTTCGGCGGTTAAGCGTACCCGTGATACGTCAACGCTGACGTGGTTCGCGCTATAACCTGTACGATCCCCGACCTCTTTGTAAAACAATCCAGCCTTCTGTATTTCTTCTTTTAATGCGCTAACCATCTTGGCCCCTTTCGTCGTACCCGGCCTTTTGCCGGATCGATATTATGAGTGTGTTAACCTCTTTTTCCAATCGCAATAAAAAGTCGTGTTCGTCCTTGTCGCGCATTGCGGCAAGCTCCGGAGCCAGCCGCGACGGCCACGACCGCAAGATGCCCATCACCATTTCTCCGAGTTCTACCCCTTGCTTCTTTGCTTCTAACTTCTCCATATATAGCCCGGATTCTATCTTGTATTTTAGGTCAGCGAGCTTCGTTTGGGCAAGCTCTTTGGCGGCTTTTATCTTTATTATCTTCTGCGTATCCTCGTTTATTCTTTTGGTATTTTCATCCTCGTCCTTATCGCTTTGTGGTTTTCTGTTGGCCGGACGACCGCCGCGCATTGCTGCCGGCAAGGCGCGAGCGTGATCTTGCAGTTCCGCTGAGCCCCGCGTTGCGTTGTATTGCTGCCTAACCGCAGAAGGGTCAAAAAGAGGATGGCCAAATTTACCGCGTCCGGCTGGCGTGAAGCGGCCTGACCTCACACCATCTCCGAAACTCTGTTTGGTCATGCCAAGTTGCGCGGCCATATCGGTGCTGTTTAGTAGGTTATCCATGCTACGAAATATAATGCCATTGGTTAGTAATGTGTTAAAAATCAATTTTTCCAATTTGGAAGATTTGAAAAAACGGCGTTTTTAGGCGGTAAACCCTCGAAAATTGCTTATAGATCGGTAGAAAGGGCGCGTCATTTTGCCCCGCAACTCTTTTTTTCGCGGAAGTACCTAAGAGGAGGGAGGGCAAGGTGACCATGTTCGAGCGGTGATTTATGGTACAGGAGCGTAAATTATTCAAAATCATTGAGTTAGGGAAAAGCGGTGACCGTAGTGACCCATCTCCCAAAACTTTTCACCAATCGCCATACACATATACGTATAAAGCATATACATATAAACCACATATATTTTTTATAATCTATGGTCACTAAGATAACTAAGATAACTATATGGTCAAAAAAGCCAATAAAATGCAGATTTTTTTGTAGTGAGCTTATAAATTTTTAGGTAATCAAATAGCGGCATATAGTAACCGCGCTTAGAGAGCGATCAATAATATATAGATGGCAACGCCAAAAATTGAGGATCAATATGTATAGATGGTAACGTTTATCATCAAGCTCCTATATAGTACCCGCGCGTTGATGAATTCTAAGGCCCGGCCAGCGGCCTTAGACGCTGTAAATACCGCTCTTAAATCTTCCAAAATGGAAAATTTACCAAAACGGAAAATTTGCCAAAATAGAAAAATTGATGGCTCGCATTTTGATAAAAATTGTGTTATATTTTTAAAAGCGACGCGTAACATCTTTACAAAAAAGGTTGAAAGTTATGAATATGCCACGTACAAAACACGCCCCTGATACCGGAGCTTTTAACCTTTTTGATAGCGCGTCGCGGCCTGCCAAAATGAGTTTGACCGGGTTGGGGGCTTTTTTTATCCAGGAGTTTAGCAATGACGATAGATTATGACACCATAAATAAGATGCTATTACACGATGTAGACAGATATTTGAGGGAGTGGCTGCCGGGCGGTAAAGTACAGGGAAACGAATATCTTGCGTACAACCCGAAGCGGGAAGATAAGACGCTGGGCAGTTTTACGATAAACCGGAAGCATGGCCGTTGGATGGACGGGGCTACGGGAGATAAGGGCAGCGATCTAATAAGTTTGTACGCATATCTGAACGACGTAAAACAGAATCAGGCGGCAAGGGCATTATTCGGCGAACCGCCTATTGCGGTAAACGGCAGGACAAAGACCGTGCCGGCAGCGGACAACGAATATACAATATGCTTGCCAGTGCCGGAGGACGCGCCGCCCGAATTTAAAGTGATAAAATTTGACAACGGCAAGTATTACAAACCGTCTATGGTCCATACGTACACGGACGCAAACGGCGTAGTTTTGCGGTTTATCTACCGCTTTGATGCGGGGAACGGGCTGACTAAAAAAGAATTTCGGCCTTTGACGTGCTGGCGCGACAAGTCGGGCAAGCTGGTTTGGCGCATAAAGGACATACCGGACAAGCGACCGTTATACGGACTTGAGGCGCTGGCCCAGCGTAAAAATGACCCGGTATTGGTCGTCAGCGGTGAAAAATGCGTAGACGCGGTAAAAGACAAGATACCCGGTTATGTGGTTATAACTTGGAGCGGAGGGGACAACGGCGCGGCTAAAACGGACTTTTCGCCGCTAAAGGATCGGGCAATAACGTGGTGGCCGGACAACGATTATAACAGCAGTTGCAAGAACGTTATGTTGGGGCTTGCCAAAAAATACGGCGGCAGGGTGTTGAATTTCGACACGAGGAAATATCCCGACCATTGGGATTGCGCGGATGCCGTAGCTGACGGCTGGGGGCCGGAGAAGCTATCGGAATTTATAAATAACGGTCAGTCTACCGAAACGGCGGTAGTCTATCAACCGATATTTACCGAGAAAATACCGGAGGGAACGCTTGCCGCCGATGATAAGGGCAAAGTGGAGGGTACGATAGAAAATTTTGAAGCGATTATGAAACACTATAGGCTTGCAATATGGACGAATGAAATGACAAATCGGCAGGAATGCAGTTTAGGCGATATGAATGTTTTGAATAGTTTTTATGCGCGGGTAAAGAGTGTATGCAGTTTGAATAATTTTCCGAGGTATGATATAGGTACGTATTTAGACGCAATGGCAGAAAAAAACAAGAAAAATCCAGTAGGAGATTGGATAAAAGGACATGGATGGGAGCGTGGAAATCTAATTCAGGAGTGGATTCATTCGGCTGTTTGCGATTATAACATTATAACGTTAGATTTTCAGGAAACGGTAATGTTCAAATGGCTGTTGAGCGCTTGCGCGGCGGCGTTACGTGAAGATGCGGATGACTTTAGGGCGCGTGGCGTGTTGGTATTGCAAGGTGCGCAGGGCATAGGAAAAACAACCTTTTTGCGCAATCTTTGCGGTGCTGATTGGGGCGGTGATCGTAGATGGTTCGGAGAGGGGTTGACCCTTGACCCTGGTAATAAAGATAGCATTATGAATACGCAATCATTTTGGATTGTCGAACTCGCGGAGTTTGAAAATACTCTGCACGAAAGACGATCACTACCGGCGCTAAAGGCTTTTTTGACGAACCCGGTAAACACGGTTAGGAGGCCCTACGCAAAGGCCGCAGAAATGATTTGGGGCCGGACGGCCTACGCCGGATCGGTAAATCAAATGGACGTGCTGACAGATGTCACGGGTAATAGCCGGTTTTGGTTTTTGCCGGTTTTGAAATTCAAAGACATATCGCATATAAATATGCAACAGGTTTGGGCAGAGGCCTATTATTTCTTGCAACAAGGTATGAAGTGGTATTTGACCGGCGAGGAGGAGGCTGAACTTGCTATTAATAATAAATCATTTATGGCGGCTTCGCCGGTTGAAGATTTACTTGCTAATAAATTAGACTGGTGTACCACTATGGATATTAGTATGTGGGAACGTAAAACGTGTACGGTGATTTTGAAAGATTGCGGTATGCAAAACCCGACGCAGGGTGACGCACGAAAGGCTGGTTACTTTATGCGTGATAGATTAGGGATGGAACAGGCCCCAAAAGTGAGTACAGCTGGCGCTCGCTTTTACCCTTGTCCACCATTGAGATAAACTATAACAAAAAAGGAGAAGCTAAAGATGGCCAAGATCATTAGCTTGAAGTTGACGAACTTCCAGGGCATATCGTCCCAAAATATTGATTTTGGGGGATTGAACACAAGCATTTACGGGCGCAACGGCACCGGAAAAAGCACGATAGCCAACGCTATAGCGTGGCTGTTGTACGATAAACCGGCAAACGGAGCGGCGAACTACAGCCCGAAAACCTACGGCGATAACGGGCATATCCACAATTTAGACCACACCGCCGAAATGGTGATTGAGCTTGACGGCGGCACGGTACTGACATTAAAGAGGGTATACCACGAGGTTTACCACAAAAAACGGGGCACCAACAACGAAGAATTTGACGGCCATACTACGGATCATTTTGTAGACGGGGTGCCGATAACCGAAAAGGAATACAAGAATCGGGTTGTCGAGATTTGCCCACCGGACATGGCCAAAGTGCTGACACAGCCCTGGTACTTTGCCGAGGCGCTGTCCAAAGACGCACGGCGCAGCACGTTATTGGAAGTTTGCGGTAACATTACGGATAAGGATGTTATAGACGCAACGCCGCAGATAGCCGATTTGTCGGAGATATTGCGGAAGCCCGGCACGTCGGGCGATTTATACACCGTGGACGATTACCGCAAGATCGCGGCGGCCCGAAAAGCGGAGATAAACCGCGAACTGCAAGCTATACCGGCGCGAATAGACGAGGCGACGCTGGCCATACCGCAGGTGGTTTTGCCGGCAGCGGATATTGACAGGCAAATCACCGAAAAGGCCGCAGAAATAGCCGAAGCAAATAAGAAGCTTGCAGAGATAAAGACACCGGCAAGCAATGACGAGGCAGATGCCGCAATTCGCACGGAAATAGCGAATATTGAAGCGCAGATGGCCGAGGGCAGGGCGAAACACGCGGAAAAGGAAAACGCAACGCAGACGGCCTATAATGCGCAAATAAACGACGTACATACGAGGGTCGGGGCGCTGAAATTAGACGGGCTGGAAAAGAAGCACGAGGCCGACGATAAACGGCGCGTGTTGGCCGGAATGCGGGGCGATTTAGAAGCAACAAAAACACACCGGGCGCAGTTGTTGAAAAAACACAATGAGGTATCGGCCCAAGTATGGGATAGCGCCAACGAGACGTGCCCGACCTGCAACCGGAAGTTGCCGGAAAAAGACATAGAGAAGATGCGCGAAGAATTTAATACGAAGCGCAGCGGTAGGCTCGAAGAACTAACCGCCGAGGGCAGGAAGGTGGGCAAGGACGCAATCGCCGCCAAAGAAGCGGCGATTGCGGAGATACAGAAGAATATCGCCGAACTTGACGTGGCCGCCGCAGAATTAGAAGCTAAGGCGGCGGCCACGCGGAGCGAGTTAGACAGGATTAAAACGCCACGGAAAACAGACTATTCCGAAACTGACGAATACAAGGCGCTGTTGGCGAAGCTCGGAAAGGCGCGACTGGACCGCAACACCTTAACGGCGAAAGTCAATGTTGAGGCATCGGCGGCTATAGACGCGCAGGAAGCGGTGATCAAGAAGCTCACAGACGAACTTGAAGCCATCCAGCAGGTAAAAGCGAACACCGAGCAAAGCGCGAAACTGCAAGATAGGATAAACGAACTATCCAAGCAGGAAAAGAGGTTATCAGAAGATTACGAGCGGACTGAACGGGGCTTGTACCTATGTGAAGTGTTTGTTAGGGCGAAAGTGTCGATGTTGACGGATTCGATCAATAAGAAGTTTACGCGGGTACGTTTCCGGCTGTTTAAGGAGCAAAATAACGGCGGGTTGACCGACGATTGCGAGGTATTGGTGCCGGGCCAAGGCGGGGCGTTTGTCCCATGGGGCGAGGGAGCCAACACCGGGGCCAAAATAAACGCCGGGCTGGAGATAATAAAGGTGCTGTCGCAACACTACAGAACGTCCTTGCCCATCGTTTGCGACAACGCCGAGGCGGTGAGCGACTGGACGGACGTAGACGCGCAGTTAATAAGGCTTGTTGTTACTACTACGGACGATAAATTAAGGGTGGAATATAATGAAGAATAACTATTGTAAACCAAATGGTGTGATTCTGCCAAATGGCAGGTATCAGTGTACGGCTATGCCATGTATAGAGGGTAACAAGCAACGAACATGTAGATATTTTGGCGAACTCGCCGATTACTCAAGATACTGTAAATATTGGGGACAACTTAATTGTTGCCTTAATGTAGACGCGCAAATAGACGCTAATAAAACCATAACAAAAGGAGGCAGTACCGTGAATAACACAACAGCAGTACAGCAGACATCTACGGGCTTTAAAACGCCGCAGGTGTTGAATGAAAGCCAGCGGTTTACCAACGCTGTTATTAAGGAGTTTGGCAACAGCGTAGAGTTGACCGACCGACAAAAGGGCTTGGTGCAGGGCTATTTCATTTACATTGACCGTGCCCTGAAAGTCGCGGAGGAGAACCGGATCGCCAAGAACAAAAACAATTCCGATCATAAGTGGGATAACAATATTGAGGCAGTTTGGAAGAACGTGAACCTCCCCGACCTTGCTAAGGACATTGTGATCAATGCCAAACTTGGCTTGGATATGACGATCCCGAACCACCTATTCCCCGTTCCCTACATCAATAGGGATACGGGGGTGTACGACGTTAATCTCCAAAAGGGTTACGTGGGGATTCAGATTATTGCCGAGAAGTATGCCGTTCACAAACCTAAAAATGTAACGGTAGAGCTTGTTTACTCTAACGATGTTTTTATCCCGGTGAAGAAATCTAAAGACAACCCGGTAGAAAGTTACGAGTATTCGGTTGAAAAACCGTTTGACCGTGGTGAGTTGAGGGGAGGCTTCGGGTACATAGAATTTGACGACCCGGCGCGTAACAAGCTCGTCATTATGACGATGGCCGACATCATGAAGCGGAAGCCCAAACACGCCTCGGCTGAGTTTTGGGGCGGCACGAAAATAAAAAGGACGTGGGACAAAGAGAAGAAAGTTTATAACGAGGAGGAGGTGAAAGTTGAGGGGTGGCTGGAGGAGATGTGCGTAAAAACCATCAAACGGGAAGTCTTTTCAGCGAAATACTTGCCGATTGACCCGCAAAAGGTAGACGATAACTATCAGGCGGCGATAGCGCGTGATCTCCACTACGCCGAGCTTGAAGCCGAAAACGTGATCGAAGAAAACGCCAATACCGTGGCGATTGAAACTGTGGCCCCGTCGCCCCAGCTGCCGCCGCCAACGGACGAGACAGGAGCCGACCCGTTCTGATGGAGATCACAACCCTTGCTTCCGGCAGCGACGGCAACGCCTATATCGTCACGGACGGTAAAACCCGTATCCTAATAGATGCGGGTATACCTTTGCGCGAGATACAGCGCGGTTGTAACTATACGGTGAGTACGCTGGACGCTTGCCTGGTCAGCCACGCCCACAAGGATCATTGCATGGCCGTAAAGGATTTAATAGCTAAGGGGGTGGATTGTTACGCCAGCAAGGGTACGTTTGACGCGCTGAAATTGTCGGGCCACCGGGCGCACGTAGCTGAGAAGTTTGCCTACTTTACAGTGGGATCGTTCCGGGTTATGCCGTTTGATGTCGCCCATGACGCGCCGGAACCGCTGGGTTTTGTACTGGAATCGACAGCGACAGGTGAAAAGCTACTGTTTTTTGTTGATACAGGCTACGTGCGTTACGGATTTTCGGGCGTTACGCACCTTATGGCCGAATGCAATCACGACACAGAAAGCATTAAGGCGGCGATAAAAAGGGGGGATTTACCGCCCGAAATGCTTCCGAGGCTGATGAAAAACCACATGAGCCTCAATACGCTATTGAAGTTTTTGGGCGCAAACGACTGGTCAAAACTGCGCCAAATATACTTGTTACACATGAGCGACAGGAATAGTACCGCTGAGCGCATGAGAGCGGCGGTAAAAAAGGAAACGGGCGCAGAAGTCTATATCTGTTAAACTTTAAAAGGAGGTTTTATGGACCCAAATTTAAAAAGAAGGGGCAGCTTTCTGGACATCGGCTACGGTAAGCTGGGAATAGAGTTACAAGCCGAATACGAAAAAGCCGCTCAAATAGCGTGTGAGCGGAGTCAACCGGTAACGATTACCATGAATATAACGGTAATCCCGCCGCAGGAGCAAAATATCGGGAAAGTGATGTACGACCTGACAACGAAGCTCCCGAAGCGTACCTCAATCCAATATGACGCTTGCTATGATAAGGGCGTAATCATAGCGACGGCACCGAGAGACGTAGGCTTTTTGCAGGAATCGTTATATTTTGACGATGAACCGCCAACCAAAACACAAAAGGAGGAAGTAAGCAATGGATAACCTGACCGTAACCACCAGCCCGTCAATGATAGACGGGCTGGTCAAGGTGAACATCGGCAAGGATGTTGTGAAGTTAGCTGACCACACCTCGTATACGTTCAACACGGACGATATTGGGGCATTTACGACGTATTGCAAGGAGGTTGGCGAGGAGGGCAAGAAAGTATTCTTTTCGGCCACCTCCGCTATCATGGGGCTGGCCACGCCCGACCGCTACACCGAACCGGAGGCTGTTTGCGAGATAGTCGAACACGAATTAGTATCGTTACTCAAAAAGTCAGAGGGATATGCTTTTTCACTGACTAAATTTGAGGAGTTTTTGTTCACGTTGCGCCCGTTTTTGGATGATGCCGGCCTCGCGCTATATTCGTATGTTAGGAATTTTAGCGCGTCCAAAATTACGACCGTAAAGCGCGAATTGGACAACAAGGGCAATTTTAACCACTCGATTGTCCGCGAAAAAGGCGGGGAGTCAGATTTTGACATTCCCGAAAAGCTCACGATCACGATCCCGGTAATTAATTCCGACATTGATGTCGTGAAACCGTTTACCTTTGATGTGTATTTCACGTGGCAAGATACGAGCGATGGGTGCCAAGTAATTTTGAAGTTAAAGAACCCATTATTGAGCTTCGAGATAGACAAAGCGATCAAGCAAACCTTGGTAGAGGCAATGAAAGGACTGAATTGCCCGAAACACTGGGGAGAGCGTGAAAAGCACGAGAAGAATGACGATTGGGCGTACTTGTTCAACGGATTAGACCCGAAGCCCACCGTTGTTGCGGGTGGTCGTAGCGGACAAGTGTTTTAATCTTTGGATGGCGCGGCCCCGTGTCGAAACGGTAGACAAACGGGGAGAAACGGGGTTGCGCCTACTTATAGAAAGGACTTTGAATATGGAATGCCCGGACTGTTTTGACTGCAAACACTGTCGCTTTACTGTGTCGCTTGTAACACCAAAACGCAGTTATGGGATTACCCTTTGCAAGCGTAAAGGGTTATTACCCGCTAAGATTAGAGAATCACCCGCTGAAAATTGGTGTGATGAGTATGATTATAATTATGATAGAGATAGGGTAATATGATGAAAAAGAAACGCGATTTTAGAAAATACGACTCGACCCGTAATTGCTATTTTTGCAGGGTAAAGGATTCTCACGAGATGAAAAAGCGGTGCGTCAATTATAGCCCGCTCGTGCATAGAGAAAAAAAAGGGTGGGGGCCATGTACAATAATCGGTTGCAAGTATACACTGTCGTATAAATGGTGTAAAATCGGGCATCCTGATTTTATAGGAAAGCTGGCAGAGGAATGAAAAAGATATTGCGCATATTTCCGCGCCGAACATCATACACACCGGACGACGATATGGTGATCATCAATGAGCCGCCAGGGTTATTTGTGCCGGAGCATGATGAGGTACATATATCTTGTACTTTTTCGTGGGATATGAAGCAGTCGGAGTGGTTAAAATATCAATGGGAGAGCTATACGGACAAGCCGGTACTTATCGGCGGCCCTGCTTATGGCTCGCCAAGCAATGACTTTATACCGGGATTATATGTAAAGCAAGGAGTGGTTTTTACCTCGCGAGGGTGTAATAATAATTGCTCATGGTGTTTCGTTCCGAAGCAAGAGGGCAAGCTGATAGAACTGCCTATAATGCCCGGAAACATTATTCAGGATAATAACTTCCTGCAATGTTCACGGGAACACAAAAACAAGGTATTTGATATGTTGCGTACACAAAAAAAAGTAATGTTCATGGGTGGATTAGAATGTAGGCTAATAGATGATCATTTTATAGACAATATCAAGAGCTTAAACATATATAGGCTGTGGCTTGCTTGCGATACGGATAGCGCACTGCCGGCCACACTTAAAGCCATAGAATTGTTGACTAAGGCGGGTTATACCCGCGAGCATATCCATTGTTACGTACTTTCAATGGGCGAAAATATGGATAAAGATGAAATACGGTTACGTGCCATATATGACGCTGGGGCGTACCCGTTTGCAATGCTATATCGCGGTAAAGACAATAAGAGCCTCGGCAGGGGCTACAGTCACAAAGATTGGCGCAGGTTTATTTGTATGTGGTCGCGTCCGGCGAAAATGAGGGCGCACGTGGAACTTGGGACATCTTTTAAGGATTTTTACTAAAACATAAGAGGAGGCGTTATATGTTTACTATCATTTGTCCGGAGTGCGGTACCATTTTTGAAATGACCGAGGACGATTGGCGTTGCTGGCGTTGCGGTTATACTGGCGTTCACGATTTTGACGAGGAGGAGGTATATGATGTATAACATAGACACGAGGCTCATTTATACCGCCCTTAATACGAGGACGGTAAAAGTATTATTCTCGGCAGGAATAAAGACTGTCGGCGATTTAATAAACCTAACGGACTACGACGTGCAATGTATTAAAGGTGTTGGCGTAACTACCCAACGGCACATAAGAGCGGTACTTGCGGCCAACGGTATGTCGCTCAAAAAAGAGAGTTGGGAGGTATAAATGTTTAAAAGGCTTGATGATCTATTAATCCAATGTCCTGTATGCGGTAGCATACTCATAGACAATGACTTTTGCCCTGATTGCGGCTATGACGGCGTAGATGATGAGGACGATGATGATGACGAGGATCAATGCGGTGAGGGTTATAACTGTCCCAAGTGCGGAAACTTTATCGATATTGATAATGGTGAGACGTGCTGTCAGTATTGCGATCACAATATAATGGAGGATAAAAATAAAAATGAAACGAATACCCGGACGTAGGAAGCCTATCGTTACCCGTCAGGAGTGGACAACCGAGAGCGCCTTAATGATGATCGGGGCGGCGCTCTTATTAATCATTTTACTGGCGGGGGTGGTCAAATGAGCAACGAAAAAGAGCTAAAAGAAATGTATGAAGCATTGGGCTACGTACAAGCGGCTATAAATGATGTAAGTAGAGCATGGAATAGCATAGAGCGCAGACCTCGTTGGCCCGAAATAGTAAATGACTTGAAAGTAATACAGACGGCGCTTAATGCCGCTCATAGGGATATTGTGTTAGCGGGTCGTCGCGAGAGGCGTGAACTTGATAAGATAGCGAGGGCTGAAAAATGCACGTAGACTTTGAGGAACGTAGCAAGAACGATGACGGCAGCGCCATAGATGGCGGCGATAAGATTGTCATAACCTTTGAGAATCCCGAATATTATTGCGTAGGGGTGCGCGAGGTTGGGCCAAACCATACCCGTTATACAATAAGACTTAACTGGGAGGCCTTTACGGAAGCCTATGACAACGCCCTATGGGGGACATTTATGATACGCGAAGCACTGGCAATGGAGCGCAAAGCGGAAAATTCACCTAATAATACGGAGGATACCCAAAAATGACGAGGGATGAACGTAGAAAAATCAAAAATAGGCTTCGCGATATACGCCAACAAGTAAAACATATAAAAGATTTTGCGGAGTATGTTATGGATTTGGTTGATTGTTTGTCTGAAGATATAATTAAAGAAAGGGATAAATTATTATGAACTGTTGCCAACACGCCCACAAAAACTATTACCTTTGCACGGCTACGCAGTGGGATGATTGCGATTACTACGTGCCGAGAACGGCCACAGATTGCCGATGTGGGCACCATCCCGGCGATAAAGTAAGAATTTGTACTTGTACCAAAGCGCAAAAAGAGGCCAAATGATAGAGCTATACGACGATCAGAAAATTGCTGTTGATAATATCCTTAACGCCTACCGGCAAGGCTATAAGTCGCCGCTGCTTGTCGCGCCGTGCGGTTTTGGCAAAACGGTAGTGTTCGCTCACGTAGCCGCTCGCGCCCGATTAAAAGGCAACCGGACAATAATATGCGTTCATCGGCAGGAGCTATTGCGGCAAACGTGCGCTACGTTGGCGCGTTTTGATGTCCCGTTTGGCGTTATTGCGTCGGGCTTGCCAGACAACGCTAAAGAGCCGGTACAGGTAGCGTCAATCCATACCCTTGTACGGCGGTTAGATTACACGGACGCGCCGGAAATAATAGTAATTGACGAGGCCCATCACGCGGTCGCCAATATATGGAAAAACACCATCAAAGCCTTTGAAAAGTCGCGGCTATTGGGTGTTACGGCTACACCCTGGCGAGCCAACGGGGAGGGCCTTATATCTATATTTGATACCATGATAATCGGCGCGACTGCGGAAGATTTGATTAAGCGGGGCCGCCTGGCGAAGCCGATGTACTACGCGCCGCCGCAAATCGCCCAATTTGATGACGTAAAGACCCGTATGGGCGATTATCAAATGACCGAAATCGACCGCCGTATGGATAAACCGCATATTACCGGCGACGCGATCAATCACTATAAACGTATTTGTCCTGGCGCTCGGGCCGTTGTCTTTTGTACCTCCTGCCGGCACGCTGACCACGTAGCCGAAGATTTTACGGCGGCTGGTATTCCTGCCGCGTCCATAGATGGCGATCTCAATGACGCTGATCGTAAACAACGGATTGACGATTTAGCGGCAGGAAAGATATTGATATTAACGTCGTGCGAGTTGATTTCAGAGGGCTTTGACCTGCCGGCAGTCGAAGCGGCGATCATGTTACGCCCGACACAGTCGCTAAGTGTATGGATTCAGCAAGCCGGTAGGGCCATACGTACAGCGCCGGGCAAGGTACACGCCCATATAATTGATCACGTTAGTAACGTGTTCCGGCACGGCGCAATAGAACAGATTACCGATTGGAGCTTAGAGGGTGCGCCCAAAAAGGCCCGAAATAAAGAGATCATACCGACCGTTAAACGTTGCAAAAGTTGCTTTGCGGTGTTTCCGTCGCGTCTGTCGGCTTGCCCTCAATGCGGGGCCGCGCCGGAGATGACGCGCCGGGAGATCGAACAAAAACAAGGCGAACTGAAAGCCTTGCAACTGTCCGAGATAAAAGCCAAGCGCATTTATGAGCGTAAAAACGCGCATGATTTACAAGAATTGATACAGTTGGGTATAAAGAGAGGCTATAAGCGGCCTATCCAATGGGCGCAGCACGTCTTAAACGCACGAATACGGAAAGCCTACAACCTATGAATTCCGAGAAAAAAATACAAGCGGAAATACTGTCTGCGCTCGGGAGCCGCAGGGATATTAGGCTATTCCGCAACGCCGCTGGTAACGGATTTATGGGTACTGTTATAGATTATACGGGCGGCGCGGCAATGCTTGCCAACGCCCGGCGCGTAACCTTTGGATTATGCGAGGGCGCGAGCGACCTGATAGGCATCCAGCGGGTAAAGGTTACGCCGGAAATGGTAGGCAAGGATATAGGGGTATTTGTCGCGATTGAAGTTAAGTCTGATCGTGGCCGGCCAACGCGGGAGCAAACCGCCTTTATCAATATGGTGAATAACTTTGGCGGCGTGGGCGTGGTGGCTAAATCTGTTGAGGAGGCGGCTGGGGCGCTGCGGTCGATTTAGTGTAAAGCGCCGATAAAACATTTTCGGCTGTGGATTGATCTTCGGGAGGTAATTCACGATACAAAAATAACAAATGCGCCTCCTTTTCTGAGCGCACGGCGTCAACTACCTCGCGTTTGGCCAAAAACGCATTTAGGCGGTCCATAGTACGCGATGTAGGCATTCTGCGGCGCGTCATATAGTCAGACACAGTACGGTCAGTTATACCTAATTCGGCGGCAATGGCTCGGCCTGACATATTAAGACGTTTACAGATTTGGATAAATATATCGTTATTGTCCATATCTATAAATATACTACAATTTTCCGAAAATAGCAAGTTTTTCTATCTTTTTTCCAAAAGGCACGATTCCCCCGCAGACGGCAGCCCTCGCGGAGTTGGGGGAGGCGGCTTTTTATGTGCGCCGAAAAACCGCCAAATTGAAGCGGATTCGCCGTTTTTACGGAAGCCCAAAAAGCCGCCAATTACCGCCATGCCGCCATCGTCGCGGAGTTGCAGGGGGTAAAAACCGGAAAAAAGCGGTCTTTTTTTATGTATTTAGAAAAAAAATAGAAAAAAAATAAAAAATATCTTGCTTTTTTCTATAAAATATCGTATATTATATATAGAGGGGCCGGAGAAGCCCGAAAACAACAAACCTAAACAAAGGAGCAGTAAAATGAAGCTGAACTTGAAGTGGGAGATATTACACGACGAAAAATCAGCGAGCTATTGCGTGATGGTCACTACGCAAGAGGGATTAAAAACGCTGACGGTACACAATACATGGCACGAAGCAGAAGACGCCATGAAAATGCACCAGTACATTATTGATAAGGTAACTGATAACTTATAACCAGGGGCCGTAAGGCCCCACTTTAAAGAAAGGCGGTAAAAAAATGGACACGACAAAAAAAATCACCGAGTTAGAGCAAAGGGCCGACCTGTTGCGGAGCATGATAAAGCACGGCAAATCAGAAGTAGAGATGGCCGAGACCAAGGCGCGTAGGAGATCAATAGAGTGGATAGCGCAGGTCAAGGCGGTCGTAGTTCCGACACTGGCCAAGGCGAGCGAGATAAGGCCGGACGCGACTATTGAGATCAGGCCATACTACCACAAAATTGAAGATGTGATAGCCATCCACATTAACGTGCCGGACGAGCGTTATCACTCCCGCGACATCATATTGACAATGCGCAACAGTAAACCCGAAAAGAGCGCAATCAATGCAGGGTCAAGCGAGGAGGTCATTGCTGACGCGGTTGTTTGGTATGGGCTTTTGAGTGCTATAGCATCGGCAATGCCGGAAATACAAACGGCGTTGTCGCCTTTTTGGGAGGGATGGGATTACCCTGATATATCCCATATAAATATCCATTTGATAGAAGCTGAGCTAAAGCAGGTCGAGCGGAAGTTAGAGAAGTTAAAAAACGCATAAGTCGAAACGGGCGTTCGCCCGTCTACCGGAGATAGCCTACCGGTATTGATAAGACAGGCTAAAACTTAAAAGAAAGGAGCGGTATAATGTCGTTGTTAGAGCCAACCTATTACGAAGCGAACCCGCATATCTATTGGGAACGCCGGTACTTTTACCTTTGCGAGCTTTATGACAGGGTAAAGAAGATGAAAAGGGGATTGCGACGGCTGTGGATAATCAAACAGCACCGCTTGTCGGCGTGGGGGCATTACCAGCGTGGGTACTAACCAATAATCGGCCCCTTCGGGGGCCAATCCCGAAAGGGGGAAAGAAAATTGAACGCCCGCGAAAGATACCGCATAGTTGGACGCCTTGACGGGTTATCAGAAAAAGAAAAAATTGAAATCATCTTGTCGTATGCCCATGACAGCAAATCGGCGGTGTCAGTGGCCGGTCGGCTCTGCAAGAAATACCCTACCGTTTACAAATTACTATAC
>Ga0268262_10000920_pt1 | contig 38061 bp, 34 predicted proteins | sample TergutNc150P3_FD_190354 | JGI IMG/M metagenome (GOLD analysis project Ga0268262, IMG submission 190354) | Nasutitermes corniger P3 segment gut microbial community from laboratory colony in Florida, USA - Nc150 P3 (SPAdes) (version 2) | ecosystem: Host-associated > Arthropoda: Insects >...
GGCACCAGATCCTAAGTCTGGCGTGTCTGCCAATTCCACCACTCTCGCGCAATATGCTATTTTATAACATTAATCAAGAATGGTACATACCTCGCTATGACCGCGGCGCGGACGGCGAGATAAATCTCGCCTCATTTTGTTCGTCGTATAGGAGCTATACGGCGCCGGAACGATTGGGGTTTATTCATCTACACCCCTTGACGGGGTGCGGTTAATTGTTCCCACTCTCGCCTACTATGCTATTTTATAACATTAATCAAGAATGGTGTCAATGTGTGAATGTATGGCTCAATTGACCTGTTTTTGATATTTTGATAGTATATTGGTATATTTGGACCGCTAGCTCAGCCGGTAGAGCAGCAGACTCTTAATCTGCGGGTCGGAAGTTCGATCCTTCCGCGGTTCAAAAAATAATTTTAAAGGAGGCTAATTATGAAAAAGGTATTTATTTTACTGTTTGTAATAATTATTTTAAGTTTTACTTTTGTCTCTTGTATTAATGATGTTATTACATATTGTCCTTTCTGCGGTCAGGCCAGTCTTAAGGAAGTATCAAAATACGACCCGGTTACAGGTGAGACAACAATACACTATAAGTGTACTAATTCAAAATGCGGAAAAGAATTTGGCGCCGGTTTTATTTCTCAGCCTTAGGCTGCTTTTATTGGAGGTATAAAATGAAAAAGAGCTTTATTTTACTGTTATTAATAGTTATTACGGGTATTTTTATAGCCGGTTGTGCAATGGATAGCGTTACTTATTGTCCGTATTGCGGTTCTATGAACATTTCGCCGGTTGCCGACCAACCCGGTGTTTACCAATGCGGCAGACCGGAGTGCGGAAAAAAATTTGGCGCTAAAGAGATAAAACCTGAGCCTAAATAATTAAATATCCTCAAAACGTATCCCTTCTCCTGCGGGAATAAAATTTCTCGCGGTTCGTCCTTTTATAAATTTTTCCCAGCATGGTTCAAGTCCGGGACGAAGCAGCTTTTCCGTCCTTAAACATGCGTAATCGCCCTCTTTTAATGTTTCTCCCGCCGCAATGTCCCTAAACGCGTGAATTGAACGGTTAGTAAGACGATAATTGGCTTTTTCCGAAAGCGCCAGCTTTTTAACGCCGCTTCCTAAAATTTGGCTTACAAAATCTTCGCCGCGTTCACGGTTGTAGTAATCGATTGTCTCCTGCGTTCCGGCTTCGGCGGCGCGTCGGATGGCGCGCGTCATTCGGGAAAATTCTTCAGGCGGTTGGGCAATTGGATCGTCAAGACCGCCGTCGGTTTTTGAAAGACAAAAATGTTTTTCTATCACAGCCGCGCCCATAGCCGTTGCCAGAGCCGGGACAAGTTCCGGATCTACACTGTGGTCGCTCACCCCGACAGAAACGCCAAAAATAGCCGCAAGTGCCGGCAAAACCCGCAAATTATAATCAGTTTCCGGCGCGGGGTAGGAAGTTACGCAATGCAACAGACAAATTGAAGCTCCCTCTTGCAATTCTTGCTTGTTAAGCGTAGATTGGCAGTCTTCCCTCTGCGCCTCTGCGTCACGTACAGAAGGTACAGTGCGCCTCTGCGAGAGATCTTTTAGAAGAATTTCCACCGCATTTTCAATGTCAGACAGCCTGGAAACTCCCGAAGAAAGCAAAACCGGCAGCCCCCAACCGGCAATTTCCTCCAGTAAACCGGTAAAATTCAACTCCGGAGAGGCAATTTTTACTATTTTGGGTTGAATTTCTTTTAAAATCCTTGCGCTTTTAAGGCCGAATGGGGTGCAAAGGAATAAAAGCCCCTTTGATTCCGCGTATTCCTTGATTTCCGCATAGAATTCCGCAGGCGTTTCAAGAGCTTTAAACTGGTCATATAGCCTGATTTTTCCTCCCGGGAGCGGCACTTCTCCGGTATTTGGGTGCAGAATTTCATCGGCATAAACCATCTGGACTTTTATGCATCCGGCTCCTGAGGCTGCTGCGGCGTCAATTAACCGCCTTGCTTTGTTAATATCGCCATTATGGGAGGTACCCAATTCAGCGATAATTAGCGGGTTTTTGTAGCAATATACAGATTCCCCGACTGTTAATAAATTTTTTTCATTTTCATACATATAAGTACTCGACATATTTTAAAATTTTTTGTATACTATAACAAGATAACTAATTAGGAGGCTTTATGCAGAGCATTTATTGTGATGTTTGTAGGAAAAAAATTGATGATCCGGCTACCCGCAGGACATTCTTCTATTATGGAAGACATAGCGTTTGCGAACCTTGTAAGGATAGTCTGGAAGAACAAATTAAAAACCAGGTAAGGGCTAAGGATCCTTTTGCTACGGAATGGTATGAGAAATTTATTGATGATATTATTACCAAAGCTATTCAAAAAGGAAAAGCCTGATAAAAAAGGCCGCGTTTTTATTCTACTAAATTAAGGAGTTACCATGTCGGGCCACAGTAAATGGGCGACGATTAAGCACGCAAAAGGGGCCGCGGATGCAAAACGCGGTCAGATGTTCACTAAATTAATAAAAGAAATTTCTATCGCCGCAAGAATGGGCGGCGGCAGTATAGACGGCAATCCTCGGTTAAGGACTGCCGTGCTAAAAGCCAGAGCCGCTAATATGCCCAAGGATAACATCGACAGGGCTATAAAAAAAGGTACGGGAGAGCTTGAAGGCGTAAACTATGAAGAACTTGTTTACGAAGCTTATGCTCCAGGCGGAGTTGCAATTTTTATTGAAGTTCTTACAGACAATAAAAACCGCGCCGCCGCCGATATCCGTAATATTCTGACGAGAGCGGGCGGCCAACTTGCCACTTCCGGTTCGGTTTCCAGACTTTTTAAACGTTTGGGCGTAATTACCATGGACGGAGAAAAGTATACTGAAGACCAAGTAATGGAAGTGGCGATTGAAGGCGGCGCCGAAGACGTTTCATCGCAGGATGGAATTATCGAAGTTACAACCGCGCCTGAGGATTTTGAAAATGTATTAAACGCGCTTCAAGCAAAAGAGTTTGAAACTATGAGCGCTCAGATAAGCATGGTCGCCGAGGTGGAAAAAACTTTGGACAATGACGGAACCGCTAAAGCGCTCAAGTTAATTGACAAACTTGAAGAAAACGAGGATGTGCAGAATGTCTATTCAAATGTAACCATCCCCGAAGGGTTTGAAGCTGGCTAAAGCAAAACCGTTAAAAGGCGAATATCGCAGGATTATCGGAATAGACCCCGGTCTTGCAAATACAGGCTGGGGAGTTCTTGATGATGTTGACAGTACAATAAAATATATAGATCATGGCATTATTGTAACAAAGGCGGACACTCCAAGAGCGGATCGCCTTTTTTTTATTCTGCAATGTATACGCAATTTAATAAAGAAATATAAACCGCATGAAGCGGCGATAGAAACCCTGTATTTCGGCAGAAATGTCTCAAGCGCCATACCGGTAGCCGAAGCGAGGGGGGTAATATCCGCGGCAATAGCGGAAAAAGGCATTTTTCTTCATGAATTTACACCTAACGCAATCAAACAGGGAGTGGTAGGCAGCAGCACGGCGGATAAAAAGCAGGTTCAACAGATGGTTTGCTTTATATTGGGACTGGATAAAATCCCCACTCCCGATCATGCCGCGGACGCCCTGGGAGCCGCTATTTGCGCAGTAAACATTAAAATCCCCTAAGATTTTCACACAAAGATCACGAAGAAACAAAGAACACAAAGAGAATGAAAAGGCTTTTGTCCGAAAGTTAAGCTTGAGCATTACTCTAAGATTACGTACAAGAACCTTGATCTCTTCTTCGTGTTCTTCTCTTCCTTTGTGCTCTTTGTGTGAAACCTCGCGTTAGAACTCCCATGGATTAAGCAAATTGATACCTTCGATGTCTTCAAAGTCTTTTGTGTTCCTTGTAACAAGAAACATGTGGTGAACAATCGCGGAGGCGGCAATTAAAGAATCTGCGACCGGCAATGTCCTTTTTGTTTGTGCTCTTATTTTTCCCCATTCCAGCATTACTTCCGTCTCAAAGGTAATGATACGCCCGTCAAACCACTGCGGTAATTCAACATACAGCCAAATTGAAAGCTCATGCTTTTTTTTACCGTAGGGGAGTTTTTCTATACCGTAACATAACTCACCTAAGGTAATAACCGGTATATACAAATCATCCCAGGGAAGGGTATCCATGAAAGATTTAACATTTTCACTGCAATTAGATTTTTGCATTTCGGATATTACATTGGTATCCAGAAGATATTTCACAGGAACACCTCTCTAGTTTTTTCGGGCTGGCGCGGCGGTAATTCCAGTTCTATGTCCCGCAGAGGAGAATTCTGGATAAATTCAAAGAGCGTCTGTCTTGGGCTTGATAATTTTTTGTATTCTTCATAGGAAAGGATAACCGCTGTTTCCTTGCCTCTAACCGTGATTATTTGAGGTATAAATTCAGCCTCTTTAACAACTTCACTAAACATGGCTTTTGCCTCCTGTAATTGCCATTTTGTTTTTCCCTTTGTCTTTACTTTCATTTTTTATCCTTCTTATAATATAATATAGTCTGTCTAGTCTGACTATATTATATTTTCCTGTTTCTGTCAAGTGAATTCTTCTTTTTTTTCCCAAAAAATGATATGCTCATCCTATGTTTAACAGTATCCGCGGTATTGTCAGCGAAAAGGGCGCAGAAGCGGTTTTTATCCTTTCAGGCGATATTGAGTGGGAAATCGCCATGCCGGTAAATGATATACAAACCTTGTCCCTAAACTGCGAATGTAGGGTTTTTACATGGCTGTACCATAGGGATGATCAAATGAAACTTTTCGGTTTTTGCAATGAAACACGGCGGAATACATTTTTAGAATTAATAAAAGTTGAGGGAATCGGCCCCAAAGGCGCTATAAAAATTATGGGCGGCATAAGCCAGGACGACCTTGAACATGCCCTTGAAAACGGAGACCTTGCGCGGCTTGAAGCCGTCCCCGGACTTGGCAAGAAAACGGCGCAAAAAATGCTGCTTTCACTGAAGGGCAAACTTGTTCAAATGCAGTCGATTGACCTTGTCTCTCCGTACAATGAACTTGTTGAAGCGCTTGTCGGTATGGGGTATGACAGAAGATTAGCGGCGCAAGCACTTGCCAGAGCGGAAAAATCCGTTGCTTCTGATTTGCCGGCTGATGAAAAAGAAAAAATAATATTTAAAGAAGCGGTTTTAAGCTTAAGCGGCGCGTAAAATGAAAGAAAAAAGCCCCGTAAGGCCTGAATCAATTATTGAAGACGCGCAGGACATGGCTCTTCGTCCCCGCAATCTGAAAGAATTTTTAGGGCAAAAGGGAATGAAAGAAAACCTGTCGGTTTTTATTTCTGCGGCTAAAGAACGCGGGGACAGCTTGGATCATCTTTTTTTAATAGGGCCCGCGGGGCTTGGCAAAACTACAATGGCGCAGGTTGTGGCAAATGAAATGGGAACCGGTTTTGTTCAAACTACGGCTCCCGCTCTTGAAAAACCAAAAGACCTTGTCGGCTTCTTAACCAATTTAAAAAAAGGCGACGTGTTTTTTATTGACGAAATACACAGCCTTAAACCCGCAATTGAAGAACTTCTTTACATCGCGATGGAAGATTATGGAATTGACTGGGTCATAGGGCAGGGGCCAAGCGCAAGAACAATGAGAATTGCCATTAAGCCATTTACGCTTGTGGGAGCCACGACTAAGGCAGGAGTTGTTTCAAGTCCTTTAATAAGCAGATTCGGCATTACCTGCCGTTTTTCATTTTATGAACAGCAGGATTTGGAAGCCATTGTCCGCCGTTCCGCAGGTCTTTTAAAAGTAAAAATTGATAACGACGCCGCATCCCTTCTTGCAAAATCTTCAAGGGGCACTCCAAGGGTGGTGAATCAACTTTTAAAACGCATGAGGGATTTTGCCCAGTATGCGGGAGAGCCTTCCATTACTTTGGCTGTTGTACACAACGGCCTGTCGCGTCTTGAAATAGACGGGCTTGGCCTTGAAAAACAGGACAGGGAAATTTTAAGAATAATGATTGAACGTTACAAAGGCGGCCCTGTCGGAGCTGATACTCTGGCTATATCAATCGGTGAATCCGTTGAAACTCTGGAAGACTACTATGAGCCGTTTTTAATACAAGCCGGCCTTATACAGCGCACTCCAAGGGGAAGGATTGTAACTAATTTCGCCTACGGCCATCTTGGATTAGCGCCTAACAATGCAGCAAACTCTGAAGGTTCTCTTTTTTAAATGAAGAAAAGCGATTTTTATTTTGACTTAAGCGAAAATTTAATCGCGCAATACCCGCCCGAAAAGCGGGGAGGCAGCCGGTTAATGACGCTTGACAGGCTCTCAGGCGCGCGCACACACAGCAGAGTTTGCCAATTACCGGATATTCTCTGCGATAAAAAATTTTTAAGCGCCGGCGGCGAGAAGCCTCTTTTAGTTTTTAACGACACAAAAGTACGCAAGGCGCGTATTTATGCTTTTAACGAAAAAACCGGCGCAAAACTGGAGTTTCTGCTTTTGAATGACATTAATGGGGACGGTCTTTTATGGAAAGTTATGGCAAAGCGCGCGCGCCGAAGACGGACGACAGACGTTTATATATTTACGGCGGACTCGCAAGAACAGATAAAAGCGGTTGTCAGCGGTTTTGAAGATGAATATATTCTGTTAAAATTTGATACGCCTATAAACGACGCATGGCTTGAAAGAAACGGCCATGTCCCATTGCCGCCGTATATAAAACGAAAAGACGCTCCGTCAGATACGGAACGTTATCAGACTGTTTATGCAAGACAAACAGGCTCTACGGCGGCTCCTACGGCGGGACTGCATTTTACAAAAGAAATATTAGACGCTTTTGATTCCCGCGGAATAGAAAGCGTATTTATTACTTTGCATGTAGGATTGGGGACATTTCTGCCTGTCCGCTCTGAAAATATAGAAGATCATAAAATGCACAGCGAATTTTTTTTTATTGACGATAACAGCGCCGTAAAAATAGAAGAGGCTAAAAAAGCGGGAAGAAAAATTGTCGCGGTAGGTACCACAAGCGTTAGAACTCTTGAAAGCGCATGGACAGACGGAAAACTTAAACGCGGAGAAAACAGCACTTCAATTTTTATTTACCCAGGCTATAAATTTAAAGCAGTGGACGCTCTATTTACAAATTTTCACACCCCCGAATCAACTCTGCTCATGTTAGTATCAGCCTTTGCCGGCAGAGAATTGATCCTTGAGAGCTATAAAGAAGCCATAAAAGAAGGATACCGCTTTTTCAGCTACGGCGATGCAATGTTGATTTACTAGTAATACCAAGATTTTTAACCACGAACCACACGAACAGGGAGCGAAATGAGAAAGCGGCGAGATTTACTACAGTTATGCGCGTAGTAGAGAGCAAAAGGATCAGGGGTTTTTGTCTGATGGTATAGCTCAGAACTTTACGATAAGATAACGGACAGAAACCACTAAATCCTCCGCTCTCGTCTAACATCAGTATATGTAATTTACGCGCATCTCTCTTGGTTCGTGCTGGTTCGTGTGGTTCGTGGTAGAAAATTCTTATCTCTTGGTTCGTGGTAAATTATTTGAGAATAATGTTTTCTATCGAATTCTAAAAACCAAGGGATACCGGAAACGGCAGGAGACAGGTTCATCATTTGAGAAGGCGGGAGTTCCTTTTCTGCCTGTAAACGCCCTGACGGCGGCTTCTCCGAATCCTTTGCCTTCCGGTTCTTCTTTTACAATGGTTATCTTTTGCACGAAACCTGTGCGATCTACAAATAATTCAAGAATAACCCTCCCTTCAATACCGGAACGTAAGGCGATGGGCGGATAGACTAAAGCTGAAGTAAGGGCTTCTTCGTTAAATATTGGCCTTATAGAAACCTCGTGCATTTTAAGATAATCTTCATAATTTTCAAAATTAGTAGTGGTTATAGTACCCGCAGGGACTACATTTTGAACGGGAGGAATATCAGTTTCTATCATTACTTCGGCTATTTCTTCTACTTGCGGAATTTCAGGCTCATCAGGCGGCGGAGGAGGGGGGAGTTCGGCAAGGTCTGTCAGTTTCATAACCCTGGCGTTTTCCGAAACATCCTGAATGACTGTCCCTGTGTTAAAAACAAGAAAAAATATTATAAACAGGTGAATCGCGGCGGTAATAATAAAAATAATAAGCCTTAATAATTTTTCATTCATTGGTTTTTACCACAAAACTTACAACGCGGTACTGGAGAAGCTGCATTATTTCCAATACGCTGTTAATATTTTCATAGGGAGTGTTCTTATCGGCGATTATATGCACTCTTGTATCAGGAGCCGACAGATAAAGATTTGTTATCTTTTGCTCAAAAGCATAACGGTCGGCGGGTGTTCCGTCAAGATAAATATCTCCTTCCAAATCAATCCATACTTCAAGGTTTTTTTCTTCGGTCGTGCGAAGCGCTTTCTGCGCCTCAGGATATTCTATTTTTACTTCTTTGCGGTAATTTATTAAGGAGACAAGCATAATAAAAACTAAAAGCAGAAATCCAATATCCGACATGGAAGACAGGGGAATATTAAATGTTTTTTTTGGCTGCCTAAAGTTCATTAATTATCCTTTTTCATTGAAAATGAGAATGAATCAATCTGTAAATCCTGGGCAAGCTCAACAAAAGACACGACATTCTGCCAATGGGCTTTACCGTCAATTGTAATAATTACCGCTATATTGGGATTTTCCTTTTGTGCGTTATAAATTATTGTTTTTGTTTTTGGGATGGTTAATATTTCCCCGTCATGCAATATTTCTCCTTTTGAATCCATTTCAAAGCGCACTAATTCATCCTTTAATATCAGCCTGGTAGAGTCTTTTGCCGGCAGATTAATTATAAAGCCTTTGTTGATGTTAAAACCGGCAATAACAAGAAAATATATAATTAGAAGAAAAGCAAGGTCGCTTGCGGCGCTTGATTCAAGAAAACCTGTTTTTTTTCGGCGTGATATGTTCATACTGCCTGTTTATTTTCCCGCGTTCTGTCTGTCTTCAATCTGCGCGATTAAATCCGAACAAACGCCTTCTACTCTTGCGGCAAATTTATCAACGATATGGCTTAAAATTGAATGTGCAATCATAGCGATAATGGCGATTATCAGTCCAAATACAGTTGTGATAAGGGCTTCGTAGATGCCGTTTGCGACTATCTGCGCGTTTACTTCAGTCGCTTCAGCGATTGATTTAAAAGCGCCAATCATTCCCGATACTGTTCCAAGAAAGCCGGTTAGCGGGGATAGGGAGCCAAGGGCGGTAAGAAAGTTAAAACCGTTTTCAAGGGAATTAATGCAGTTCTTCGCTTCTGTTTCTACGGCGCGTTCGGCGCGTTGTACTAAAAACGCCTGTCCTGCTTTTACCTGCTTTAAAAGAGTTAGAATAATACGTGCGCCTATCCGCCGTTTTGAAAATCCTGAAAGATATTCACATGCCCCTGAGTAATTATTTGATTTTACATAGTCGGATACTTTATCGTACAGATAATCAACCCTTAGATCATGAAAAAGAATGTAAATAGCGCGTTCCAAGGAGATTGCTACAACGGCGATAGAAAATACAAGCAGGGGCCACATAAAAATCCCCCCAAGGTTAAAAAGCTCCAGTACTGAGAAAGTTTCAGTTTCCATTTAATACCTCACTTAATTTTTGTAAAGATTATTTCTTTAGATAATAATTCTACAATATTTTTCCATTCATATTCCAGATATATCCAGCTTGCCGCCTCTTCCCAATCGCGCAGTAAAGTGCCGGTGTTTCGTATTGGCCATAATTCTTCGGAAAAAGTCCGCTCTGTATAGCTTATATTCCAGCGTATGCTGTCGGTTTTTTGGAATTGGTCTGTGTCTTGAATCCAGCCGTTTGGCCTGTTTTTCTTTGAAACTGTCTCCGGTAAAAGAATCGGCTGCCAAAATTTTTCAAATTTATCAATTGTTTTCCCTTTTTCAAGGTTTAGAGACGCCATCCATTCCGTAATAGAGAGTATGCGCTCGCGTCTGTTGCGTAATGCCGATAACGCGTCGTTTCCGGTTATACGGGTGTCGTATTGATGAATACGTCCTTTTAAGATTTGGACAGCTTCAATTTCTTCGACCTTAAAAGTTACAGTATCATTGAATTTTAAATACCCTGTTCCCATTAGTTCCATTGTGTATTCATTCCAGCCATGCGCGCTTCCGGCAAGAAATTCAAGCGTTGAAAGAAAAAAAACGCCCTCTTCGTTGGGGAATGATCCTGATATTTTTATCATGGCAAAATCATTCATTGTAATTATAATTGATTTTTCCTTGTTTTTTTTATTTTCAATAATTGATATTTTTATATCCGTTTGAGATTTATTTTCGTTTAAGGATTTATAAACAGAGACAGTTTTATACTTTAAATCGGAGCCGTCAAGAATCCTTCCGGCTTTTTCCATTACAACGCAGTTAAAAATAAAAAATGTTAAGATAATTAAAATAAATATTTTTATTAATTTCATAATTTACCTTTAATAGCTTATTTTAAAACCAAATGACGGTATTGGAATGGGTATATCATAAGTTGCCGAAAAACTGCCTTCATCTATTTCGCCCGTATACTGGTTATAGCTTTTATTTCCCTGTGCAGTATACAACAATCCAAGAATATTTTCTATGGCAAAATAAATTTCGTATCTTGATTTTCCATTTTTATTGCCGCCAAAGAATGAGAATTTTATATCCATCGGAAGCGCCGGGGTAGTGCGGTTATTTTCATCAATAACAGACGGCCATATATATTGTTCTATAAAATAGCTGTCGTCCCCATTATAAACCAAAACAGGATAGCTTTTGGGGCCGTCTCCGTCTCTTTTTGCCAAGAGCACGCCGGAGGCGAATCCAAAACGCAGATAAATATTAAAATTTTGCGTCGGTTTAACATTTAAAATCAAATTAAGATTATGAAACCTGTGATATGACGGGAAATACAAACCATCTCCACGGGTTCCGCCTGATATTCCCATTCCGCCTAATTTACCGTTTGGATCGCGGTATTTTACCCAATTATAGGAATAAGAAAGCCAGCCGTCCCAAAACCGGCTTTGTATCTTTTGCAGCATAACATCTATGCCCCATGCCGTTCCCTCACCGTTAAAATATGGCTCAATGTTAACGTTATCAGTTCCTCCTGATCCCACTAGAATATACATTCTGTCAAATATATTTTTGTAGTAACCTTCAATATTTAAAATTATTGATTCGGGAAATTCAAACTTGAGGCCTAAAACTGATGTCCAGCTTCGGTTAGGTTTTATTGTGTCAATATTATATTTTTTTTCAGCGTTAAAAACGGTGTCGTTTATAGACGAAAATAACCCTGTGCCGGCTGATATGTCAATAGAAGTAAATATACTTTTGTTGCGTAAGATATTTAAATCAAGATTTAAACGCGGATTTAACACAGGAACGCTTTGCAGTGTAAAACCGTCTCCTAATAACAAAAAATGATCAAGCCGGACGCCAAGTTCCGCGTTAAAACGGTTCCCATCCGTATTGAACTCTCCAAGCAGATAACCTGAGGTTGTTAAAAGCTTGTTTTGCGAATCAGGCTGCTCAGACATCGGCACTTCAACCAAAAAATTGGATCCGGGAATATAAAAAGGACCCAAAAAATTAATAATATTATTTCTTATGGTTTCATCACTAATATTTTCGAAAAGAATGATGCGGGTTGAATGCTGGTCGCCTTTTGATCTTGAAGTGGAAAATAATTCTTGCGCTCCGATTGCGGCAAGAATGTTGTTAGATAATTTCCAGTCATAATCAATGCGTCCCTGTATGTTGTATTTTGTTTCAGTCTGAACCATGTGCATATCTCGATAATATTGATATTTTTCATAATCCATGTGTTTAAAATATTGTAAAAAATCTTTAATACGAGGATCGAAATTATCAGAGAAATATTTATTTCTTATTTTATATTCCATTTTACCGTCTAAATCGGAATCTTCAAATCCCGCGCCCACGGTAAATTTTAACAGCATATCATTATGGGGATTCCATGATAAAGATGATGTTAAAAAGGTTTGATAATTAACATAATCAGCAAATATTGAAGTCTCGCTGTCAAGTTTTTCTGTTTTGTTTTCGTTTAAATAAGATACGCCCCCGCCGTCCATTCCAAAAAAAACTGTCGCGGATAAAACAACATTATCCGTAAAACGGTAGTTTCCGTTGATTGTCGCAGATCTGATAAATGGCGATTTATTTATATAATTGATTACCGCTAATTCCGGAATTATGGATGATAATTCTTGAGCCGTCCATATTACAGGGTCATAATATGTAACGCGCCCCATAAAAAGAATGCCTCCTTTCGCGTTCAACGGAAGTGAAAGGTTAAAATTTGCCGCGCTTGAATTTGCGCCAAGTTCAAATTCAGTTTCCGTGGGGGAAGGCTCTTTAGACGTTATTTCCAGAAGCCCTGAAATTGTATGCCCATAACGGGTGGAAAACACGCCGTGGGATAACTGCGCGCTTTTTACCATGCGCGGATCAAAAATGGAAAAGCCGCCTCCCCAAAAGTAAGGCGTATTGATGTAAAAACCGTCTAAAACCGCCATCATGTCGCCGGGCTGCCCGCCGCGGATACTTGGCTCAGCGTTAAAAAGCCCTGAATAACCTACGCCGGGAAGCAGCTTAATAGTGCTCATTACGTCTTCTATTACGCCGATTTCCGCAGTTTGGGCTATTTCTTTTTCGCTTACGGCTACGCTGCGCCCTGTCTTTGTCTCGCTTGTTCCGGGTTTTGACGCTTCAATTACAAGTTCGCGCCCTTGAAAAAACGATGAAAGATTTAAAGAAACCGTAAAAGAATTGCCTGTAATGGGAATAGTTATGGCGCTTGTTTCATAACCGGGATACGCCGCATAAAGAATAATCTGCCTGTCGTCAGGAACCGTAACTTTAGCCTTTCCGTCCCTGCCGCAAATATATTCATTTCCGCTTCTTGTACGGATGGTCGCGCCTTCAAGCGGTAGATCCAAATCTCCGTCAACTACCAGTACTGTAATATCGCGGCAGAAGAGGGGAATAGCGGAAAGAAAAAATACCGCTATTATAATATAATTTTTTATTTTAATTCTCATTTATTCATTTGGAGCTTTGTCCGTATTTAACAAAGGCGCTTCTCCTTTTAAAATAGAATCTAATTTCTGAATCATTTCCGTAAGTTCTTCCGCTGATGAAGTTGCCACTCTGGTTGATTGTATAAAATTTGACAGTCCCTTTGAAATATCAGATATGGCTATGTTAATTTGTTCCGTAGACTTCTGCTGTTTTTGGGTTGATATTGTAATTGTTTGAGCCTGATTGGCGGTTATCTCTGCGCCTGAACGAATTTCGCGGAAAATGTCTTCAAGTTCCTTGATAAGGTTATTGCCTTCCGTAATTTTATCAGCGCTTTCTTCGCTGGAAATTATTAATGACGACGAAGAATTTTGTATTTCTTCAACTTGTTCGCGGATTTGCCTGGTAAGGGCGGCGATGTCGTCTGCAAGCCTGTTTACTTCGCTTGCCACAACTGAAAAACGCTTGCCCCTTTCACCGGCGCTTGCGGCTTCTAACGCGGCGTTAAACGCTATTACCTTTGTTTGATCCGTTATAGTATTTATGTTTTTTACAATATCGCGTATTTTTAATATCTTGTTTCCAAGGTTAATAATTCCCGTAATTACGCCGTCGTTTTTTTTCTTAATGTCTTCAAGTTGGTCAACGTTGCGTTCCAAAATTGAAAATCCGTGAATAACATCATTTTCCATTTTTGAAGCGATGGTTGATACGCTGGCTGTTTTTTCTGATATATCTCCGGCTATTTGCGTGTTTTCGTTTATTGTGCTTTCAATCTCCTGAATGCTTGCCGCTTGATTATTGGCCGTTGTAAAAATATCCTTGGATGAAAAGAATATGTCATTAGTAGATTTTTTTATAACTTTAGCCATTGTACGGGTTTGCTCTACTGTCGCTAAAGCCGTCTCTGCGGCTCCCGCCTGGGATTCTATCATCCCTTTAAATAATGAAAGATGCCTTTTACACGCCATTCCCGCAGTAGCGCCCGCGACAAACATTCCAATAACGCGGAGTAATTCGTTATACAGAGGGAAACTTAAAGGTATTACTTTATCGTTAAGCGTAAATGAATAGGGCAAATCAAGCACATTTCCATTAACAATAACTACAATCAAATAACATACGCCTGAAAATATTCCGGAAAAGAACGCGCAGGGGACGCTGTATCTGAAAGAGCCCGCCATTATAAGCACTATATAAAAAAGGGCTTGTATGGAAAGAAAAGTGATAGGGGGAGATATTTCAGGATATGTGCAGCCTACCCAAATGGCGCCGCTGATAAGAAACGTGTCCAGAACTACGCAAATATATTTAAAATAAGCATGAAGCGCATTTTTTCTTTTAATATAGAAATGCAGTAAAATTGAATAAAGTAAAAAACCTGACGTAAATGTATACGCTCTAAAAGGAAAATGCTCAAGGCCGCTTAATCTCCTTAAAAATGAAACAACAATTATGGATAAAATAAAAATCAACGCAAGAATAAATCTGAATTTATTTATCAGTTTTTCTCCGTCATATTCATCGCGCCTTATTTTTTCATTTGTTTCTTTGCTGGTCATATTATACTCCTTTAAAATTTATTTTTCTGTAAAAGTAATTACTCCGTCCCAATCTTCGCTAACATCAGTTTCTGATAATTTAGCGGAGCGTTCAAGATAAAGTTTTGAAAGATAATCATCTTTATCGCTTTCCAATGCCTTGTTAAAATACTCCTGCGCAAGTTTCCATTCGCGCAGGTAAAAAACCCTAAGCCCTTTATTATAATTTATCAGCGTATCGCGGTTAATCAGAAGAGAATCCATTGAAATTATATCGGCAGTTTCACCTGAACGAAGTTTTTTCCCGTCAGCGCCTTGAAAACCCGAATAAACGGCGTATATGCCGACAGGTTTATCTTTGCCTTTTACCCGCACATTGTCTATTTTTCGGAAAAGAAATTTTTCTTTAGCGGCTTCAAATACGGCTTCGGAAACTATAAGAGGATGATAATAAATCTTTGTAAGACTCTCAAGGCGGGACGCAAGATTGACCGTATCGCCAATTATCGTGTAGTCCATTTTACTCTTAAAACCGATATTTCCCAAAATACATTCGCCGTAATTTATTCCAATTCCGACATTAACTTTGTCGTTAAAAAACTCCATGCCTTTATTATTAATTCTTTCAAGTGCGGCAAGCATTTTTACCGCCGCTTTTATGGCGTTTTCAGGGGATTCTTCGTTGTTTTTAAACGCTCCAAAAACAGCCATGATGGCGTCGCCGATAAATTTATCAACATGTCCGCTTTCAGAAATTATTTCGCTTCCCATTTTAGCAAAAAAATTATTTAAAAAATCAACGACAACCTGCGCGTCATAATGTTCGGACATATTTGTAAAATTCCTGATATCACAAAATAAAACCGATACTTTTCTGTTTTCGCTTAAGATGGTTTTTTTTGCCGTTTCATTGATTATCTCGTCCATTACGTCACCCGGGACATAACGGGCAAACGCGGCGCGGGTTCTTTTTTGGAGTTCGACAAAATCATGAATGGAAAGAGCGTTTGCGATTATTGGAGACGCCGAGCTTGCAAATACATTGACATTTTCCAGAATTGCAGGGGTAAAATACTCATTTATTGAATTTGCGATATGCAGAGAAGCGAAATTTTCACCGGCGGAAGAGAGAGGAATAAAAATATAGGAAGATATGGTTTTATTGTTTTGCCCTGTTGGACGGAAATTTTTTATTTTACTGGCAATAATTTTTGAACCTTGAAACAGATTATTAAAATCTGACGTGCATACGCCTAAAAAATTATCATATATTTCTTTTGAATATGCGCTGAAATTATCAGTATAAGTATATACAAATCCGTTATTTCCCCTTATTATCAAAGTTACAATTTCCGCCTCACAAACAGTATGAAGAAGCTCAACTATTCCCTGCGCTGTCATTTCCATTGAGTTTACTCTTTTAGACAAATCAGAAAGAAGGCCTATAATTGTAGTCTGAAAAAGTTTATTATCAAGAAGATTATTTACTATTTCTATAATTGAGTCGTCGTTTATTTTTCTGCTTTCCTTTTCAATTGCGTCAAAATCAATTTCCTGCACAGAAGAAAATATTTTATCAATAAGGGTGATCATCATACTAATATTTTCAGGCGATTTTTCAATATAATAATCCGCTCCTGTTTGCAGTCCCCAGAATTTGTCCTTTGCTTCATCAAGGGATGTGAACATAATAACCGGAATGTTTCTGGTGTTTTTACGCGATTTTAAAAAACGCGTAACCTGATACCCTTTAAAAAGAGGCATTTCAACGTCAGAGATAATAAGGTTAGGCAAAAATGAATAAACTTTTTTAATGCCTTCAAAACCGTTTACTGCCCTTTGAATGTTGTATTTTGACTGATCAAACGAACTTATCAGCATTTCGGCGAAAATATCGGAATCTTCCATTACTAAAATGCGTTTTAATTCTTCACTCATTATCTCGCTCCGACAAGTGAATTAACAGCTTCCAGCAAATTATGGTTATTAAAAGAATTTTTAACAATATACCGCGAAGCTCCAAGCTGGAAGGTGCGTTTTTGCTCTTCTTCATTATCTTTGGATGAAATTACAATAATGGGAATCTTTGAAAGGTCTTCATTCTTTTTTAAATTTTCAATAAGCATAAAGCCGTCCATAACCGGTAAATTTAAATCGGTGCATATTAAATCGTAATGATTTGTTTTTGCCGCTTTTAACGCCTGCGCGCCGTCCGCCGCGGTATCCACAACGTATCCTTCCGATGAAAGGATTTCACTTTCAATCTCGCGTATAGGCAGCGAATCGTCAACGACAAGAATTGATTTTTTTAATTTTTCGTATTCAATTGCGTGTTTTTTAATATCAAGCGTTTTTATGCGTTTTGCCATTTTAATTACGGTTGGAATATGCAGAACGCTGACCATTTCATAATCTTCGTTAAGAACAATACCGGAAAAAATGCTCATGTTCTCCATAAAAGCGGGCATTGTTTTAAGAATTACGGCCCTCATGCTGTCAATATTATTAACGGCAATAGCCGCTATATCTTCATAAGAACGGATAATTACGACAAAAAGTATGTCTGAGGCGCTGACGGCGTCTGTTTTAATCTGTAAAATCTGGCTTAGATAATATAATTTTATAATACGGTCGTTATATTTTATTTCAGGCTTGTCCACAACTGTAATTATTTCATCCCTGTTTAAAAGCATTATTGCTTCGACAAAATTGGCGGGAATAATAAATTTCAATCCGTTACATTCAATAGGAAAGCCCATAAGGGCGGCGATGGAAAGCGGTACAATAATTGTAAATTTTGAGCCTTCCCCCTTAACGCTGTCGACAAGAATACTCCCCTTTAATGTTTCTATACATTCGCGGACAACGTCCATTCCGACTCCTCTGCCTGACACGCTGCTTAAATTGCCCGATGTCGAAAAACCGCTTTGAAAAATTAAATTTATTAGTTCTTCCTTAGTTAGATTTGCAGCGGCCGCTTCCGCTACAAATCCGCTTCTTATGGCTTTCTGCCTTATTTTTTCAAGGTCAATGCCGCGTCCGTCGTCTGAAATAATTATTTTCATGTTGCCGCTTTCACGCGAACAAATAATTGATACATTGCCGGTTTCGTCTTTTCCGGCGGTAATGCGTTCCTGCGGAGTTTCAATTCCATGATCGAGGGCGTTACGGACAAGGTGTATAAATACTTCTGATATTGTTTCTATAATGTTTTTATCAATTTCATTTTCCTGCCCTTCAATATTAAGCCGGACTTTTTTACCAAGTTCCTGTGAGAGATGAAACACATAACGGGGGTAACTGTCAAAAATTGTTGAGATTGGAAGGGTACGCAGTGAAATTACCCTGTCATAAGCGGTTCTTATGCTGTTTTCCGCGTCAAGAAAGTAATTTCTTAAAGATGAATTCAGCCGTTCCTCCATTCTTTCCAGCTTCCTGAAATTTGCCGCCTGTACAGGGTCTTGTTTTTTATAATCTTTAAGCGATTTTGAAAAATCCTTCATAAGTCTGACGATTTCGGCGCAGTTTTGAGAAAGGACTTTTGCGGATATTTCAAGCGTATGTAAAGAAGCTATGCTTTTTATTATTTCATCAATTTTTTCAAGAGGAATTCGTATAGATTCTGTTTTTGTATCTTTGCGTTTTTCCGCGGTTTGAGTTTTATTTACCGCTTCTTTTTCCGCGGGCGCTCCCGCGGTTTCTGACGACTGCGGTAAAACTGCTTCTTTTTCCGCGGATTGCTTTTTTATTGAAGCGGATTTTTCCGTTTTTGGCAGAGCATATTCTTCGTTAGCCGCAAGCAGAGACAGATTTTTTACATATTCACTGATGTCAATATTGTCGTCTTTTGTGTTTTGCAATACATTAATGCCGTCTTTTAGAAGATCCAAAGAAGACAGGATAAGTTTTAACGCGTTCTCGGAAAAACCAATCCTTTGTTCGCGTATGGCGACAAAAACGCTTTCAAGCGAATGGCTTAATTCTTCAATACGCTTAAACTCAAGCATACGTGAAGTGCCCTTAAGAGTGTGAAGGGAACGGAGCAGAGTGGCAAGATCATCTTCTACGGCAATCCCGTTTTTAATGTCAAATATGAGAGTTTCAACCTTGGATAATATTTCAAGCGCTTCTTCAATATATTTTTTGATAAATTTATCCCTGTCTATCGCCATGGCAGCTCCCGGGAATCTTTTCCTGCAAATAAAATCATTTATTACCACCGCCTGTTATATGATATTTTGCAAGAGTTTCTTTAAGTTCTTTTGACATATTATTAAGCTTATTCACAGTATCCGACGTAATGACTGTGGCGTGAACAAATTGATTTACGCCCGCGGAAATTTCTTTTAACGCCGAGAAAACCTGGGTTGCGGCGTATTCCTGCTGTTTGCTTAAAGAAGAAATCTGCTGTGTGCGTATTGCGACATTCTGGGAAGCGTCAACTATATTTTTAAAAACTTCTTTTTGTTCGACAATTCTGTTATAACCTATGTCTATTTTACGCGAACCGTTATTTGCTTCCGTCAGCAGGCTTTGCGAAGCTTCCTGTAATTCTGATATTTTTTCTTTTATTTCAGACGCTGATTCAACTACATTGTCTGCAAAGCGGCGAATTTCCGAAGCCACTACTGAAAAACGCGAACCTGCCTCTCCTGACGACGACGCTTCAAGAGCGGCGTTAAAAGCTATAAGTTTGGTATGATCCGCGATTGTGTCAATAAGCTTTACTGATTCGTCAATTCTGGAAAGCATTTCCGCAAGGTTTCTTATTATGTCAATAATTTTCGCGTTTTGATTGCGTACGTCAAGCATCATATTTTCATTGATTTCCCGCAATTCCGCGCCTCTGCGGCTTAGTTCCTGTGTTTGAGACGCAAGATGGGCCACTTCCGACGTTTTCTCGGCGGATTGGGCGGAGATGTTTCTGTTGTTTTCCATAGTGGTTACTATTTCGGCGACGCTTGCGGATTGTTCATTAGCGACGGCTGTCATTTCCTTTGTCGTGGAAGAAAGTTCAAATACTGATGTTGAAACCATTGAAGTATTTTTATTAAATGACGAGAATGTATTCTGCAGCTTGGACATAAATACACCTAACGCTATCATAAAATCGCCGAGTTCGTCATTTGAAAGCGATTCTATTTTTACGGTAAGATCGTTCTCATTCAAGCGTTTAAAAACTACGCTCATGTTGTCGGTAGCTTTACGAATACTGAAGTTTGTAATAAAAATTATTACAAACGCAAATACTGTCGCAAAGACCGCCGCGGTAAGCGATAATATTAACCTAAGACGGTATATTGAAATCCTGTGTGAAATTAGAATTTCCAGGCGGTCAAGAGACGCGCTTTGCAGCCTGAAAGTCGCGTTGTTTACGCGGCTTGCCACGTCATAAAGAGAAGAAATAACCTGAGTATTTAATTCAGGTTCATTAATTATATTCCCGACCGTATTCGCGTAATAAGCGATGTTGTCATAACAGGCTTTTAAAAGTATTTCAAAAGTCCCAAGGGTGTCAGTGTTATTTTTTCTTATAGTTCCGGCGGTATTAAACCTGTTTTGTATCCGCGAATTGTCGGAATATTGCAATAATTCAAGATTAAGCTGAAGTTCAGATCTGCGTCTTTGAGTGAAAGCTCCGGATTCAATTGTTCTTAGCAAATTTCCTATTAAGACCACCCTGTCCTGAGCTTGAGGCAGTTCATGAACAGCAGCCGCGATAAGATACGCGCTTTCAATATCACTGTCTGTAACAAGCCCTGAAATATCTCCTACATAAACAATTAATTTATTTAAATCCTGCATCATCTCCCTGTATGCCCATAAAACAGTATCACGAATCACAGTTTTTGACATATGCTCCCAATTATCAATAAGAGTCTGGGGAGACACAATATAGCCTTCATCAGAAAAATATTCCTGATATTTATCCCTCATCTCAATTAGCAATTCCGATATATGATGCTTAATGTAATCAATATCGCCTGGTGAATTATCAACATTAATACGGATATAAAAAGGGATGCTTTGCATTAGATCTACCGCGGGACGCAGAACTTCGATGCCGTTAAGCTCAATGTTGTCTTTTTTTATAGAAGATAAAGATACGGAAATAATTGAATATAACATTATTCCCAAAGGCAATAAAAAAACAAAAGCGTTTACTGTTAATTTTGTAACTAATTTTATTTTCATATTTTTTAACTTTATTTTCATGCAAAACCTCTTCTATGATAATTTTTTTTCCAGAATTCTCAGAAAATAAACGGGAGAAAATCCTCCCATAAAACATTCATAATTACGTTCGTCATTTGGTTCCAGGTTTTGCAAAAGTTCGATGCTTTCAATTGTTTTTTTAATTTTATATTCATATCTTGTAGGATTTCCTTCCGCGGCAATAACGGCGATTCTGTAGAAAGCCGGCCAGAAATATTTATCTTTTACGGAAGATTCGACAAAAAATTTTTCCGCTTCCTGTAAATGTCCGCGATGAAAATAATATTCTCCACGCAGGAATTTTGTAAATACGCCTGAATTATTTTTTTCAAGATATGAAATAACAGTATCCGCGTTATCCAAGTCCTGCGTATTTAAATAATAAATGGCGGATGCCGCAAGAGCGCCGCCTGAAAGAACTGAAGGATTTTCATTTATAAGAGTAATAAGCGTTTTTTCCGCGTTTGGTTTGCCGTCTTCTGTTTTTAAAATTTCCGCTATTTCAGCGCAGCTTACTGGAATTTCTTCTTTTCTTGGCTGGATATGGCGTATATGTTTTTCTAAGGATGCTTTGTCATATTTTTTATCCTGACGATTGTTATTTATATTTAAATCTGTAAAAGCGGAAAATGTCCCTATTTGATCATAAATAAACGGAGTTCCCGTTTTTTGAAAATAAAATACGTCGGAAGAATTTTTATTTGCAAGAAGGGGATGCTTTACAGACGATGTTTCTGAAATTCCCATGAAAAGCAAACCGTTAAAAAAGAGCGAATCGGCCAGATTATTAATGACAAATATTCTGTTTTTATTTGAAAAATAGATTAAGGAATTCCTGAAAAAAATTATATCATACTGTTTTTCAAGCCCGCGCATTATATTATGCGGGAAAAAACGAACTTTTCTGCGGATATTCTGAGTTACGATAAATTCATCGTTATCTTGAATCAGGTATGAGTCAAGAATGTGTTTCCATGAAGAGCCGTCGCAGCGCATAGCGTTTGACGTATAACGGGCGTTTTTTGCGATTTCAATGGCGTCAACGCATACGTCAAAAGCGTCAATGGAAAAATCAAAATTAAGCCCGTTTTTTATATGATGATCAAGAAGCATGGCAATGCTGTAGGCCTCACACCCGATTGAAACAGCCGCCGAGCAAATTTGTAGAGGGCGGCCAAGTTCCGCCAATTCCGGCAAAACGCCGGCAAGAAGATCAAAATGAGCGCCTTCCCTGAAAAAATATGTTTCATTAACGGTAAGAAATTTTGAAATGCTGAATATCTGTTCACGGGAAGTAAGCAGATATTCATAGGCGGCCGGGTTTTCAATAAAAGAAGAGCCGCAGTTATTTTCAAGATATTCATTTAATTTTATAAGAGATTCGCTTCCCGCCCTTATGCCAAGTATCTGTTCAATACGGTAGTATAAAAATAATAAAGCGGGATTAGAGAGTACTTCCGGCGGAACTTCAACTGCGTTTTCTGAAGCCGCTGCGCTTAATGGCATTCTTAATTTTCTCCGTTTGTTAACGTTACTAATTTCGGCGCAATTTCGTTCAATGGAAGAACAAAATCTACGCACCCTGTTTCAAATGCGGCCTCCGGCATTCCGTAGATCATTGAGGTTTCCTTATTCTGCGCTATTGTTATGCCGCCCGCTTTTTTTACAAAGCGTGTGCCTTCCGCGCCGTCATTACCCATGCCTGTAAGAACTACGCTGATAAGCGAGCTTGCATACTGTTCCGCCGCGCTCTTGAATAAAAAATCCGCCGCCGGTTTTTGGCTGTTGACAGGTTCGCTGTCGTCAAAAGCAATGCCCGTTGTCCCTATAACCAAATGTTTTTCCGTTGGACTTACATAAACATTTCCTTTGGAAGGATAAATGCCTTCTTCGGCAATTTGAATATTAAGCTGTGAATAACCGTCCAGCCATTGCACAAAACCTTTGTCAAATCCTGACGTATTGTGCTGTACAATCAGTATCGGCACGGGAAAATCCGCCGGAAGCGCCGAGAATAACTGGCATAAAGCCATAGGTCCGCCCGTAGAAGACGCAATAACTACGCATTTTATTTTTCTTTGAAGAGAACCGTTTTGTACGGCTGGATCCTGCTGCATGGGAAACTTTTTCTTGATGTTCGATATTTGCTTTAATGTGTTAAATATTTCGCTTCTATGAAGGTCGCTGATTTTAGAAGTAAAATTATCCTTTGCGAAAAATTCATGCGCTCCCTTAACTGCGGCTTCATAGGCCATCTTTGCGGTATCATAGGTGCTTATTACAACTATGCCGCATTGGCTGAATTTCCTGATCTCTACAATCGCGTCAAGCCCGTTCATTACGGGCATATCATAATCCATTGTGATAAGGTCTGGATTGAGGTTTCTTGCCTTATCTACGCTGTCCCGCCCGTCTTCGGCTTCGCCGACAATTTCAAATGAACCTTCGCTTTCAAGAAAATCTTTAAGAATTGAACGAACCAGCGGACTGTCATCAACAATTAATGTTCTAATCATATTAATAATTCCTTTTGAATATTTTTAACCAACTGATGCGGATTAAGCAGGAGGATAAGTTCTTTTAAATTTTTATCCTCAGATGCGCCACTGCGGTTATTAAAAAAAATGCCGTTAAAAATAAGTGAAAATTGCATAACGCCAAGGATCTTTGGCAGCGGATAAATTTTTTCGGTTGAAATATCTTTTTCACTTTCCACAGCCGTACTGAATAATATCACTTTATTTTCAATTGAATCATTGTTATTATTATCGTCCTTTAAAATAATTCCGTGCTGTATGTTTGCGTCGGGACAATCTAAAAGCAGGGGAAGGGATATAAGTATATTGTTGTTTTCAGTATTGAAATCAAATTTATGAATTAAATTCTCTGAATGAAGAAAAATTGAAGAGACATGGTCCATTGGAATGGCAAGAGAAAACCATGAATAAGAACAAATGAATACTCTCATCTTTAAGCTATCTCCTTTGAAACGCGGCTTATTATCCGGTTTACATCAAGGACAAAAACATCGCTGTTTTCCCACTTGAACGACGCACAGACAATATCTGTCAGCTCTCCTGAATCAGAGCTTCTTTCAACGGTAAAAAGATCGTCGCTTTGTATATCCATAATGCCCGCTATATCGTCGATAAGGAATGCGATTCTGTCAATTTCTTCTTTAAGAATAATTATTTTATTGCGCGGACTTGGAGTTTTTTGGAATAAGAGTCCGATGTCAAATAACGCGTATGGCGCTGAGTATCTGTTTACAACCCCAAGTACATAAGAAGGCATAAGAGGCAGCGGGAATACCTTGTCAAACAACGCGATTTCTCCAATCAGCTTGGACGGAAAACAATATAATTTTCCCAATATGGAAAACACAAGGAATTTTTCAATGTTTACTGTTTCTGCAGACTCCCGTGTAAGTTCTTCAGCGTCCGCGTAATCTGACATTCTTTACCTCAAGAGTATTATAGCATTAATATAAGAAGTTTTCTATGTCTTGTAAAATAATATTAAAATTACTAAAGCTTGTTTTAGTTTCGGGAAGAGCCTGTCGAAATAAACTACCATAGGCTTTTTTTAAGATTCGCGCGTCAAGAACAACGACTACGCCCTTGTCGGCGCTTCTTCGCATAAGCCTGCCAAAACCTTGTTTAAACTTCATCACAGCCTGGGGCAGGGAAAGCTCCAAAAAGGGGTTTCCGCCGCGCTTTTCAACAGCCTCCCTTCGCGCTTCGTGGACAGGATCGCCCGGGGTACGGAATGGCAGGCGGCAGATAATAACCAGCCGCAGTGTGTCTCCCGGAGCGTCTACCCCTTCCCAGAACGAATCTGTGGCAAAAAGGCAGGAACTTTCATCGGACAGGAATGTTTGTAACAGGCGGGTACGGTCATCATCCCCCTGTTTCAGGCAGCGTATGCCCATTGGACTCAGTTCAGCTAAGGCGGCGTTGTAACTGCCTGTCAGCGATTGGTAGGAAGTGAATAGTACCAGCGCCGAGCCTCCGGCGACGGCGGCAAGGTCAGCCACGGCTTTGTTGACAAATTCCTGATACCCTTCTTCGTCGGGGAGGGGAGCGTCCTGCGGGGAGGCAAGGAGGACGGCGCTTGAGTAGGGAAAGGGAGAGGGGAAACAGCCTGAAAGCGGCGGACGGGTATTGATGCCGCCGATGCCGCAACGGCTTGCCCAAAAAGTAAAATCATCGTTAATTGCCAATGTCGCGGATACGCAGACCACGGTTTTATTAGGAAGGAATACGCTGTCTTTCAGTATGGGAGCCAAGTCAAGAGGCGTTTTTGTAAAGACAGCCCAGGGGTTGTTTTTAAAGCGTAATTTTTCAATCCATAAAACATGATCTTCATGTTTTTTATAACGGCAGAAAACATTGCAGATATCTGCGGCGCCGTCAAGGCGCCTTACAATAGTTTTAATTTCCCAAACAACAGGATCAGCAGTTTGTTCGTCGTTAAGGTTTTCCAAAAAATCGCGGATTATATTTGTAAGGCTGAGTATGTCTTTCCGTAACGCCTTGAAATTTGGGAATAACGCGTTTTTTAAAAATGATTCATCTACAGACTGGGAAAGCCTGAAAATTCCCTCAATGCCGCATAATTCCAAAGCGCATTCATCAAGACTTTCTACAGACGCGCGTATTTTTTGAATGACATCTGCCATATCGTCTAACCGGTCTTCGCCTGATGGCAGCATCGCGCACAGTCTTACAAGCAAACCGCGCGTATTTGCCCTGCGAGTATTGTAAAGCCTTGAAAGCTGGCGGAAGATTCCCGTTCTTGCAAACTCCTGCGAAAAAAATGAAGTCGCGGCGTTTTCAATTGTGTGCGCCTCGTCTATTATAAGACGGTTAAATGGCGGCAGAACTACCGCGCTTTCATAACCCGCGCCCTGGTACCTTGCCGCTAAATCCGCAAAAAGCAGATGATGATTTACAACGATTATATGCGCGTTATTTGCTTCTCTGCGAAGCGCGAGTATAAAACACTGTTCCCTCCAGGGGCAGTGGTTTCCCAGACATAAATCGGATTCAGAACAAACGCCCGCCCATAGAGTTTCGGAGGGCATAAATGTAAGTTCCGATTTTGCCCCTGTTTTTGTTTTCTGCGACCATTCCACAATACTGTCAATTTCTTTTTTATCAAAATCAAAGAGGAAACCTTCGCGTAACGTGTCGTCAAGACGGCGCAGGCACAGATAATTGCCCCTTCCTTTCATAATAACGGATTTAATTTTAACGTCCGGCATGCTTGAAGCGACAAGGGGAATGTCTTTTTCAAATAACTGCTGCTGCAGCGTAATGGTAGCGGTGGAGATAACCACTTTTTCCTTGTTTGCAAGCGCAAAGTGCATGGCGGGAAGGAGGTACGCGAATGATTTGCCCACTCCGGTTCCCGCCTCCGCCATAACAAGCGCGTCCTCATTAAAGGCGCGGGTAATAAGCTCAAGCAAATCAAGCTGCGCCTTACGCGGCTCATAGGAAGGCAGAAGATCGGCGACAGTTCCCCCCTCGCGTAATGAAGATATTATTTTATCTGAGTCAATAATTTTTGTCGCGCTAATTTTGTCCCCCCTCCGCTAACAATCCTAAAAGAATTTTTTACCACGAACCAACACGAACACCACGAACTTTTAGTACATATCTTGTCGTTGTTCGTGTTGGTTCGTGTGGTTCGTGGTAGAATTCAAACTAATTAGGCGCCTCCTTCTAGCTAATCGCCAATAACGCGAAAACTTTGGCGTCGCCAAGGATGTTTTCCAAAAGCGCGTATTCATTGGGCTGGTGAAGGGTTTCTTGCGTCTTTGTCCAGACTGCGCAGTCTATTCCAATGTTGCGAAGATATGCCGCCATTGTGCCGCCACCGATACCGATAGGGCGCACTAGAACGGAATAAACTTCCGCCGCCGCTTTAGTCAGCAATGTAACAATAGGCGCGTTTGCGTCTGTCGGTTTAGACTGCATTAATTGAGGCAAAGTGTATTCGACTGTAACGTGGTATTTATCTTCTATTTCAGTTTTTATTCTGTCAATTTCAGCTAATACGGAATCCGGCGAATAACACGGAAGGACACGCATATCCATGCAGAAAACATCCTCGCCGGGAATGGTATTGATGTTTGGGACATTTGCTTCTTTTTTTGTAGGTTGAAAAGTAGAGTAGTCAGGGTCAAACATTGGATCGCGTTCGTTAAATTTTTCCGAGAGTTCATGATGTAGGCGTACGGCAAGGTCAGCGCCCGCCAAAAAAGCGTTGGCTCCCAAATCCGGCATTGAACCGTGCGCCTGCTTCCCGTGGGTTACAAACCTCGCCCATAAAATATTTTTTTCGGCAATCTCAATACATTCGCCTTTTTTATCCCCTCCGTCAGGCACCAGTACCATATCATTTTTATTGAATAAATCGCCGTGATTTTTTACAAGCCAATCAATGCCTAAAGCTGACCCCATTTCTTCGTCAGCCGCAAATAAAAGCTTTATTGTCCGCGAAGGCTTTAACCCCTGGCTTACAAACGCCATCGCCGTAATAACGGAAGACACTAACCCCTGTTGATTATCCTCTACCCCCCGCCCGATAACTCTGGGACCGGGGGGATCATCCTTACGTATAACAGTCCACGGATCGCTTTCCCATAATTTTTCTTCTCCGGGCGGCACAACGTCAAGGTGGCTTAAAATCCAGAGTCTTCCTTCGCTTTCATCCGCGCTGCCGTCAATTGTCGCGATTAGATTCGGCCGTTTCCTGCTTTCTACCCTTTCATCGGGAGCGTCAAAACGTTCAAGATGCATAATGTCATGAGCGCGAAGCCAGTTTTCAAGGAAAAAACATTTTTCCAATTCGCCGTCTCCGCCCGATTCAGGCGAAATGGCCGGGCGTTTTGTAAGTTCTCTCTCAAGTTCAACCGCCAAATCCGCGGAATTATCAATATATGAAAATAATTTATCTTTCATTTTAAATAAGCTCCCCAGCTTGTTTTAATTAATGTTTCCATGTCAGAATAACGCGCCTGCCAGCCTAATAATTCGCGCGCAAGAGAGGCGGACGCGGTAAGCACGGCGGGGTCTCCGGCTCGACGGCCTGTAATTTTTGCGGGTATAGGTTTTCCCGTAACCTTGCGTGCCGTATCAAGAACTTCCGTAACGGAAAAACCTTTTTCGCTTCCAAGATTAACGGTAATACTTTTATTGTTTTTTATTATATAATCAAGCGCCATAAAATGCCCGCAGGCGAGATCGCTTACATGGATATAATCGCGTATGCAAGTGCCGTCGGGCGTGTCATAATCGCTGCCGAAGACTTGCATTTCCTTTCTAATGCCGCAGGCGGTTTCCATGATAATGGGCAGAAGATTTGCGGGGTTTTGTTCAAGCCCCTTGATACGGCTGTTTATGTCGTAGCCTGCGGCATTAAAATAGCGAAGGCTCGCATAACGGATGTTTTTTAATTTTTCATACCAGCTTAAAAAGCGTTCTATTTCAAGTTTTGTAAAACCGTAATAATTTTCAGGGTTTGTCGGATGTTTTTCATCAATAGGCAGGTATTGAGGCTCGCCGTAAACGGCGGCGCTTGATGAAAAAACAATATGCTTGATTCCTGCCTCGCAGGCGGTGTTTAAAATATTAATTGTTCCGCAGATATTATTACGGGAATATTTTTCAGGGTTCAGCATTGATTCGCCGGCCGCTTTGGACGCCGCCAGATGAATGACAGCGTCAAAGACGCCATTTTTCATGGCGGCAAGCAGCGCCTGATAGTCGTGAATGTCGCCGTGAATAAATTTCGCTTCGGTAAAAAGATTTTCACGAAGCCCGCTAGAAAGATTATCGTAGACGACGCAGTTGCAGCCTTTATCAAGGAATTCCCTTGTAACATGGCTGCCTATATATCCCGCGCCGCCTATAATTAATATGTTCATATAATAATTATATCGCTTAATAAAAAATATTAAAACACGATAGACAGGGCAAATTTAAAAAATTTGTTATTCTTATATTGTCCCAGTTCTCCGTTTTCATTTCCCAGGAAAAACCCCGCGGCAATTCTTGCCGTTAAATTATCCTGCGTCCACGCAAGCGAAGGAATTAAATAAAAATCAGAATCTTCTATTTTCCATACGGTTGTCATGCCTAATTCAAGCTTGTCCCTTAAAAAGCTTTTAGACAAATGTAAACTAATACGGGTAGAAGTTATATTGGTTCCGGCTTCTGAATCAAACACGGGGTTATCTCCCACTTTATCATCATTAAGACGGATAGTTTCATCGCATTGCACATTGGCGTTAATTCCCCAAAATAGATCTCTGTCAAAACCAAGCGCCCACGCGATAAACGGATTTTGAAGAGAGCCGTCATTGCCGTTTAAATCAATGGTTAAATTAATGGCTGCTTCCGCGCGCAGATTAAATCCTAAAAGAACCTGCGCGTAATCAATGCCAATTTGATGATAACGGGTAAAATTTATTTGCGGGTTTATCAAAGACAAATCGCCGGTATAACTTGGATCAGCCTTAGTTCCAGAGATAAGATCATCAATAAATGCGTCTATCCCATCGCTGGAAAGACAATAACTCGGTCTGAATAAATTACCATAAAAATATTGAATACCTAAGTCCGCGGAACTTATAGTAGTTGTAAAACGAAGACCGGCTTGAAAATATTCAATGCCTGATGTGTCAGGAAATTCAAATGAATATTCAGGCAGGCCTGAAGCAAACTTCTGATTTATCTCATTTATCATTGCATCTTTCTGATCTTGAGATAAATATGGATTTGAATTAATTAAATAAATTAGTTCAATTATTTTTAGATATAATCTGGTTTTTATCTCATTGGTGGATAACTCCATCATATTTGCGTATTGGATTGGCGCCCAGCGTCCATCGGAGGCGAAGCGGTGGCCTGTAAAGTTGGGAATAAATACTCCTTCCAGTTTTGAAAAACTGCCGGCGTTCCATGTGATATGCACCATAGGACGCGCGATTTTTCTTGACATTATATCAGTAATATCAATAAGGTCTGAATAGTCGATTGGGTTAATTACATCTAATGGGCCGTTACTGTCAACTTTTCCCCATGTTAATTTACGGTAACCCACTTCGATATTCACCGCGCTGATATAAGCGCGAAAATAAAACTCGTCAATAATGAGCGGAGTGTAATTTAAATATTTTAAACCTGAACTTCCATTCCATAAATCATTTATGGAGCCTGACCATAATTCATTTATAGAGTCCGGGTTAAAATTTAAAGATGAAAAAATATCAAGATAAGGGCTCTTGAACGCCAAATCAAGCGTTACATTCCAAGATGAATCAATAAATGTATCTTTATTATTAAAATCAACAAAATATGGTATAGCTTCGGCGGAAATTTCTCCGCCAACCGTAAATGACGTGGAAGATTTTGAAGTTTCTTCATCATCTTCAGAGCCAAAACCAAAATCCTGCGCCCAAATAAAGCCATTTATTAACAAAACAGCGGTAAAAAATAAAATTATTTTTTTCAACATATATTCTCCTTATATAATTCTTTACTATTCCGTTTTCTGCGAAACGCTGTAAATTATTTGCTTACTCTTCCTGTCTCAAGATACGCCGTTGTAAAAACTCCTTCCGGAATTGGATCGTTGTATTTAACAATCTCGTATGTAATTGTTGTGGATGTTCCGGCGGCGTGAGTCGTCATTTTTGTAACGGTAACGGTAAGACGGTCCTGAATAGTCTTAATGCCGGACATTTCGACTGTTTTTACAAGGGTGTTTTTCTTATCGTAAAGTTCAATTTTCATGATAATAAACGTGTCTTTTGTTATCCATTGAACCATTTTAGAATATTGAAAAGAACCGTCTTTAGGCGTCGATTGAATCACATAACAGGCGGCGCTGCCAAGATTTTCTTCTCTAAGCAGAGTATGGGTGTCAAGTTCCGCGCCTCGGCTTGTCGCGGAAATATCGTCATAGGAAAAGTCAGTCCCCATAAAGCTTCCCGAACCTTCAGAAGAAGCGATGCGTCTTACCTTGCCAAGATTTGGCAGGAATATCCAGCGGTCATCTGGGGCGTTTTTATTTGCCATGGTGAGGAAACGGCTGCCAGCGACGCTTGCCGGCTGTTGAAAAACAATGACGTTACGCGCCCCATTCGGCCCGTCTTTTGAATAATTATCAATGACTCTTTCTGTAGTTGTTCCGTCTTTGGCTCTTATAACCATTTTTGAACGCATGGAAACAGTATCAGCCTTAATTCTGTTTCTTGAAGACTTTACGATAGACAACGCATCCTGCGAATGGAGCGAAAATAACGCCCCAAAGAACAAAACCGATAGAATAAGTTTACTTTTCATACATACTCCTTATATTTTTTACCACGAACCAACACGAACAGCGACAAGATATGTTTAAAAAGTTCGTGGTGTTTGTGTGGTTTGTGGTAGAATTCTTCTTTTCGAACATCTAAATATTCTCCTTATAAATAAATTTTGGTTTAATTAATATAAGCAGGGCGGGAAGTACCGTTAAGCTTACAAACGCGCTTGAAAACATGGTTATGGCGATTAACATTCCAAGATCGCCAAGCATAACAAAATTTGACAGCATCAGTACCGCAAAGCCGGCACCGACAGATAATGCGTTGATGATAATGGCCTTTCCTGAACTGAAAAACACCTGACGCAAGAAATCACTCCCGCCGCCTGAAGCCATGCCGCTTGCGGCTAAGTATTCCCTTTTATACGCTTCCATGCAATGAATGGAGTAATCAATGCCGATGCCGACAGCGACGGCGGCGACCATTGAAGTGCCAAGATTCAGTTTAATGCCCGCAAATCCCATAACGGCAAAATTTATCAGTATTGAAATTGACAGAGGGATAATTCCAATAATGCCGGCTATTAATGATTTGTTGGCAAGAGATACAATTATAAAAACGCAAATGATGGAAAATATCATTGAAACAACCTGCGTCTGCACAACCTGATCATTTAATGAGCTTTCTACCATTGTAGAGCCGCCCAAAGTAAATTTTACGCCTGAAGGAAAGTTTGCGGCGGCGTACTGTTCTATCGTGTGGAAAATAGCGTGGCTGTCTTCCATTCCCAAAGTTCGCAATTGAACCGTCGATTTAAAAGCCGTAGGTTCAAGGGGATCGTTTGCGTATTCACTGATGTTTCCGGAAAGCAGAACAAGGTAATTTGCAATTAATTTTTGTAAGTCTTCTTTGCTTTCCTTGCCGTAACGTTTGGGATCTGTTGGTATTTCATAATAAGAGGCGCCTTCATAATTAATCTGCTTTTTAAGTTCCCAAATAAGGCCGTTAACGTCAATTGAACGGGATTTGCCTGCTGCGCGGTCAAACAGTTCTATTAATTCTGTTTGAGTGTAAACTTTATCTTTGTCCGCGTTTGAATTATTGGAGTTAGCTGCCGGCGACACCGCAGAGTTATCGTACTCAAAGGAGCCAAACCCGAAATTATCGTCTCCAAAATCGCCGAACCCGAAAATGTCTTTTTTTGGGGCGGAAACTGACGGCGTTACGGGAAGACCGTCGGGGCTTTCATTTGCGTTAAAAACTTGGTTAATGCGTTTTACAAGGTCAGTAAAACCCATTACCTTGCCTACGCCGGTAACGTTCTTTTGCAAATATGAAGAAAGCCCGTCCATTGCCGCAAGGGTATCTGGGTGTAAAATAATTTCAGTATTTTCGGCGCTTGCTACAATGCTTACAATTTTAGAACCGCCGAATTGCTGCCTAATAAATTTATCAGCAATGTAAATTTCAGTATTTGGCCTGAAATATTCAACCATTATATTGTCAATTACCAATTTTGATAAACCGTAAACTGAAAAGACTACGACTAAAAAGGCTATAAAGAGGATAGTCTTTTTTCTTATTGCAAGTATAAAAAGATTGTCCGCAATAAAAGCGCTGAAACCTCGGTTATTCGCGCCCGCGCTTTTGACAGTTTTAATTTTTTTAGGCCCTCTTAAAATTAAAAGCGAGGGAATAAGCAAAATGGAAACCAGAAACGCGGCGGCTACTCCGAAACTTGAAAAATAGCCGAATTCCCTGCAAGGGGCCACTGTCGTAAAACAAAATGAAAGAAAACTTACAAAAGTTGTTAACGCGGCAAGAAACACGGGTTTTATAATTTTATTTACTACTTCAAGCACTAGGGCGTTATGTTCCTCGCGGCTTATATCTGAAATATTTTTTTCGCGCCTTAAAAGATAATGGGTAACAATGTGAATTCCGTAAGCGCTGCCGACGGCTACAAGTATGACAGGCAGAACGGTAGAAATAACGGACAGTTTAATGTTAAAAAGAGGCATGGCGCCGACAGACCATATTACCGATATAACTACCGATATAAGGGGCAGCACGACGGGGGTAAATGAACGGAAAGAAATAAAAAGTATCAGGAGCACTACAAGAATTACAACGGGAATCAGCAGTTTAAGATCGGCGTTCATTGCCTCGTTTACGGTGGCTATAATGACGGGCATCCCTGTAACATGGACTGTCGCGTAATTGTCAAAAATATTATGCGCGATGTCCCTGATTTTAATAAAGTATTCGTTTGTCTGCTTGGAGCTTGCCTGTTCGGAATTTATTGACAATGGTATTAAAATTTGAGTCGCGGTAAAATCGTCTGAAAAAAGCGCGCGCTCGTACATATCCCAGGATAGCAGACGGCGTTTTAATTCCGCTATTTCTTCCCGCGTCCCGTTAAAATCGTTATTTAAAAGTTTTTCTGCGACAATTGCTTCGTCTTTTGACGTGATATATTCGGCGTTGATTAACGAAGTGACGCTTTTAACGATAGGTATCTCTATAACCTCATCAGAGTAATCTTTTATGCTGTTAATAAAGTCAGCGTCAAAAACAGTGCCGTATTGCCGCTGGAGCCCAACAAGAATGAAAAAAGAACTGCCAAACATATTGTCAATCCAACGGGTTGTTATAAGCGCGGGATCATCCAGAGGCACAAAACGGAGGTTGTTATTTTCCAATTCGGCTTTTGGAAGTTGAAAACAGAAAAATACCGTAATAATAGCGATAATAGCGGTAATTAACAAAGGGTATTTAAATATTTTTTGCATTTCTTCCTTTTGACTAAAACTATAACATAGAAGAAATATTGTCAAGTTCCCTGGAAACGGCTTCCCATTCGCGGATTTTGGCTTCGATTACCGCGGCGCAATCATCCAGTTTTATTTTTACAGCTCTTGCTCTCTCTCCGTTTGCATAAACGTCAGGACGGGCAAGTTCCGCTTCTAATTTAACTTTCTCTTTTTCAAGTTCTTCCATTAATTTAATAATTTCCGCTTCCTGCCTTTCCAGTTTGCGGACTTTTGCCTGTTTCTGCTTGTCTAAAGTCCTTTTTTCAATGTTTGAAACGTTGCGCAGTTTTTCATCAAAAGGACTGTTTGTTTTTAACGTTTTTTGAGGTTCAGGTTTATATGAAGCGTTTGCTTTAGAGTCCAGATAATACGCATAATTGCCGTAAAATAATTTTGCTTTGGCGGGAGTATTATCCGTCCCGGGAATAAGTTCAAGCGTTTTTGTAGAAAGTTCTTCCATAAATGCGCGGTCATGGGAAACAAAAATTATTGTTCCCGCGAATTTTTTTAAAGCGTCCAGTAAAATATCCTTTGAATACAGGTCAAGGTGGTTTGTCGGCTCGTCAAGAATAAGCAAATTCATCGGTTTTAAAAACATTTTTAATAACGCAAGGCGGCTTTTTTCACCGCCGCTTAAAACCGATACGCTCTTGTATACCTCGTCTCCCCTGAATAAAAAAGCGCCTAACATGTCGCGTAATTTTGGAACAAGTGAAAAAGGCGCCTCTTCTTCCATAAACTCAAGTATTGATAACGGAGAGTCCATCGCCTCCGCCGCGTCCTGTGAGAAGTATCCCGTCTTTATGCCGGTTCCAAGTTTTACGCTTCCTGTAAAATCATTATCAACGCCCGCGATTATCCGCAGAAGGGTAGTTTTGCCGGCGCCGTTAGGACCTGCGACTACAAGCCGCTCTCCTGAGTCAAGGCATAAATCAAGCGCGGATAGCACGAGCCGTTTTCCGTAACTTTTTCCGATTCCTTCAAGAGTAAGGGCTACGTTAGGCGAATGCGGCGGAGGCGGAAAACTGATGTCAATTTTTTTAAAAGATTCCGGTATTTCAACGCGTTCCATTTTTTCAAGACGTTTAATCAGTTCCTGCGCAAAAGCCGCTTTTGTCGCTTTGTAACGGAAACGGCGGATAAGAGCTTCCGTTTTTACGATCTCTTCCTGCTGTTCGGCATAACGCTTTACAAGGCTTGCAAGTTCTGTTTGGCGCGTTTTTTCATAAGCGCTGTAATTTCCCGCGTACCGTTTTAAATCCCCGTTGTAAAGTTCGTAAACTTCATTTACGCACGTGTCAAGAAAATATCTGTCATGTGAAACTAAAAGATACCCTCCCTTAAAATCATTAAGCCAATTTTCAAGCCACGATCTTGCTTCTATGTCTAGGTAATTTGTCGGTTCGTCCAAAAGAAGAATATCCGGTTTTTCCAGAAGAATTTTAGCGAGCGCGATTCGCATCTGCCAGCCGCCTGAAAACTCCCCCGTATCGCGGTTTATATCTTTAACGGAAAAACCAAGACCGGATAAAACCGACGCGATTTCGCCTTCGCGCCTGTAGTAGCCTGTTTCTTCTATTTGTTCCTGCAAATTGTGGTGTTCTTCAATCAATGTTTTAGTCGCACAGCCGTCATTTTTCGCTTTTTCAAGAAGTTCTCCCGCCTTTTCCATTTTTTCAAGCAATGAATGGACAAAGCTAAAAGCCGTCTCAACTTCATCGCGAAGGGTCTTGCCATGATGGACTATTCCCGACTGTGGCAGGTAAGAGATACGGGAATCTTTTTGTACGGCGCGATCTCCGCAGTCCGCGTTTAAAATTCCGGCGATTATTTTCATTAATGTGGATTTGCCGCTGCCGTTTGCCCCCGTTAAACATGATTTGGAGCCTGATGCAAGGCGGAGAGAGACACCTTTGAGTAAATCCCTGTCGCCGAAACTGAGGCTGATACGGGAAAATTGTACAAACGCCATTTTAAGGAGATGAGTCTTTGAAGAAGTACAGAACTATAGGGGACGGCGCTCTTCGCATAACGGTAATGTCTTCTATGCCGTAATCGGGCACAACTTCAAGGCGCAATCCCTGATTGTCAAGAGCATATAAAAAATAGACGGTGTTCTTTTGCCTGATATCCGCAAAACGCATGGTAAATGCGCCGTTATACCGCTCTTCATAAGACGGTGAAATAAAAAGATCCATGTTAATTCGTCCGCCGCCTTTGGTTTCCTGCGGAATAATCTGCGGAACAAGAAGATCGTATCCTGTCCATGAAAAATCGCCTGTTTTCAACAATGTGATTGTTCCGTAATTATTGCTTGTAAATACGGGCCCTTGATTATAAATTGCCATATATTGAGTGTCACGACGCGCGTTTTCCTGAATGATAAGATCGTTTACCTTGGTAGGAAGGGCGGAAAATATCAGAGTGCGCCTAAGTCCTGAGCTTTCCATAAATTGCACCGCAAGGGTTGTGTTTGACCTTAGCGCCATTTGAAGGTTCGTGCCTTCAAATGTCCAGGAACGCTCTCCTTCAGAATTTATTCTTTGGAATGTAAATTGCCTTTCCAAATCGGGGAGAATTATTCTTGCAACGCCGGTATCCTGCCCCGGCTCAAAACGGTAATTTTTTTCCAACATCTGAATATTGATATGCCCCGAGTTAATCATTTGCAAATAAATTTCAGAAGACCATATCTTTGAAAAAATCATCTCAAGGTCGGGATCCGGCTTATCGCTTATGGGTGCTCCGGATTGCCGGACGGATTCTTCGTTTTGATTAAATAATCTTAACCTGTAAGAAAAACAGTAACCGGTTACTCCGTCGTTTGTAAGCACTTTGTACCATTCACCGGGCAGCGGTTCGCCTGTAGTGCTGATTGGAGGAGTGCCGTCTGCCATACCGAGTACTTTTACAACTTCTCCAAGCCGCAGACGGTACACGCGCCGCGCATTATTGTCGGTATTATCCCGAATTGGAAGCCCGTCCTGTAAATTTTCAGCATACATCATCGCATATGGCGCGAAATTATCCGCCCATTTTTTTGCTTTCCTTTTGCTTCCGATAAATTCAAGCTGGGTAAGGGGAATTTCTTTTTTGTAGTCCTTCTGCGCTATTGATTCTTCAGGTATGCCTACTACCCATATTTTTTCTATATTTGATTTGATAAAAACGGGCAGAACGACGCCTGAATCAACGGGCGGATCGTCAATAGACCACAATAAAACCCCGTAACCAATCTTTGAACAAGAAGAAAGCGACAGTATGAAAAAAAGAGTAATTAAAAATAATAAACGGTTTATTTTATTCAACTATCGCTATAATATCAGCCATTTTCAGGATCAGGTGCTCAACGCCGTCGATTTTAACCTGGGTTCCGGCATATTTATCGTACATTACTTTGTCGCCGTTTTTAACCGTGATTTTTTCTTTTTCTGTGCCTGGTCCAACCGCTACGACAGTCCCCTGTTGGGTTTTTTCCTGCGCCGTATCGGGAATTATGATTCCCCCGGCTGTTTTTGCTTCATTTTTTTCGAGTTTGACCATAACCCGGTCTCCTAAGGGAATAACTTTCATCTTTCTCCTCCGTTTGAAATTATTATTAGGTACTATAATACAAAAATTGATTTTTTTAGTCAATATAGGGAAAGGACTCACACAAAGAGGGGTATTATATTAGTGGTGTCTTTTGATTTGTCTGCCAAGCATAAAAAGACAAATGCTTATCAATACCAAGGAAATACCTACAATGAGTTGAAACAACATATTTACCTCCAATGTTTACCATTCTTTAGGTTTATTATTTGGCGGAATAATATTAAAAGTTTCTCCAGAGGGTTCTATAATGAAAAAGCCTTGTTTTAATATATACTCTTTTACATTGTCCGACATTACCACCCCGGCAACAGCACCCAAAAATGTCCGCTTGTCACCATGCAAATCGGCATATTTACGCATTTTTTCAAGGCGTTCAATATGCTCCTGCACGTGTTCGGTGGTGGGCTTGGTTTTTACTTCGACAAGCAATGCCTTGTTATAGTTTTGAAGAA